>Ga0160420_100024_pt1 | contig 103640 bp, 100 predicted proteins | sample CelAP2metagpilot_FD_108197 | JGI IMG/M metagenome (GOLD analysis project Ga0160420, IMG submission 108197) | Phycosphere-associated microbial communities from algal ponds in Kailua-Kona, Hawaii, USA - Cellana AP2-5-5 metagenome pilot | ecosystem: Engineered > Artificial ecosystem > Aquaculture...
CACACCCGACCCCGATCCGCAAGGAGGGTGGGGCCTGCGGGGCGACGGGGGGTGGGGGGGAAAGGAGGAGGGGGGGGGGGGGGGGGGGGAGAGGGAGTGGGTAAAAAGGGGGGGGGGGTGGGGGGGGGGGAAGGAGGGGGGGGGGGGGGGGGGAAGGGAGGAGGAGGAGGAGAAGGAGGAGTAGGAGGAAGGGAAAGGGGAGGAGGGGGCGGAGGCGGTGGAAGCAGAGGAGGAGGAGGAGGAGGCGGAGGAGGAGGAGGGGGAGGAGGAGGACAAGGTAGAGGAGGAGGTCATGGGCGGGCCATCTGAGGACTTTGTTGGTGTGACACCTGTAAACACTTCGTGTCTCGGGACGGCAATGGGGCACGTAACATCTTGCGGATATACAGGACTATGGTCCGTGGGGAAGCTCGTCCCCATGATCTGCAGTTTGGTCAACCGCGGCAAGATATGCGGACACTCTATGTGTAGCGTCCTCGCTGACCTCCTCTTTTATCCTCCTCCCCCTTCTCCTCCTGGCCCTGTGTGGGCCGTTCGGGGACTTTGCCTGATCAAAAAACCTGTCAAAGTCGCTAGTAAAATTCGGACAAGAAATAAGGGATGAATAGGCAACATTTTATTGTTGGAAGGCTCCCCCTCGTATGCAAGTCCTAGAGGACGCAGGTTGCGTGCGATAGTTCTAGAGGGATGTAGGAACAAAAAAGAACTAGGTAGAAAATATAAACTACTAAACTACCTTTCGCTTTCGACAAACTTATAAATTCGAACTCTTCATGCCTGGTTTTCAAGACTGAAACATTTTGGTGAATACACCCTTTGCCCAAAAAGGGTTGGGTTTCCGGGTGTACGTCCCCACGACCTCGAGGGAGGAACATACGAGGTTGCAGGCTTGACAGCTCAGAAAGCCAAGGAAGGAGTCTTTGGTAGACAGCAGCAACTCTCTATCTTTGCCATTACTGCAGTTGGTGGAGTTCATGGTGTTTCCCCATGTCGAGGTTCCATTTCCGACCTCTCAAGGAACGAATATGGAGAAACTTCAATCAGCGCGATCACGGTAACGACTGTGCGCTTTCTTCTTAATGCTGGACGCAAACTACATTGCCAAGCGGTATGGTATTTAAGCAGCTAGTCGCTCAGGTTGTGCCTACCTACTTGCCTCCGCTGGCTGAGCACCCAGAATCCCCCCCCCCCCTTCTCTCTCTTACATTCCACCACAAACATACCCGCACGCCGACAAAAACAGGAACGGATGGAGCAAGACGAAGACAACGTGGACGATGTCATTATTCAGACGGTGGGGAAGATCCTGAAGGAGGGGTTCCGGCAGGGTCAGCTGGCCCCCAGCAGCACTGCAAATCAAGCCCTGCATGCCATCGACGGGGGCACCAAAGAGCGGCTCCTCGCGCCTCTGGCCACCGCCCTTGCGAGAAGCATCAGCACGGAGAAAGAGGCCCAACAACAATGTGAGCACGTGCGGCGTATTACGGAAGCGGTTCTGACAAAAGGATTGAAAGGATTAATTGTGGTCAAGACTGAAGAAGAGGAGGCCGAGGGCGAAGAGGAGGACAAAGTCGGCAACGAAGACGAAGACGACCCTTGGAGCAGTGGCGGCGGCGGAGGCGGTGGCGACGCAACCAGTTTATCATCCTACTCGATCTTTGGTCCCGGTTATAATAAAGACAAGGGCGGTTCGTTCTCCCTTTTTTCAATGCTGGAGATCCCAGACGTGGTGATGGTGGATTTGGGGATGGTCGCCAGACAGCTGCAGGAAACGATGAAGAGAGAGCAAAAGGAGGGGTTGCGAGCACTCGAGAACTCTCTGTTGGGAGATCTTACATACAGCGAGCATTGGCCGGATATCTGTGAGGGGTTGGCGAGGCTTTTGACCGTACCAGGAGGGAAGGAGAAAGGAATGGAAGAGGGGGAAGAGGAGGGAGAGGAGTACGCCGTTCCCATGCGGACCGTGAAGCTCTATCGGAAACTGTTCGACTGCCTGACAAGTAGACAACGCGCTGATATCTATCTAGCTGTCACGATCGATATCATTCAAACCTTTCGCACCCAAATCTGGGTCCTCCCCCCTCCTTCCTTCCCTTCCTCTTCCTCCTCTACCTCCCCTCCCTCCCTCGCCTCTCTCCTGGAAGCTACTCCGGCAGGATGTCTTCTTTGGGCAAAGATACTGCTCTTTCACAAGATGCAAAAAGAAATGCCCGCCATGTTTCCCCATCTTCTGGACCGCTCCCTCCACTCGATTCTCATCTGGACCTGCCTCCTGCTCCGCACCTTAACCCTTTCTCCTTTCCTTCCTCCCTCGCTTCTTCTCTCCCCTGCGCATTTTTTGGCGGTGGTAGATGGGAAAGCGGAATGGTTTAGGCAGTGGTGTCTGCGTTTACCTCCTACCTTGATGTCTTACATGGTTGCACGGACAGGCTTACTAGAGGACCTTTTGCAGCAGCAGCAGCCGCAGGAGCAGCAGCAACAGCAACAGCAACAGCAGGGCCAAGCATCATTAAACATTCAAAATTTTAGTAATAGCAATTGTGGCAGTAAAGATACCAGCAGCAGCAATAGCACCAGCAGCAGCACCACCAGTAACCCCTCCGATGTGCACGTAATGCCGCTGCCGCCTCCTCCTATGCAAGTCGTCTACCTCGACAGGACAGAAAAACAGCCATCCATCTCCTCTCACAGTTTGCCCTCCACATTCAGCGCGAGTCTGGTTGCAAAGCAGTGGCAGACAGCAGGCATGTGCATGCTCTCCCATCTTTGCACGACGTCCTCCCTCCTTTTCGACGAACGGCAGCAGCACCGGCAGCAACAACACCAACAACAGGATAACGAAAAGGCGCAAGCGACTGATGGCTGTGTTGAATCAATCCTTCCGTTATGGAGAGGGACACCTGTCCTCTTTCCAGAGCAGCTGCCAACGGGTCCTTGTGATGTCAACCTCACCCTGCCTGATCCCGCCACGGGCATGCGCCTCCACCTCCACATTAAGACTTTTCCGTTGCCTTCGTCGTCACATTCTTTCCCGTCAGACGTGGAGGTTGCTGCTTGTCCTTTCTCGCCCCCTCTTCCTCTTTCTTCTTCCCGGTTTTCGTACCTCGCGCGCTTGGCTAAACTCTTCCTCACCACCATGTTAGCCCTAGACAAAGAGCAAGCAGCAGCAACATCACCAGCAGTAGCAGAGGAACGACGAAAGGCAACAGCAACAGCAACCGCAGCAGCAGCAGCAGCAGCAACAGCAGCAACAGCAGCAGCAGCCCGACAATTGCACCAAGTTCACAATGGCGACAGCGCTATTTCTCTTCTAGCTGCTCGAGCCGCCACCTTCGCTCTCCTCACCCTTCCCCTTCACCGCACCCCTCTCCTCTTGGAAGACACCTTCAAGCGATTAGTACGAGGTATCAATGCTTTAGTTTTCGATCAATGCTTTCAAAGCTCTCCGCATCTCCACCTTATCCTGCGCGCGGCTTTGCACATTTCCAATCAGTTGTTTGATAAGCCGAGGAAGGAGGACGAGGAGGAGAGGGAGGAGGACGAGGAGACCAGAGACCTCCGCGCGGACCTTTTCCTCCTACACCGAAACGTCAGCATCGCCTCTTCTTTCTACAGAACGCGCTTTTCGACTCTCCTCCCGCTTTATTTGAAACGCCCATTCGCTTCTTCGAGGGAGTTGCAGACCTTATTTTGTCGATCGATTCTTTATTTGTACCGTGCTCGACCGACTGTTATGGGTGATTTGAGATACTGGCCGGCGCCAAACACGCTTCCCCTCGATTTTACCATGGTGAAAATACTCGAGAATGAGGAGGGGGTAGAGGAGGAGGACAGGTCGGGTAAGAGGGAAGTGGGAGAGGAGTATGGGCGGAAAGTGAGAGAACGTGCGTGTGCGATACTTGTGCCTTTTCTGTGGGACTTTCAAGGCGTGCTTTCTCTCTTAGAGATGAAGGAGGGATCCCCTCTTGCTCATGTCCTTCGTTTCCTCAATCAACATGTGCTTCGCCGTCTCTCTTTTGCGGAGAAAGAGGAGGAGGGCGGGAGGGAGGAGGAGAAAAATGAAAACAAGAACGAGGATGATCAAGGTGGCTCTCTGCTCCCTCTCTCCCTCCCCCTCCTCGGCATCTTCCTCCAAAACATAGCCTGCACGACCCAAGGGGCCTCTGCTGTATGGAATAGTCAACTACTACAACAGTACCTCCTCCCCTTCCTTTTCGTCCAAGCCCCGCATCAATACGGCATTTTCTATGCCGACCACATTTCCTCCCCCCATCCCCCCCTCCAGCCCTCCCGTCTTCGACACACTCTATGGTTGGCTTTCTCCTTGTTGCGACCCTTGGCCAGAACACACGCTGCCTTGCTGCAGACGTTGCTGAAGCCTCACGTGGAGCTGTCACAGGAACAGGTGCAAGATGGCGAGGAGAAGAGGATGAGGGTGGTCTCAGACGAGCAGCGGGAGTTGTCGTTACGCCTTGTGATATGCGTTGCTAGCACCATGGACGGTGCTGCCTGGCTGCTGACCACCTTCCCCTCCCTCGATGCCTCCCTCCGTCGTGCTTGTGCTCCATCCCTCCTTTCTTCGCTCCCTCCTCACTCTGACCATGAGATAATAAAAAATGAAGCCAGCGCTGACTGTCGTCGATCGGCGGAAACGTATCTCTTCTCTGCCTCATTCTCCCCTCAGCTTGATGGTCCCCTCCTAGCAACAGCCTACCTTCGCGCTCTCCTGCATCAGGCCAACACCTCTCCCTCCCTCCCTCCCTCCCCTCCGCTACACGACGAGGGCGAGGTGGAGGACGCATTGGTCACTCTCTCGGTCCAAGCAGCTGTGACTTATGGAGGCCTAGGAAATGGATGGGGACAGATGCCCCTCAAGTGCTTCCCACAGCAGTCGGAGTTCCGACAGCAGCAGCAGCAGCAGCAGCAGCAGCAGATGGGATGGGAGGGAGGATTATCCTCCACACCTCTTCCTTGCCTGATAAATATATTGAAGGAAGGTGGTGGGGTAGGCGGGGAGAAGACGGCATTGCTTCCTCTTTGTTGGAAGCATATACGTGGTTGTGGCTACGCCAAGCAAAGCGGAATTGCGCTAGAAACCTTTTCGCCTGGAGCAGCAGCACCATCAGAATCAGCAGCTATCGATCAGCAGCAGGCCCTATCGCGGACCAAAATCGAAATGATATTGGTCCACGTCGTGCGGTGGGGGATGTTACCCGACACTGACGCAGATAAGGGGGGCTTTCGACGCTCCCTCGTCCGCCTAGTCGAGGCAAGTGCTGGTCGCGTAAGTGTGTGGCAGTTGGGTATATGGTTGATCATGGCTTGTGGGCAGGGGGAAGAGGTGCTGCCGCTGTTGCCTTCGTTGTATCGCCACGGCCTTCGGGAGAAGTTCAAGGGGGAGAAGAAGGGTGAGGAGAATGAGGGGGAGAAAGAGGAGGACTACGCGCTTGCTGATAGAACAGTGGAGACTTTACACAGAGAGATGCCGGAGGTAGGCGGGGCGATGATCAGGTGTGGGCTCTCGGCCCGGGCGCTGGTATTAAGTTGGTACCAGCACTCATTTTGGGGTGTCTTGTCCGTGACTGAGCTTGCGATCAATGAGACCTTGAGGTTCCTTTACGGGCGCAAAGGGCAGGTGGCCCTGGTCCTAGCCCTTTTTCGGCATGTGAGGGAGGAGTTATTGAGGGCGGCGGCGCGGCAGGATGATATGCTCCGTCTCTTTCATCTCTTTTCACACGGGGTACGGCGCTTTGAGTTTACGCCCGAGGTGGTGGAGAACATGGGCTTGTAATATGAAATGGGTAAAATAGACATATGGGAGAGCAAGATCCAAAAAAGACCAAGAATAAACTTACGAATTTTGTGTGCTTTGTGCCTCTAAATAGACCGGTTACGTATTGCCAACAGTGTCCCAATGTGGGAAAGTGTTCAGAGGTGTGGGGAGGTGCGACCGTCACTTCCTGAATTTCTTCAGCGATTTTTTTCAGCCACCACCATCATGCCTGGCGTCTGAAACGAAACAATATATTCACAACAAGCACACACCCATCTACTAAACATAGAGTAGAGGGCTTGCTGGACCAAGTGCATCGACCGGGGGGCGATCGTCTGTGTCCACTCAGCTGCCCCTGGAAACTCCTCGGCAGTGCTCGCTCGATCATTCCCTCATCATCATGCTTGCCCTCCGACGACGCGCCGTGGCACTGACCACCACCACCATTGTGAATTCGAGCAGTAGCAGTGGGTCATCATGTTCATTGGCCCGGGCGCTCTCCACCAAGCCACCTTCCTTCTCCAGGCATCCTCCTCCCCATCCCAATGCCAAGGCTCGTCCTCTTGGCGACCTCAAGAAGACTGCCCCGCCACCGACGGGCACCGGTGCTCCTCCTCCTCCTTCTGGAGGGCCTGTGCCCCCTACGCCTCACGAACCATCGGGCGGCTTAGGTCTCGGCACCGCGATAGGGATGGTGATCTTGGCAGGCGGGACAGCCGTGACAGGGTATTACTACGTGCTGGCCGACGAGAAGGAGAAGGCGCAAATCGAGGGCTACGTCGCCGAGGCTAAAGCTATGGTTGGGCTTGCTTCTTCTGCGACTACTGCTGCTGGTGCAGATGCTGCTATTGAGACTGCCGCTGCTGCAGAGAAGACGAAGGTAAAAGTGGAGAAGGTAGTGCATGATGTCGAGGAGGGGACGGCGAGAGCTTCAGAGAATGTGAAGGCAAAAATTCGGGAGGCAAGCACCACGGCCACAAATGCCTTTCATGACGTGGAAGATAAGGCATCTGCGAACGTGCATGGCAGTAATGGCGATGAGAGGAAGAGGAAGAAGACGGAGGTCGAGGCGGAGGGACCAGCAGCAAAAGAGAACGGGGGCGTGGCGGCAGCGGAGAAGCAGGCGAAGGGAGCACTGTCCACTGCCAAAGGGATCACGGCTCACGCGGCCGTCGAAAATGCGGAGAAGCTCGCCGACCAAACTATGGCGGACATCCATGAACGTACCAACCACAAGAAAGAAGAAGAAGCAGCAGCAACAGCAGCAGCAGCAGCCACCGCGGAAGAAGCGTCGCCCAAGGAATCCTCCTCGATTGGCAAGCTCCAGACGGACGCGGCACTGAAACATTTCGCCACGTACGAGGACAGGGGGAAAGACTTGCGTTTTGACTCCTTGACGCGAGCAGCCGAAGAGGCCTTAGCACAGGGAGAAGCGTTACGGAAGCACCTGGAAGTGACTCTGCTGAAGGATTTATCTTCTCTGAGCACGGAAGCTTTGCAGCATCGTGTTTTTCAACTAGTGGGGGAACTGCAGGAGAGGACGAAGTGGGAGGCGCTGCGATTGCACGAAGCGGTGCGGAAGGCTGAGGTGGAGGTGAGTGGGAAATATGTGGAACTGATCGCCAAACTCCGAGAGGAAAGCATGGAGGAAGTGGGTCGACAAGCCCGGGCGTTGGACGCGGAGAAACAATTGGCGGTGCAGCAGGTGTTGGACGAGAAGGAAAAAGAATGCAAATTGCTTCTGGAACAGAAAATGGCGTCGTTTATCGCGGATACGACCAAGGCGTTTGAGGAGGAACGAGCGAGGGACAGGGCCGAGATAGAAGGGAAGGCAAAGCGGGATTTGGAGAACGCTATGTATGAGAAGGAAACTGCTCACCAATCCCTCGTCGCCGGGCGGATGGAAGAGCTCGACAAGCTCAAGGCGCAGGTGGAGGCCCTGGACGAGGTTTTCAAAACGGATACCGACTATGAGCACCTCTCTTGGAAAGTCCACAAGGTCTCTGCTGCTCTCCTCGCCTTCGAGCTCGCTCTACAAACATCCCTCCCCTTAAAAAAGGAACTCTCTGCCCTCAAGAACGTCACGAAGGGAGACCCCGTCATGGATGCTGTGCTGTCATCCCTCCCTCCCGCCCTTGACGACGGTGTCTTTACCCTCTCCGAGCTGCAGGTCAGGTTCCCTATTGTGCAAGCTGCAGCGCGCGAAGCTGCTTTTGTGCCCGCGTCAAGCCCGGGGATGCTCGGCCATATGTTCGGAAGTGTCCTTGCGGCCATCACAATCAAACCACGCGGGTTGGTCGAGGGAGCAGGGGCAGACGAGGTGCTTTCTCGCGCGGCGTATCACGTGGAGCGGGGGAATCTGGCGGGAGCGGTTGGCGAACTGGAGAGCATGGAAGGCTTGGTCGGGAGGGCGGTGACAAGCTGGATGGTAGATGCGAAGGGCAGGTTAGTGATGGAGCAGGCAGTGAGGGCCATGAATGCAAGGAGTGCCGTGCTGAATGCCAGTATGGTGTAAGAAAGGAGGACGAGGGATGGAGGGGGAGGGATGGGGAGGAGAAATGGAAACAGGGAGGGATAAAATGGAGGATCGGCCGGGCAGTGATAGAGAGCAGGAGAAGTGGCAAGGTGGAGTAGGAGAGGAATTTCGTTAGAGAACGAGTGCGAGGAAGGACAAGTAGATACATTATTACATTGTAAGCGTCAAATTTCCATAGAGCTAGGGGAGGAGAAGAGGAAAGGATAAAGGAGGGAAAGGCCTACGAAAAAAGAGAAGGAATAAAGAAGAAGGGTGGTGTCATAATGACTGGATGTCATTTCTTATGTTGTAGAATCAAATCATAACTGCGCCGCCAAAAGTTGACTTGATGGGAGGGCGAGTGTCTGCTTTCTGCCTCAGTGGATAAATAAAAAAGAAAATGCACCCAATCGCAACTTTATATCTGCCCACTACAGCGTCAATCCTCCAACCTCTTCCTCTTCTACCTACAGCACGCCAGCTAGCGGCTAGCGCGGGCCTCATTCTCTCTCAGATCACACCCACTGGGTGATAGTTCAAGTGAGCGAGTGCCAAAACGACATGCAGGAACCCCTCCACTGATTCTTCTCCACTCTCTTTTTGTGTGGTTGGACCCCTGGCAAACTTTGCTTCACTTTCGCTCTCTATGTACATAAATAACACCCCATATTTTCTTCCCTCCCTCCCTCCCTCGAGCCCTCGAGCCACCCTCCCTCCCTCTCTCCATCAATCATCATTTAAGGACTAGGAACATCAATGCTGACTGTGTGACCGTCCGGGAGCACCACCTCGTCTGCGAATCGCCTATTATCCCGCGTGTCCAGTGTAGGGATTAAGGGATCCTTCGTCCCGTCCAATGGTTGGTTCACACTTCCCGCATTTGACATGCGCGAGGACCTTCCCCCGCGTGAAGACCCACCCTTCTTCTTCTTTGTCGCAGTCTTCTTCTTATTCTTCTTCTTCTTCTTGGGCGCCCCTTTCTCCCCGTTCGCCCCTGATGCGTCACCCACTCGAGATTTTCTCTTCTTTTTCCCCTTCTTGGAGGCCGTCATCGTGCCGCCTTCTGCCATATCATCCGGCTCCTCCTCGTCGTCCCCATCCCCCTCCTCGTCGCCCGCATCCTCGTCATCTTCGCCCCCATCATCCCCCTCGTCCTCCCCATCCTCCTCATCGACCTCCCCATCCTCCTCGTCATCATTCCCATCCTCCTCTGCAGCCAGCTCCTCGTCCCCATCCAACTCATCGTCAAAACTAAACTTCTTCTTCTTCTTCTTCGTGGAAGTCGCCGATCCGTCTTCTGGCACGCCCGGCCCCTCCATGTCTTCCCCATCCTCCTCACCAACATCTCCAACTGCAAGCACATCCTCCATGTCCTCTTCGTCACCCCACGCCAAGTGCCGTCGAAGCTGGGCACTTACCGTCCTAGTGGCTCTGATGGCCGGCGATTTGCGGTGGCCGTGGAAGAGGGAGCGGGCGTCATGGCGGGTCAGGTGGATGTAGGCACCCAGTGCCACGGCCACCATCACGAGCAAGGTCAGGCCACTAATAATGGTAATTTTCCTGCCTCGTTTTGAGGTGTCCGCAGGGGCCGGGGCAGCAGCAGCATGTGTCGCCATCGGCAATGCTGTGTGTCATGTGGGGATGGACGGGAAAAGGGAAAAGAGGAGTAGGGGCAGAATGCGAGGTGAAATAAGTCGTAGGGAGTGGGTGAGTTGGGGAAGTGAAGAGATAAGATGTGTAAGTGGTGACAAGGCTCTTTTTCACCTAGATCTAGAAAGAGGGCCCAAGTCCTTTAGAAAATTGCTCTTTCTTTGGGGCGAGTGAGCAACGACGACAAAAAGAACAGCTCGCTTTTTCGTTTGAAGAAATACTTGACACGTAAGCTTCAAAAGTGACCGAGGCATTGAAACATCCACCTTCATGTTGCTTGTATGTCATGCCAAGTAAGTTGGCATATGACTTATTGATTTCGTGCAGAGATTCACGTGATTTTCGGAGGGCAGAGAGAGAACTCCCCATTTTCTCCATTTTTAAATTCTCGAACTTCAACGCATTTGAAGAGCAGAGGAGCTCATGGGCCGCAGGTCCACGCCCTGATGTCACCAAATGAAACATTTTGTGGTCGTTCTGAAGATAGTAGATGACAGAGGGTATCAATCGCTGGTAATGTGGCTTCTTGTGAAAAACAGGATCCAGTTTTGATCCTGTCTGTAAACAAGATGTAAAACATCTTCATTTTTTTTGTTCCACTGAGATCAACATAGCTTGGACAAATGGTGGTGGAAAGCGCAGACCCAGGAAGGGGGCGACAAGGCCAAACCACTTTACCAAGTAGGTCAGTCCTATAAGTGCCTTTTTCCCGTCGTCACTGTCCTCGCCTATCCTTTCCCTCGCGATTAAAAGGCGAGCCATACGGCCAGGAGTGCCACAAGGATGCAAGAAAAAAAAGGGCTGGCCGAGGATGGGATGATCGTCTTGCGACAACACCGTCAACTCCCCCCCTCTCCCCCCCCCTCCTTCCCCAACACTTACGCCGCACAAACAAGCCACTTCCTCTCTGGTCAACGGCACGCCGTCCGATCTTGTGGCCTTGAACCAAAGAGCGGGTATATTGTATATTTCATCGTAGACAATGTGAAGCTCCCAGTCTGCCACTATCATCTCGGTCTCACTCGAAGTGAAGGTAAGCGGCAACATAGGCAAGACACAAGGGTCTTCCTCGCCCCCTTCTATCCCTTCCTCCTCTCTATTCGTGATGCCGTAGCCCTCTGGAACCAAATTACGACACCGCTTTCCTTCCTCTTCCTTCCCCATCTCCTTTTGCAAATGATGCGAGCGTGTCAAACATAATGTAGAGAACGGCATGCCCCGCCGGCCACCTACTTCTTTCTCCTTCCACTCCCACTCCCAACTCCATCCATCAGGCGGTTCCTCCCCCCCTCCCTCCTTCCATGCTGCTTGAGCGTGTGGTGAGGAGGTCCAAGCTGATAGGCCGTGTCGAAAAACGTCAGGTGCGAGGAACATCGATTGACTTGATGAGGAGCAGAGGGCGGGAGGGAGGAGGAGTCGGTTGTTCCAGTGGGGCAAATTTGGAAATCGTGTGTGTGCCTGTGATGAGAAATGACGAGGAGAGAAAAAAGAAAGAAGATGAAGAGGAGTAAGTTTAGCTGACAGAAGAGGCATTGTGGTGTAAGTGAAAGGGCTCTTTCAGTGTGTAAGGTTTGCTTCTTCGGCTGCTACGGCTGCTGTTGCTGCTGATGCTGCTTCATGTTCTCCCCGTTTCATCTATCCCTATTCTTGTGATCTCTATACTACTTCGTTTCCTTCAACCCACCAGTGTCCGTCCTGTTCATCTCAGCCTCGGCCTTGCCGAGCAACAACAGCGACATTGACAAGAAACGGAGGCAAAATTGGTGATGATTTCTCCCACCTCTTTTCTATTTCCCGCCACACACTCTCCTCAAAGTCCCCGTATTTTCCTGCTCACACTTCTCCCTTCCCCTCCCTGTTCCTTTTGTATCTAGGCCTTTCCATCTCCACCATCATCCTCTCTCTCCCTCTCTCCCTCCTTCTTCCACCTGCCAAATCGGGTCTTGGCCTCGAGAATGCTCTCGTCCGCCTTACAAAAGGCAAACCTCGCATGATTTTCTGCAAGCTTTTTGTGCCCTTCTTTATAGAAGGCCGAAGGCGGAATAGCAGCCACGCCTGCTTCTAGCGTCATAAAACGACAAAATGCCCAATCCCGTGACATGGGCGAGGGGGAGGCAGGGGTCGTTTCCCACAAATAGGAGGAGGGAACGGTTATGTTGCTTGTGTCTGCGACTATGAAAAATCCGCCTTCGGGGACGAAGGGCTTGAGACCCGCGGTGGTCAGGGCATCGATTAGAAGAGAGCTGCGGGGGAAGGGAGGGAGGGGAAGGAAGGAAAAGAGAAGCTGGAATGAGCGAAGCGATGTGAGATCAGTCCCTTCCTCCCTCCCGCTTTCCCTCCCTTCCTACCGCTTGCGCGAGTATTCCTCTTTCAGCCACGCATAGTAAGAGGGAAAACCTTCATACGGCTCCTTCGCTATTGTCAACATCTCGGCTACCGCTGCCTGTAGAGGAGTCGCCACCGAAAATTGTACCCACTGGTTACAGCACATGACGCCGCCAATCAATCTCTCTGGGCCGATCAACCAGCCTATCTTCCACCCCGTCACGCTGAACGTTTTCCCCGCCGAAGACAGCGTCAATGTTCGCTCCCACATTCCCGGCAAGGTGGCCAGGCGGGTGTGCTGGTGTTCGTCGAATGTGATGTTTTCGTAAACCTCGTCGGAGAGGACGAGGGCGCGAGGGTGAGCCTGGACGAGGGAGGAAATCTTTTGGAGCTCTTCGCGGGTGAATACTTTTCCCGTCGGGTTCTGGGGGGTGTTGAGAAGGAGAAGGCGGGTGCGAGGGGAAAATGCCGCAGAAAGTTCACCCCAGTCTAGGTGCCAGGAGGTGGAGGAGGAAGGAGAGAAGGAGATGGAGGAGGAGGGAGGACGGAGAGGGACATGGACGCAGGTACCGCCAGCCATTTGGATCTAAAAAAAGGAAACAGAATGGGAGGAAAGGAGGGGGGAAGAGAAAATGGTGCGATATCTTGTAAGTGTTTAGCTTAACCATGGGCTGCGACCTGAAACGCCAACCCTTCTCCCTTCCTCCCTCCCCTCCTTCCCTCATTCCCTACCTGCGCGGCGTAGATGTCAAATGCGGGCTCGATCAAAATGACCTCATCCCCCGGGTTTACTAATGAGTGAATGGCCGCAAACAGACCTTCCGATACCCCCACAGACACGGTCACTTCCTTCTCGGCATTTAATTCTCGTTCGAACAGAGGGGAGTAGTGGTGGGCGAGAGCAGACGTCAAGGCGGGTAACCCCCCGGAGCGACAATATTGGTTAAGATTGCTCTCGATCGCGTTGATCGCCGCGGACTTGCAGAAAGATGGGGTGGGCCAATCGGGGAATCCTTGGCCGAGGTTAACGGCCTTGACCTGGGCGGCCAGGGGGGTGAATTCTTGCCAGACGGTCGGTTTCTGTTCATCCATGGGTGCGTACGCATGAGTGGGAGGGTGCCAGGCGGATTGAAAATGTCGCGGCACAGGTACCTACAAACATGTTTGCTTCAAGAAAAACGACTTGCACGAGGGAGAGTAGGAGACAATTAAGAGACAACAGAAAGAGCATGAAGAATGCATCCAACGACACCCTCTCCGCCCTCCCACCATTGTGCATGTACCTCGAAGCCCTTCAAGCGGTCTGCAGGACCAGAATCAAACTCCTCCTCCGAACTCATGTGCCTGTGGAAGCCGTGCGGGGAACTGGGTGAAAAGGGGGCGTATAATGAATGACGTGGAAGAAATCAGACAGGCGAGGCCGCGCAGTTTCCAGCCCTGTCTGCGGCAAGCATGTCCGATTACCCTCCGATTTAGTGGGTCAAGCGTGACTGTCCATCAAGATCTCTACAGATGGTGCCAATTCTGCCGTTCCTACCTAGTGAACAGTGAGGCCAGGGAAGACGGGGGGACGACCGCACGGGGGCGAAAGGAGGCACAGCTACCCGGGCCCGGCGCACAAGGAAGAAGGAAGGAAGTCCTCACAAATCCTACCGTCTTGAGCATACACTATCCACGACAACAACAATCCCTGTATGTGCATATGAGTGTTGTGTCAGTTGGGAGGGGGTTGTGATGCCTGCTGTTGGCGAACCGACGCATGCGTGCTTCAGAGTTCTTCCAAGGGCAGTCACAGCGAGCCATTGGTGTCCTTTTACATAAGAAAATTCCCTGGCTCCTGCCTTGCTCCAGAAGGGCTTGTCTGTCACTGTGTGGTCACTCCCTGGTTCCTCTCTTCCCTCCCACATACAGGTCACCCGCAAGCCACAAAGCCAGGAGGTAAGCCTTCCTTAAAGAGCGATGACAAGGGACTCCGCATCCTCATTTTCACCAACATCGTCTCCTCAAGCACAAAGCTCTCCAACCCCTCTCGTCCTCTGCACGGGTATTCCGCACAGTCCCCCTTCGCTGCCTGACGACATCTTGCAGCGCATCTTGGAATATGTCCCTAGTACTGCGGGCGCACTGCTCCCTCTCTGTTCGTTGAACCATGCTTGGCGCCGTGTGGCCACCCGCGACAACGTCTGGGAACCCGCCATCAAGCAACAATATGGCCAGCTGCTCCTTGAACGCTTGGAGGTCGCTAAAGGAGTGCACAGTTTTTACCTTGGGCAACAACACGCGCGCTATGCTCATCAATCCCTCCTTCGTCCCCATGGCGCGGCCGGACAGATGGTCTGTTGTACGCCGTCACCTGACAGTTTTTTTGCAAATTTCACATGGATTTTGGAGATACGGGAAGGGAAAGATAAGACTTTGGTGTATTCTGCTGCGGTGGCATTGGGGGAGGTCGAAGACAGGGGGAGACTCTTTACCTCGAGCGGACACTCGGTCGTCGGAGATGGGTTGAGACTAGGGATAGATATCAAGTCACGCTTGAGACCACCCCCTCCAAACTTTGACGGGGGCGGAGGGATCCTGCCGCGGAGGAGGAGAAACAGCAGCATGTGGAATGGTTTTGGAGGGGCATCAGCGGTTGGGGGACCGACGGGGCTGGCGAATGGTGGAGGGGGATGGGCCAAGGAGGCGAGAAAGATGAAGAAGAAGTGTCAACCGATGGTAGGCGGAGGAAGTGATGCTGCTTCTTGTTGTCAGGAGGAGCCTGGAGGAAAGGAGAGTGACGACACCATGCTAAGAAAGAAGACAGCAGCCGCAGCCGCAGCCGCAGTAGCCGCAGCAGCAGACGCAACCGACAACGAAGACAACGAAGAAGAAGACGAAGACGAGGACGCTTCCCTTCTCTTCACCCTTTCCCTGTATAATAAGCACACCCACGCGTCCGCATGCTTTATCTCCACCCGTCTTGTCACGGACCGTCCGCCTCGCTGGCAAGGCCGTTATTGGGACGGGCCCTTTTCTGGAGCTGATGGGCAACCAACCACGAGGATCGTGCTTGATCCTACGCATACATTAATCATGCTCCCGATTGTAGAAATGGTGGACTGGGGGGATAAGACGCTTTTGTTGATGGTAAGGGTGGATCTGAGGATTTGTCAGTGTGCGGAGGAGGGGGAGGAGGAGGTGGGAGGGAGGGAGGGAGGAGCGATGAACATGGAGACGGGAAGAATGAATCAGGTAGGGTGTCGGTGTTCGCCTTTTGATGGGCTTGGAATGATCCATGAAGAGGGAATGTGGATTCTACTAAGAGATCTGCTGGTGAACAAGCTGCGATGGTTTTAGTTCCCTCCGTTTCCTGCCCTCCTCCCTGCCTTCCTCCTCCTTTTCTTTGATGGGCCGCGGAGACCTCTTCTAGAAGGGACTTACTTTCGAGGGATTGAATGAGTAATATGCGGCGATTCGAGAAAGGTTGGGAAATGAGGGAGGAGAATGGTGTGAGCGAGTAAATGCCAGCAATGACAACTCGAAGAGAGCGAAGTTGATGCTGGAGAACGTGTCTGCCGCACAATATCTGTGAGATAATGATGCAAATTAGATACTAATTTTAGCAATTTGGCCAGCTTCCTTTTCTCTTTTGTTATATTGTCCCTTGGAAAGAACGCTTCTATGTTTTTTTCATAAGAAATAATCGTTCTCCGCAAAAGCGTCAGAGGCGCCGCGGCCTCACAGCTGAAGGGTTTTCGGCCTCCAGCTGCTCCTGCTCCTGCCAATCGTCCTCCTTCTGCCGATTCCCTCTCTGTGCCTCCCGGCCTTTTATCGCCGCCAACGCTCTCAGGGACTTTGCTCCATAAAATTGTATGTTCCCCTATCTGCTGATGTTTTGTGTCCAGCCTAGCCCAACCTTCTGTTGCATGCCTGCATGCCACGACGTCCGGGCACAGATCAAAGGCCCTGCGCCAGCGCTTGCTTGTCGAACACCAACAACCGTCTCTCTCTCTTCTCTCTTCTCTCTCTCTCTCTCTCTCTCTCTCTCTCTCTCTCTCTCTCTCTTGATGTTAAATGTTCCCGACTACGACGTTCGCCGAAACCTCATGTTCACCCTCCCAGAACTCAATAACACGACGCGCATGCACTAAATACAGAGCACCAGAGGCACGCGGCACTGACCATGGCGGGCCCTCTCTTCCTCCTCCTCCTCCTTATCCTAATCTTGGTCCTGCTTTCCTACCTAGCCCTCAGCCGCCGCCTCCGCTTACAGCACGATTGGCCGCATCAACGCAGCTGCCGCGTCAAGGAACGGACGGGCACGTGGCCTGCCTTGTCCCCCAAGCGACTCAAGCACATCACCGCATCCGAGTTCCAGACACTCTGCGCCTTGTGCGATACGATCTTACCGGCCTTTGAGGCGGACGATGTGCCCAAAGCCATTCGAGCGCACATAAAAGAGCTGGTTGGGAGCGACGAGCTCTATGACAGTCTCAGCGAGGACATGAACTACTACACCCGCGGCGCCATCGACGCTGACGTTCCTGCGCGCGTGGGCGACATCATCGAAGAGCATCTCCATCCAGATGCGCGGAAGATCGTGCGCATGGTGCTGTATGTCCTAGAAACACCCCTGGGCCTGTGTTTTCTGACTGGCGGCGGCTGGTATGGATGGCGCCGCGGAGGCTTTTCCCGTCTACCCTTCCAACGACGCGAAGCTATTATTGGGCATTTATTGACAAGCATTATTGAACCTATCCGTGGCTTGACTATTTTTATCAAAGCTATGACGGGCCGTGTGTATTTTGCGTCGCGTGACACTCACCCCTCCACAGCGGACGGATGTCCGACAAATCCCGCATGGGTCGCTCTAAAATATCAAGATAGAACCAGAGCAAAAGTAAAGGAAATTATGGCGAAAGAACAATTGCGGACTCCACAACTCAAGCCCGTGCAAAAGGAGTCTATTCCCCCTTCCTGCGTCGGAGGAGGGACGGATGTGAGGGAGTTGTCTTGTGATGTGGTGATCGTGGGTTCGGGTGCCGGTGGAGGGACGGCAGCGGCGGTCTTGACTGCAGCAGGATTAGATGTAGTGGTGCTTGAGAAGGGGGGCTACTATACAGAGAAGGATTTCGCGGGCTTTGGGGAGTTGGAGGGTGACAGGGCGCTGTACGAAAGGGCAGGGTGGTTTGGTTCGGAGGAGTTGAGTGTGTCGATTATGGCTGGATCATGCGTGGGGGGGGGGACGACATTAAATTGGTGTGCCTCATTCCGTACGCCAGCACATGTGAGAAAGGAGTGGGTCGAGCAGAAGGGGTTGAAGAGTTTTGCGGAAAAAGAAAATGGGGGGTTGTTTGATGAGGCGCTGGACGCGGTAAGCAGAAGGTTGAATGTGAATACAGAGCACAGTCACAGGAATGACGAGGTGGGGTCCGTCCCGGGCTTAGTGGTGAATGAGAACAATGAGAAGCTGTGGCAGGGGGCGAAGGGGGTGGGGGCGACATGTTTGCCTATTCCTCGGAACGTGAAGGGTTGCAAGGACTGCAGTGCTTGTGAACGAGGGTGTCCGTACGGGGCGAAGCAGTCGACGATGAGAACTTTTTTGGAGGACGCGGAGGCGACGGGAAAGCTTCGGTTGGTCGCTCGAGCGCATGTGGACAAGGTTTTGCGCAATGGAGAAGCAGAGGCCGTCGGAGTCATTGCCACTGTCCAAAATGACGACGGGAAGAAGGACGGAAAGACCGGAAAGGGAAACCCCTCTTCCTCCTCCACGTCCTCGTCGTCGTCCCTCCCTCTCTCCTCCTACCAGCTCGTAGTCTGGGCCACCCATGCTGTCATCATCTCCGCTGGCTCCATTCACACTCCCGCCGTCCTGCTTCGATCTCATTTCAAGCATCCTAAAATCGGTCGTCATATAGCCTTGCACCCCGTAAGCGGAGTCGCAGGTCTCTTCCCTTCTGAGCTGTTAAATACACACAGGGGGGTAGGAATGGGGACTTATGTCCCTGACTTTATGAAGGGACGCCTAGGAGATGGATGGGGGGGGGTGATTGAGACCCCGCCGGCTCACGCGGGGCTGGGGGGAATGATCGCGCCGTGGGGGAATGCGTTTAATTATCGAATCTGGGTGGCTTTGAAGGGACGGTTTGCGTTTTCGATCGTGATAAGTAGAGATGAATCAAGTGGGAGCAACAGGGTGGTGATCGATAAGGAAGGGGCACCACGGGTGCATTATCTTTTGACGAAGAAAGATAGGGGGAATTTGCAGAGCTCAGTGGAGGTGATGATGAGGATGGTGGTGAGGCAGGGGGCGAAGCTGGCCTTGCCTGTCAATGAGAGTTTTAGGACATATCGGCCGCACCGCGATGAAAAGAAAATGAAGGAGGGAGGGAAGAAAGGTCTTGATGAGGAGGTAGGATTGGCAGGATACTTGCAGTACTTGAGGGAGATGGGCATGCCCATTGGAAACACGGCCCTGTTCAGTGCCCATCAGATGTGCTCTTGTCGGATGGCGGCGACGAAGGAGGAGGGACCGGTGCAAGAGACTGGAGAGAGTTGGGAGACGGAAAAGCTATATGTTATGGATGCGAGCGTCTTTCCAACCTCTTTGGGGATCAATCCGATGGTAAGAGTCTCCTCCCGTACGAATTCTTCTTTTCGATGTATGCATACGCCTTCTCCCCCTTATTTATATGTTATCACCCATTTAACTCCATCCAACCACCAACACCAACACGAACAGCTGACGGTGGAAAGCATTGCCTTTATGCTCAGCAAGCGCCTAGCTGTCAAGATCAAGGGCTGCGAGGCGGCAAAGGCAATTGAGAAGAAATACTGCACACGTACGCCTGAAGAAGCGAAGGGCAAGGTGTCGTTCCCAGAGGGCCCGACATTGAGGGGTGAGTACTGCGCATGGTGATGTAGGATGATGGAAGGGTAGAAGGCGGGGAGATAAAATTCAGGAATCAGATTGCGAGATGTCGCTTCCAGAGGGCTGGACTTCAGGAGGAAATGATGAGGAGGAAAAAATGGGGAAGAGAGAAGAGGAATGGAAGGCTGGTGGGTTTGAAACAGGCGAATGAGGGAGACAAGGAATGTTTTACCAATGGTATCCTACATGTGATAGGGATTAGGAGATAGACTTATCGCATGAAAGCGGGGGGGGCATGGCAGACTGGAAGGAAGCGAGGAACAGAACGAGGAGCATGTCGATACTTGGTGTTTATCTGTTTATTGAAACAGAATGAAAAATGCCTGCAAAGTAATTTTTACCAGGAAAAATAAGAAAATTGCTCACGCAAGCTCTCACTGGAATGTCAACGCCACCTAAAAGGGGCGTTTGTTTCCATGGAACACGAGACTTGAAGCAACGTCATCATCGCGCGACGCCCGACCGCCGTCTACGCCCATTTCTGTCTTTTGTCTTCTCCTGGCCAGTACCATCACCGTACACCCACCACAAACATCAGGTTTTGGTCGTCTGATCAAAGGCCAGGCTTGATGTCATCCTCGAAGAACGCAGGTAAGCTTTCTCTCAACTCGTTCACCATTCGACTTGTGTCTCATTCTCATGCGCCCTAATGCAAGGTCGCATGAGCACGGCACCTATACAGGTATTGCCCCTAAGCCACATCATCAACGATTGCCTGAGTTCTCAGCATTCCCAGCTGTCAATTTTTCCGGCCCCGGCCCGCTGAGCGCAACCAGCTAACTTCCCCCCCTCTCACGCCCCGCCAACGCACCCCCATCCTTCCCTTCTCCACTCCCACAAACAGATACATACCAAACCAAGCTGCAAAGCATCTGCAAGATTGGCGAGTTCGAGCGTCAGCGGCTTGAGTACTTTACGCCTCAAATAAAGGTTAACTCTACTCATTGGGAGGCCTTCAAAACGACCGTGGCCAAATCAAATACGGAGAATGAACGAGTCCTCTCCTTCTTCAACAAGCGCGTTGAGATCGAAGAGAGATATTGCCATGACCTCGCCGAGCTCCCGTACACAGATCTCAACGGCACAGGAGCCTGGCGGAAGGGAGGGAGAAAACTCCAGCCGCCCGCGCCCGCGACCACTTCCTCCTCTTCCTCCACGTCTTCTACTACAACACTCAAAACCACGTCCGCCACAAAATCCGCCACAGGAGCGACCTCAACCCCTACCATTCGGTCCTCCTCTCTTCCAGCGATGGACGCCATGATGGCATCCACTGATACCTTGGTCCTAAAATACACAGACTACATCCGCGATACTCGTAAAGAGCTGTTAGAAGGAAAGCTCAAACCTCTTGTCATTGCATTCAAAAATACCACCGAAAAAATTCTCCTTGAGGGTAACGATGCCTTGGATAACGTCAAGATGGCTGAGGAACACGTCCTTTCTGCCTATCTCGACTACTACAAAGCCTACCAAGCCCTTTCCCATCCCCAGCAGCAGCAGCAGCAGCAGCAAAAGCAGAATCTAGGAGGAGGAGGAGGAGGAGGAGGAGGAGGAGCAGCAGCAGCAGCAGCAGCAGCAGATATGTGGTTGCTTGACACCCAGTATCGCGTTGCGGTTGAGCTCCAGAAGATTATCTGGCAATCAACACAGCAGCACCTTCATGACCTCTTCCGACGAATGAAAACACTCGAGGTGAATAGACGCTCCCAGGTGCATGTTCTCATTTTAAGGTACATGCAAAACCAAGGATCATTCTGGGGCCAACTCCCCCAAGCCGCATCTGACTGCAGTGTCGCTATCAGCGGCTTTTCCTCCACGGACCCCAACCAAGTCGAATCCGAGTTGAGTGAGGAGATTCGGGGGTGTGCCAAGGCCGTGGAAGCGAGGGAGCTCCACCTGCAGCAGCAGCAGCAGCAGCAGCAGCAGCAGCAGCAGCAGCAACGTCATGCTGCAGGCCGTAGGGAAAACAGTGTCATCCCAGCTCTGATGGGAGGGGGGAGTGAGGGAGGAAACCCAATAAATATGACTTCTACAGCAACAGCGACGACGACCACGGCGATGTCATCTCTGTCGGTCGAGCCTTTCACCGGTAATTTACTCGCGCCCTTGGACACCCCCCTAGTCCGGCGTGTGGAGATCTTAGAGCATCGACTCGTCACCGGGGTCGAGTCACTTCCCTTTCTCAAACGCTGGCGACCCTGTCTTGCCGTTCTGACTCTCGACGGCTTCATTCACCTTTTCGACCTTCCTCCTGAAATCGCACCAGGCACAGTCCTCACTCCCCGAGAAGCATTCAAGCTCCTTATTCCCTCCCCCATCGACAAAAGAGGTCGCTTTAGGAAGGGGAAGGACGTGGATCGCGTCTTTCCCTCCCTCACCTTCGCACTCCCCTTCTCCTCTGCTCGTTTCCGGGCGGAAGAGGGCCCTGAAGCCTTCGAAATTACGGAGGCGAGGCAAAATACGGGTATATAGGATGGGGGGAGGAAAGGAGGGAGGGAGGGGGAGTAGTCTATGTGCATTCGGATGAGCAAGTATTAGGGGCGTCTCTCATACTCTTTTATGAACGCCCTTGTCTCTCCTCCCCTCACCTCTTACCGCTCTCATCTCTGCCAATTCGATTTTTATTGTCGGATTACCACTTTAAAAAAATACAGGTTTTGTGTCTATGTTCAAAGCTAGGGAGGTGAAGCGAGTCGTGCTCAAGGCCCGCACGCAAGAGAAAATGGTAGATTGGGTCGTGACAGTTAATAACGAGATGGGAATGAAAGACAGAGACGGGCCTAAAGAATGCACTGCCGCTGCAGTAGCAAGGACGACGACTGCGGGACTGACGACTGCAGCATCACCTGTACTTGCAGCTGTAGCGCAGGTAGATGCTGCTGAGGTCCCTCTGGTGGCGTCGACGGAGAGGAAGGAGGAGCAGGAGCAGGAACAGGAGCAGGAGCAGGAGCAGGAGCAGGAACAGGAGGAGGATGAGGATGAGGAGGAAGAGGAGGAGGAGAAGGAGGAGAAGGAGGAGGAGAAGGTAGCACCAGCTTCAGCGGTCATCGAGGGCAGGAAGGAGGAAGAGAGGGAGACCAGGAATTTGCTGGCCGCCCCTTCCCTTCCTCAGCCGCCATCACAGGCGCGGGAGGAGGGAGACAAGAAGGAGGGTCATGATGTGGATGGGACGGCTCCTCTGCCTTTGCTTGTAGAGCAATCTAAGACAGCCACTGTTCCTGAGAGCAGCAGCAGCAGCAACAACAATATGTCATAAGGTGGTGGCAAGTGATATAGCTGTTTTTGGTGCTGCGGAGGAATCAAAAAGAAATATTGTGGATGAATTGATTAGAAAATCTAGGGAAAAGAGTCAACCATTACAAAGGCAACCAGATTCTTAAGCCACTAAACGAGGAAGAAATAATGTCACGGCGTTTCATCTCAGTATCAATCAATCAATTTAACATAAGTTTCATTTTCTCACTTGAAATATGTCTCAATCATTCACTCTCAAAGATATACACACAACATTTATCCTCGTCCTCCTCCTCCTCCTCCTTCGCCTCTTCGTCTTCTTTCTCCTACCCTATCTCCTCCTTCTCCTACCCCCGCTCCACACCGAACGGGCCCCTCTTTGGCCCATACACACAGATTCTCCCTTGCTTCGTCCCGTACACAAACCCATGGCCCGCGCTTGGATGGAACCTCGCGATATTCACATCTTCCTCCTCTTCTATCCTTCTCTCCCTCCCTTCCTCCCCACCCCCACTCCTCAACGATCGCACCCTTACCATCCTCCCCGTCTCATACACTTCCGCCACAACATGGTATCCCTCCCGCTCTCCCTCCCTCCCTACTTCCCTCGAGACCCTTACCCCCCCATAGCCTAGCAACACCATGGAGCCAGTCGCCGAAAGCTTGACCGAAGTCACTCCTCCCATTGCTACACCATGTAATGGTCGCGCCGATAGAATAGGAGCCAAGTATCTATGGCGAGGGCCGTGATATTGATACCCTTCCTTTCCCGCCTCCTCCTCGTCCTCCCACTCCTCCTCTTCCTCCTGCACCTCCTTTCCTTTCTTCTCTCCGTCCTCTTCCTGCTGCTTCCCGTCCATTTTCTGGTCTTCTTTCTTGTTCTTTGGGTCTGCCGCAATTCCCTCACCATCGCCCTCCTCACCACCCATGCCTGTGGCAGCGGGCACGTCGTTGTACCAGCTCGGTGTGGACGCCGCCGCCGCCGCTGCTGCTGCTGCTGCTGTTGTTGTTGTTGCTGCTGCTTCCCCCTCCACTTTCAATTCTTCTGGCTGCTGCTGCTGTTGCTGCTGCAGCTGATCTGGTTGTTGTTTTCTTCTCCCCTGCCCACACATTTCTCTCCCTCTCTCCTCCTCGTCCTCCTCGTCATCGTGCAAAAAGGACACCAAAGAGAGCTTCACCAGATGTGGCAACCTAGAAACATCCACCACCCCTTCATCCCCACCGCTATCCCTTCCTCCCCCCCACCCTCTCCTCCCTGGCCCCAACACCGAATCCCGCGGGTGGAACTCGGCACAAGTCACCAAGATCCTTCCACACCCTGAAATATCAAAGCCACCGTCATTGTACAGCAAGGCATTTTCGATTAGTGGCCGAGGACGACTGAGGGGAGACGAGTAATATTGCACACGTGGGCCTGCGGCGGGGGCAGGAGGAGGAGGAGCAGAAGTGCTCGTAACTCGGCTGCGTCCTCGTCCACCTTCTCTTCCTCCTCCCTCTTGCCCGTCTTCTCCTCCTCCTTCTCCTCCTTCTCTCCCCCCTCCTTCATCATGATCATCTTCCTCTTCGTCTGCTTCTTGGACGCGCCTTCGTCGTTGCCGCGCTGGGGCCATTGGAGGACGTTTATTCCTTGGTGTCATTGCTTTTTGTACATCGAAATCCCATATGAACAGATGGAAGGTCTTCTGCTGCGGCTGCTGTGGCTGAGTGTGCTGATGGTGCTGGAGGTACTGATTATGTTGTTGCTGTTGCTGCTGTTGATGCTGGAGCAGCTGTGGCGGCGGAGTCCTGGTCGCGTTCCCTAGCCCTATCAAGATATGTCGGCCGTCGGGTGGAGGGAAACAGACACACCGAAGCAACCGTTCTGTCTGCCACTCATTGTATGGTTTCGCACACGTCTCATAAGGCCAGAGCCAGATGGCATGAAATGTAGCGATAGCGAGAAGGTGGGTTCCCGGAAGGGGGGAGGGATGAAAGGAAAGGGAGATGATGGGGAGGTCGAGCGAGGCGCGGTACAGACAGCGGCCAGCTAATGTGTCCCAGATTCGGACTTGTCCACCAATACAGCCTGAGGCGAGGAGGTGAGGGTTACATGGGTGATATTTGACGGTCCAAGGCGTGCGGGGGTGCCCGGTGAGCGTGTGGAGGACGCGGTTGGTCTGGAAGCATATGAGTTTTACAGTGTGGTCACCGTGGGTGGAGGCAAAGGTGTGGCCGTCGGGTGAGAAGCAGGTGGCGATGGTGGATTTGGTATAGCGCGGAAGGGGGGTATAGTGTGGATGGGCTAGAAGGATGCTTCGTTTTTCCGCCCAAGCCTCGAGGGCGTGCTTTTGTTCGCGAGTGAAGAAGGTGGGGTAGGATAGGAGGGGCGGTAAGGTAAGAGGAGGATGAGGAGTCGGTATGGGGTAGGGATAATAATTGAATTGTGACATGGGTTGATTGACGAACGACCATTATCTACGACCTACCGTGTTGGGAAAGCTTGTCCCACGCTCACAACGACTCGTGAGTAGCCGTATGACATGTGTTCGTGGCCGCCTACTTTTTCGGTGCTGGGAACCCATAGTGTGAAGATGACACTTCGTCTCTATGGTGCTATTGATGTTGCTGCTGCTGCTACTGCTGCTGCTAATGCTATTGTGGCTGCTGCTGCCGTTGTGTGGTTGGTGCTATTGTCGCCTTTTACGAAGGATGTCCTTATGTTGTGCTAGGCGAGGATACGACCGACGCTCACGTCTTGGGCGAGGGGAGGGGAGGTGATCTGCGTCTCGAGCGTGTACGGCATTCAAGACATCACCATGGCTTCAAGCACGCCGAAGTTGTCTGCTCATTATGCGATGGAAGGTGACTGAGTCGGTGGGCATGGGTCTCACGGGCAAATGGTTAGATGATGCGCAGAAAGTGGGGGTAAGGTGTCCGGCGAGACTGGCCGGCGATGACGGCCCATGAATCCCCAAGTCCACGAATTGAAATTTTGCTAAGTAATATGTCAGTAATATGAGGCAAGCGAATGTGATTCGCCAGTGGCACATCTCTACATCGGTATTGCGCATCCATGCATTTCCCAATACAGAGGGAACGGCGAGTTTGCTCTACACTAGCCCCAAAAAGGACGAAGAACGGACAATTTATACTTTGATATTCCACACCCTGGGGTTGAATAGACAGCGCGGAGAGCAGAGGCAAGCGACCAGAGATCGAGACAACTTTAATTTGACAGTGTGTTTTCGAAGAGCAAATTTATGAAGCGGTGTAGGATGTATTTGAAGTATTTGAACAAAAAAAGTAATTAAAATATTTATAAAAATTTATAAACAAGTGAAAGCTCAAGCTGGGCACCATTTTGACCGAAACTTAAAAGACACCTCTTGCAGCATGCCTGTCAAAAATAACTCCTCCAATAATTCCGTTCTCAATTTTGTTTTTTTCAAGTTGTGGTCCATTTCGCAAGCCCTTTCTCACACAGCCAACGCAAAAACCACGACTACGCATGTCAACGCCTGGTTCTCCCATAGGACGGTAACGTTGAAATCGGTGGCTTTGTCCCATACTGCGGCACTGCTGGTGCTGAGCCCAGTGCCGTTGCGTTGGACGATCGTTGTCGTGACTGGATATTGAAGGGTAAAAAGAAGGGGGGCGCATGGAATGAGAATGAGTAGACGGCGCCTGAAGCTATGGGTGCAGGAGACCAAGGGGATGATAGGATTCTATCAATTATTCGCCTGATTGCTACACTGCGACCCCCATTCAGTGTGACGAACCTGCAAAACGATACGTCCTTTCTTGGGCACCGCACTGTGCGACGAGCGCTGCGGCGGCATTTGCCCCAACCTGATCTGACCAACCTCCCACGCGCTCGCCGTCGAACAAGGTGTGCGAGCCCAGCACTTTCTCAATCACCTTTGGTGACAGGGTAGTATCCGGATGTGGAGATGTGGGTCGGTCACAAAAAAAGACTGTGGCGGGCGCTGGCGGGGTCGTCGTGTATGTGTGAGAGGAGCTTACCTCATTCGTAATGGTCTTAACTTGCTCCTGGTACGTAAATGTGCCGGTCCCTGGTCTGTCTCTCGTCATGGTCTGCTTGTTTAGATCTTTGGGGTGTGTTTGTGTGTGTGTGTGTGTGTTGGGGGGGGTGGGGGGGGGGGTGAGGCATGCTCGGTCACAGGAGCGGTCTTGCTCGCTTAGAAAATCCAGCGAGCGTTGTCTCTATTTCCTCGCACTGGGCGCTCGTTTAAGTTTGCCACGACCACTGCCTTGCGCTTCAGGTGCTGAGCAATGATTTACTTAGTTTTGGATGCCACGGCTTTCGCTTGGCGTGCTGACGTTACGGGCAGTGCCTCAGCAGGACCCCCCCAACCCATTCTTCTCATTCAACTCTTTCTCACTCACATTGGTTCTATACCCGTATTCTCTCCACCACGTCGCAAATTAAGCATCGCAAGACACAGAGAATGGGTGCAGGCAAAAAGGCTCGGTCAAAGGGTCGCAAGGCCAGGAAGGTGACTGTGGCAGCGCACGGAGAAGCGACGATAAAAGCCTTGGCACTCTCTCCGGAGGACATGCGGTCACTCGGCGTTTTTGAGGCTGACATAGGCCCCTGTGGTGCTGGTGCTACCGTTCCTGCTCCTCCTGATCTATCTACGCTCACCATCGGATCTGAACGGCTCCGCGAGAACGATCAGTCAGGGCGAGCAGCTGTCAACAGCCCAATCGCGCTTGTGTACCACACGCGTGCCTCGTTGCCAACCTCATGGAAAGAGCTGCTCTTCGCCCTCTTCGAGGCCAACATGGAGGAGCAATACAAAAGTAATTGGGGTTATCGTGAAGGAGAGAAACGGAGCGAGATATTTGCGTCTGAGTCGAGGTACCTAGTGGCGGTTCTGCCCTCGTCAAAAATGACCCAAAAAGAAGACGGAGAGCAGCAACAGCATCAGGCGCAGACGCAGGATAGCGGCACACCAGTCGGATTCGTGCACCTCCGTTTCGTCCTCGACGACGACGAGGATCCTCCTGTGGCCGTGTTGTATGTTTACGAGATCCAACTTGCGCCGAGCGTGCAACGGCAAGGGTTGGGGGCGCGGATGATGGCAGTAGTGGAAGCCATGGCTGTGAAGCTGAGAATGAAGAAATTGAAGTTGACGGTGTTTAAGAGCAATAAAGCGGCGTTAGATTTTTATGAGAAGAAACTGGGCTACGTGGTGGATGGCACATCGCCGAGCCGGAATAGGTTGCTGACGGAGTGTTACGAGATTTTGTCCAAGGAGGTGATACAGGCGGGGAAGGGGGGGAAGCCCTAGGCTTTGGAAAAAGTGTTGATACTGATAAGGAGCATCAAAGGATTGGGGTAATGCCTAGATTTTCTACATGTTATTCCTTCATTCCTTTTTTAAAATTAGTTTTCAACAATTTTCGCTAGGACTGGATAACAACGTGATCTTCGTCCCCATCGTCTTCGTCCTCATCTGCTATCAAAAAGACATCACCAGCTAGGCTGGCTGGTAGATTGTGCCTTTTCTTTTGAAAAAGCGAGAGATTCCACAATGACAAAAACGATGCCGGCCATGGTGGAGGAGACAGAATGGCAGTGGTGCCAGATGCGCAGGAAGCTTCTTCACCTCAGCAGCAGCAGTAGCAGCAGCAGTATGGAATGGTGGTGGTGCCGGCGAGGAGGAGGGATGCCCCCCCCCCCCCCCACCCTGGTGCAGGAATGTTTCGTGTCTGATAGTCATATTGACTAGCTCACTCGACCGAGCTGCTTTCTCTTCGTTATGGCGCTGCTGCTGCTTTTGCAGGAGGACGTATTGGTAGGTAGTGAGTTGGTGACAGTGGAGAAAGAAGTGGAAGAGGAGGAGCTGTCCTAAGAGTACAGCCAGCAAATAAAATAATTGCGACCAAACCCAAGTAAAACATTGGCAGACAGTGGGAAAAGGAAGGCTTCGTGGGTGTTTTGTGGATCATTGACCCAATGCGTAAGCCCCAGCACGGTCATGCCAGCTAGCAGAGCTGTGACGGCCAAGGCGCTGACAAGCGTGCAGGCACAGGAAAGGTAGGTGCTCTGGCCGATGCACGTGTTGAGCCACAAACAGTGGCGGTCGGATCCTGCGATAAATTTCGAGCAGATGCGACAATGTGCGGTTCCTTTTTGTGCATTGGCTTGGCACATGCCATAGTACACGCTACCTTGCTGCTGTTGTTGCGGGTGCTGGTATGGGTGGCTCGGACTAGTGCTCTTCTCAATATCGTCATCCGGAGTCAAACTGCCTTATTCAAGACCGACGCATCTGATGGGTCAACGAGCATGGTTACAAGGCCAGAACTGAATGTCAGGAGCAGGAGCGTGACGCAGGTGATAGTCAAGGCAAAAGAGGTGAAGGCTGGCACGACAACGACGAGGCTCACGGCATAAAAGCTAAGCACGCATCTTGCCGTGATTCGGAGCGGATGGAAGGGATACTCGAAGCTATTGCGTCGCCTGGCCATCGTTTATATTGGTTATAATGGGATTGATCTATGTTCGATCCGCAAGTAAGAATTCCGTTTCGACTAACTGTCCATTCTCGGAGCTCCGGGACATCGAGTATGGTAATTGCCAAGCCGCCCCTAATTGAGAGGCAGGGTAAGCATGTCCAAGGGGGATGAAGAAGGAACAAGTCGACGTATGCATAGGAGGATCTGTGTGAGACATAGGCATACAAATTGCCTCATCATTTGACTAATTGGACAGCTGCTGGGCTTTTTGGCGCCTCGTGACTGTGAAGGCACACCAAATGTGGGACGCTCACAACGCTCACTCAAAATTGCCTCCACACACCCCTTTGTCCTCGTGCACATCCACCTCAGCACCTACACAAGGTCCATGACGGAAATCGCTTCCCATGATCCCGCTGTGTGCGCTTTTGTGCGTTCTTACGGTTGCACTAGCCTCGCCGCCCATACAATCAATGTCATCTTGATGTCTCAGTTGAGACCTCGACGAAACGAGCGCCGTCGCAGCAGTAAAGCAAGGCGTCTTCGCTCGGTCTGGACCTGACTTTACGTCCAACGAAAAGGATGCCTGTAGCACGCAACATTGCGGCAGCAATGCATTGCTCGCGTCAAGGCGTTAACAAGTGATTCAAGCGACAAGGCATGGAATGCAACTCCCCGTAATCTCACCCCCCCCCTCCCACAAAAATCTTTATCTCCTTCACATGCAGGTCAACTTCCTTCTTACCATCCGAGAAAGATGGGAGAAGCACAAGTAGGCGCGCATGGGATCATCATGATCATTGCCTTTCTCTTCATGACGCAACTCGCTGAGGTGATCGCCTGGTGGGCGGCCAATAAGGTACGCGTTTGTACGCGTGAGCGAGAGCGAAAGGCTTGTGTAAGCTTGAGTCACCAATATTAGAAGCAGAGCTAACAGCATCTTTCTTTCTTTTGTCATCCCTTTTCTTCACTTCTTGACCAGACGAACCTCCGCTCCAATTACTTCAAAGCCGTCGAACACGGGACCAAGCTCTGGAACGCGCACCGGGCGCTCAATGGGGGTGCCTTTGTCCTAGGGTTGATTGGTATGATCATCATATTGAGTGCTGAGGAATTCAAGGAAGGACTAGGGTCGAAGGAGCGACATGTGATTTACGGCTTTGTCATTATCGTGGCGATGTTTTTGCAGGTTCTGTTTCGGGTGGCTTATCCTGATGTAAGTTTCATCAGTAAGAAGGGAGGGAATGGTCGAAGGGATGAGGGATGGAGAAAGACACGCGTATACAAAGCGCGTAAGTTTTATGCATATGTCCTGTCGCTCCTTACTCGCACGTACTCATATGTGTACACAGGATAAGACCAAATGGATCCATCGGTGGTTCGGCCGCGCCATTAACTTGTGGGCCTTCTTCGTGGCCTTCACTGGCTACGAACTCGCCAACTACGGGACCAACGACGGCACAGATGGAGGAGGGGAGGACTTCGATAACATTGTGATCATTTTCTGCTTCTGGGCTATCTTCAGATTTGGGTGCGTATCGCTGTCTGCCTAGATCGTTTTAATTCCTCGGGTTACCTCACTCATCTCTTTTTCTCGCTCTCGCAATCTCTCCTTCTTTCCCTTTCTCTCTTTCTCTCTCTCTCTCTCTCATACACACACAAACACACACACGGTCGCCCGCGCACACACACACACACACACACACACACACACACACACACACACACACACACACACACACACACACACACACACACACGCACGCACGCATACACGAAATGTCAATCTCCCTGAAAATAGCATTTGGGCCTTCTTTTTCACCATGCGCAAGATGGGCAAGGTAAGTGCATGCATTCACAAGGGAAGGCAGAATGCCCCTCTTCCCCTCATCACGAGCAGCTTTCTTACCTCTTCCGAGCCCACCTTTTTCCCTCAACTTCTGCTACTTGCACACATTCCCCCGAAACCATGGTAGGCACAGAAGTACGACGATCTAGGTAGCGAGGCTGGTATTCAGTTGCCCACCAGTGAGGTGGCGTCACCCCCGACTACTGCCTAAACCCAACAAGTCCTAGAGGATGTCAGGCTGCATGCGATAGTTCTATAGGAGTGCAGGAAAAAAGAACTAGACATGGTGGCTTTTTTTTTTGCGCTTTTTTTTTTCTTTTTTGGCGACGGCGCGAACGGCTCCCAAATTCCCTTAAAATTCCCTTAAAATTCCCTGACGGACCGACCGCGCCCCACGGTTGACCAAACAGGAATGGGAGCCGATCAAAGAACCACTTGTAGGGAAAATACTCGAACTTGGTGCAATCCCAGAGGTATGCGCGTTGAGGCTTTAACTGCTCAATCGACCCTCCATAACACGCATAGGTACGGATTCCCGGCCCCCCGCGGGCTTCCCCCTTGGTACTCAGGGTGGCGCCAACTTCGTTGCACTTGGTGATCCTTGTTCTCTTACTTTCTCATTGCAGTATTTATCCGCGTCAAAGAGCATGCCCCTCTCACCAAACCCTCAACCCTACACCACAGCACTCACACCTGGATCGTACGCTAGCCCCTTCGAACTCATCAACTAATTTGGCTCTAGGTGCAGCCAAAGAACGTCATCGGGGGCAGCTTGGCCCGAACATCGCAGCCCGTCTCACTCCTTTGGATCCTCCGGCTCACCATTTCCACTTCTGGCAATTCAGTCGAGCAAGCCGTCACTTTAGGTGCTGAGAAGGTAGTTTGTCAGGTAAGCGTGCGTCGCGAGTGCGTGGGGAGAAAGCGTCCATTTGATCTGCTCTCAGATTCCTGTCGAGAACCAAAATATGCCGCTCCACACATCCCTTTACTTTTGTTTGTTTCCGGACATCTGGGACTGAGAGGAAACTGGCGGTCTTATGCGCAGGTGTGTGGAAGCAGTCTTGCACTCACGATCCCTTTACTTTTGTTTGTTGCCGGACATCTGGGACTGAGAGGAAACTGGCGGTCTTGTGCGCAGCTGTGTGAAAACTGTCTTGCACTCACGACGGCTGCGCTGGCTTGACACGTTGTCCGGCAGGGATGTTCTACCTCGCTGCACGCTGTGTGTTTGTCGACAGTCCACTTAATTCTTTTGCAATGAAGTGAAGCCAGTCACTGCATCTGACATATATGACATGGACGATGAAAGTAGCAGAGCTGGATCATGGTCTTGAGAGCACCCCACGAAGCCCCATCCTCACTGCATCTCCCGCACCGCCATTTCCCTCTATCATTCACATGACAGGTGCAGCTATTTCAAGTTAGAAAGACGAATGACGACCAGAAAAGATATGGTCACTGAAAATTTCCAAGCCCAGGCGCCCTACCGACGACGCGACGATGACATAAAGCAGCAGCCACAAAAGCAGCAGCAGCAGCACCAACACCAGCACCACCACCACCTGCAAGATTTTGAAGCATCCTCGGATGCAGCCCTCCTCCCTTTTGCCCTTGATGCATCCTCCTTCGGGCAATCCGAGGCCTTTCCCTCTATGGAGGAAGAAAAGGAAGAAGGCAGGCCTCTGAGCATGAAGCGTGTCAGGTCCATGCAAGACTGCACCCTCACAGGCCTCTTCCTCGCCCAGCCTCCCCCTCCTGACTGCCCTCCCTACCTCGATGGGAGGCAGCTTCCCCTCTGGGTGGGCCGCACGCCTGTGGAGCTGACCCCTGAGAAGGTGGATGAGCTACACAACATCCAATGGCTGGCTTGGAAGGAGGAAGGAAACTCCCAGAGCACCGAGAGTAGCCACAATCAAGAAGAGGTAGCCAGAAAAGACTATGCTCGTATTTTAGAAGCGGCGGGGTCAATTTTTAATGCCTCTTTCGTGAAGCTCAACCCGCACAATTTCTCCATCACCGTCGGGATCACTGTAGACGCTATGTACCACCTGCAAGCTCCGGCCTTGGCCTGCGCTAACACCTTCCTGTATGGTTTGAGCTTACTCGCCGATAACCCCTCAAAGCAAACGATCCCTATTCAGTTCTGTAAGGCTGCACCTGTTTTTATGGAGGAGTGGGCACGGGAGGCATTCGGGGGCGGAGAGGGAAGGCAGGCAGGGAGGGAGGAAGTGGTGGCGAGCTTGTTTGAGTTTTGTGGGGTATATCCGCATTCAGGCCTGCCGGACGTATTGGGAAAGCAGGTCGAGAAGAGGGTAGAGGAGTTGATGGCGGAGCAGAAGAATAAGGAGGCTAAGGCGTTAATCAAGCGGCTTTTTGAGGCTCCTTGGGCTCAAGGTCACAAAGTGTTGGACGAAGACGTCTACTGGAAGCTGCGCTTGCTCTCCTACATCTGTAAACGACGCGCATGTCTCTCCTCTACGGGCTCTCCCCGGTCGTTGTCCTCGCCCGTCAACCCCTCCTCCCCTTCCTCCCCCTCCCGAGGAGGAAGAGCAGGAGGGAAGATCACCGACACCATGTCCACTGGCAGTGGCCACCCTTTTTCCGGCGGGCCTGTTGTAGTGAAAATGGTCGTCCTCGTCTTCCCGTCGTCCTCCGGCCGCCTTCCCCTTTCCCTGGAAGGAAGCGATGCCGCTGGTACTGCTGAGTGTGGTAGGACGTTTGCCCCCGAAGAATTGGAGGCCTCCCTATCTTCCCTCCAAGCAGCTTTTTCCGAATTCTCGGAGTCGTTTCTCGCCTTGTCGAGGGAGACAGTGCAATGGGAGTTGGTGCTGAAAAGGGACAAGTGTGTGTTAGCAGGGGCGTGTATGCCTGCGCGGAGGTATCACAGAGAGGTGGAGGCGAGCACGAACCCGAACAGGCTGGTCGCCCAGGCGGACTTTGAACGATCCCGAGAGTTTGCTCAGTGGCTGGAGGATGAAGGGAGGGAGGACAAGGACGTGAGGGAGGCGCAGGCGGTGCTGGTGGTGTGGCCCGGATTGAAGGCGCCAAGGGAGGCGTATATGCTGACTTGTGGAGGGTGAGGAGGGTGGGTGGTTGGGAGGATGGGACGTCCCTTCATCTAACATATGACCCCTCTTTATATACATTAATTTGACTATTTTCCTTGAACTTACATCCACCAGGTACCCTCGTTCCACACCCCCCTCCCCTTCCTTAAATAGCATCACCCCCTACGGAGGCGTGACAGCGGGAGGACGAGCAGTCTTCATGTCGGACGGGCCGATGCTGACGGGGCGACCGGTGTGGTCACCCATGTGGCTCTGGCATGAGACGTTTCATATCATGGAGGTAGGAGCCGTGGGAGGAAGGGAGGGGGGCAGGGAGGAATTTAGCACACACCGCTAAGACCACAGCAAATCAACTTCCTTCCTAACACCCCCCCTCCACCCTTCCTCTGCCAAAAGCACATCTTCCCGGAAGCGCCCTTCGCCGAAGCCTCTACTCTCTGCGGCCACCCATGCTTCCTCCGGAACCAATGGCCAGACCACTACGAAGGGCAAGGATACGAGTGGGACTACTACTTCAATTCCTACCGCGCGCATATCTTGCATCGGAGCGTGCAGCCTTCCTTGGCAGTAAGGTTGTCGAGTATATCCGACCTGCCGAGGACGAGATGCTTTGATTTGGGTAGGAGGGAGACATCGAGGCTTATAGAGAGACTGGCGCATCGAGGGGATCGGGTGTTGTTGCGTGGAAGCCCCTGCAGTAGCAGTAGCAGCGGCGGAGGCAGCAGTGTTGGGGCGCTGGCCATAAAACCGGGAAACCTGCTAGGTGGATTGACATTTTTGAGTGCAGTCAACGAGGAAAGGAAGGCGGAAATCCAGGCACAGGATGCCGAAAGAGGGGAGAATAAGAGAGAGGAAGAGGAAAAGGAAGAGGAGGCGCCGGCGCTGATGGCTTTTTGGGTGTCGGAACCTCCGTGTTTTGTCATCACGCTGGTTCAAGGTGGGAATCGAGCGGCGCACGAGTCCGTCGTGCAGGATACGCTTGCAGGAGAAAGTGGGCGGAATGGTCGTTCTCCTCGACATCAGCACCAGCAGCAGCATCATGACTCTCCTCTCCCGCCGTCCTCATCTCCGTCTGTGGGGAATGCCGGAAGGATGCGGGCCGCGAGCGAGTGGGTGGCGTTGGTAGAGGAACCGAGGTGCAGCTTGGACACTGACGCCCTCGTTGGATACGCGGAGAAGCAGCTGCAGAAGTGCGTGGAGCAGGGGATTTGCACCTACCGAGCGACAGGGAGTAGCTTGATGCGGCAGCGATATTATGCATGTTTGTCCTGCCGGGAATTCAGTGTGTTGCAAGGAAATGTGGGGTGCTGCCTATCCTGTTCTAAACGATGTCACAAGGGGCATGAATTGGTTTTGAGAGAGGAGGGGCCATTTTATTGTGACTGTGCCATAGGCGGGTTTTCAAATATGAAATGCTCGTGTCTTGGGCAGGGACAGGGGGAGGAGGCGTTGACGGAGGTTAGTAAGGGCCATGAGTCATATACGACTATGGCGGAACCACACGTGCGGTTGTTGCGGCAGCTCGACCAGCAGCAGCATGACCACGACATCATTAGAGGCGACTCGTAGGCGCTTGAAAATGTTATAAGCCGTTGCAGTAAAGCCTTTATAAAACTGGGGGGCTAAGAGCGGGGCTCGATCTTGGATTTGGAAGATGGAATAATTGTTTAATGTAGATAGTGAGAGTGAGCTGTCCACCAGGTCTTGATCAACGGTGTTTTTGATCATCCTTTTTAATGTGCCAGCCAATGAAGGGCTTGATAGAGCCTGTAAAGAAGAAAATAAAGAAGCCGACACCAGCACCCAACACCCCAATGGGCCGAGACAAGGCCGTAATAGGCACGCTCACACTTTTTGATGCTCGGGACAATGAACATGCGCATACAAAAGTCCCGTGAACAGGTTATGGAAGATCTCCTACCTGCGGAGCGTGGTTGCGAGACGTGCTGGGGTTTCAATGTGTAGTGAACATGGGGAAAGGGGAAGCAACGCTCGTGGGGTGGTGCGCGCGTCGGTTATTGTTGCCATGGTTTTCTTGCTCTTCCTTCACCACCCACCGCGTGGAGGCGAATTGCCCGGGCTATGTTACCCCCTCCATGAATGCCCATAACTCCACACATCTGGCTGCTAATATAGGAAGAGCCGGCGCGAGGGGAAGGATCTTGTGCCCTGTTCTGTAGTTACGGGCTTCCATCACGCTCCACCCACTGATTTATGAGAACAACGCAGAAATCAGAACAAATCCCATCTTTGCGATGCCCGCACGCAAACTCTAATCCCACAACCCACCCCATCCCATCCCATCCCAGAGTCTGTGGCGTCAGCAAGCGCAAGGGCCCGTGCCTTTACCCGTTACCTACCGTCAGCCCCTTGACTGGCCCTTGCGAGCTCGTATCACGAACCCACGTCGGGCGCGGCTGAGCGCACATTGCGACAGTGACAGCGACGGCGCACGGCACCCACTAGCAGGAAACAGTAAGCAGTCTTATCATCACAATCATCGTTATCATCGTCAGCAGCAGCAGCAGCAGCAGCAGCCGGATCTCCGTGATTATGGCACTTTTTCAATCTTTTGGTCAGGGGGATTATTGGGGGAAAGGCTTCGCGTTTGCGAGGTACGTGTATATGCAGTCAAGTTGTGTTGATGACATGACCATCATATCGAAAGCTCTATGGCATTCGCCCATTTTTTTATCTCACTCTTTTTTTCTTTTTGTATACTCTTTAACAGCCCCGTGAACGATTTGTTGGACCGAGGTGACTACACGCTAACGGAGATTTTTGATGAGGACGATGTGCTTCAAGAGATTAAGTCCATGAACACCCGCCTCATCGATTTGTACGTATGACAACGGGGGATGGATATGGAGAAGAGGGAGGGGATGACAACGGGGGATGGATATGGAGAAGAGGGAGGGGACCATAATTGGAGGAAAAGTTTTATTGTGGCCGCGGAATTTCTGTCCCATTTTTCGATATACGTAGATACGCGAACCCCTAGACTGACTCTCCCTCTATCCATCCGCTACAGTCTGGCGAAAGACGACACTCTGGAGGAGATGGTGTCCTTCCTGGTCAACCCCCCCCCTCCATCAGCTGACGAGAAGCGCGTGCATAAGTACCCCTACATGACTTGCGAAGTCATCTGTTGCGAAAACGACCACGTGCTGGACGCCTTGATCTCCATGAAGGACGGCATGATGCTTCAACGTATTTTCTCCCTTTTAGACACAGAGGGAGAGCTCGATGACCGGTTATCAGGTTACTTTGAAAAAGTCGTGTTTGCATTGTTAAGGAGAAAATGCCAGGAGTTGATGGCTTTTTTAAATGGGGGGGGCTTACCTCTTTTCCGGAAATTTGTACGGCATTTGAACAATTATTCGATTATGCAGGTCGTGGAGCGACTGTTCTTGTTCCAGCCTGTGTGGGATGGGCAGGCTGGGGGAGGGGGGGGAGGACAGCAGCAGGTGGGGCTGGACATAGGGGAAAGTGGGGGGGAGGATGCGTCAGGGAGCGGGCATGCGGTGGACTTGAGTTTGTTGACGTGTCAGTGGAGCAGCATGCCGGAGGTGGTGGACATTTTAGTGGATCAATTAGTAGAGAGGGGGGAGACCCAAGCCGCGGCAGGGGAGGAGGAAGGAAGGGAAAGAGGCCAGGGAGGGCAAGGAACAGCGGCGACTCATACGCATGTGGCGAGTTTGTTGCTGGAAGTGATTGATCATGCAAGCCCGGATTCAATTTTTATCAGATGTTTGACTGATAAGGTTGCACGGCTGGTCGAGATCGCCATTCCTGCTCTCGACCTCACCCAGCCGTCTGAGGTGGTGGCAGCACAGGCCTTGGCGGTGGTGAAGGAGGAGAGGTCGAGTATGCTCTCTGCCTTGACGATTGTGGAGGCGCTTTTGTCTCGACCGCAAGCGATCAAATTGCAGTGGGACATGGGGCAGCAACAAATAGGGGTGCTTGCCTCCCCCCTTTCTCCCCCTCTGCCCGTGGAAGAATCAATGCCCGATGCTGAAGGCGAGGGAGAAGATACAGCATCACCAGCAGCACCAGCACCAGCAGCGGACCAGCAGGAGTCGACCCCTCCCTCCTCCTCTTCCTCCTCCTCTCCCTGCACCTCCTTTTCCGAGCAACCACATGAAGAAGGAGACACGCCAACACCAGACACCAGCCCCCTTCCCGCGTCCTCTGACGGCGCATCCCCTACCATCCCAACAGCACCAGCGGTTGAGGTGGTCAACGACGGCCCAGACGGGGCATCAAAAGCCTTCTCCTTCGGAAAAAGCAGCGGCGTCGCCAATCTTTCGGAGGAAGTAGTCGAGAAGCTTATCGCCTCCCTCCCTCACATCCGCATCTACCTCCAGACCCACGAATCAGATACCCGGACCGTGGCCACTCAAGTGAAAGACCCGGCGCCCAAGCTCGGCTTGACCCGCCTAAAGCTCGTGCGTCACGTGGAGGCATTGGTCAAGCTCTGCTCGGCGCGTGTCGATAGGCCCTTGGAGGACGGAGGGATCTTGAAGGTGTGCTTGGATATGCTGTTTAAGTATGAGTGGACCAGTGTACTGCATCAGAGTATCACTAGAATCGTGACCTGGATCATGGACGCGGGACCGTCCAGGCTGGGACTGCAGACGTATTTAGTGAAGGAGGGGGCGATATTGGAGCGGATCCTGGATGCGAGTGATTACAACGATAGGATGGAGGCACATGATGTCATGGTGGAGGAGGGAAGTGAGGAAGGAGCGATGCGGAAAGGGATGGTGGCGAAGGCGAAGGGGAAGGATATGATGGAGGATAAAGGGAGCGAGGAGGCGAGGGCGGCTGCTGTGGCTGATGCTGCTGCTGAGCACGCCACCGGTCCTATGTCTGTCGAAATGGAGTGCGGACAGCCGGTGCCCATGAACGTTGAGGGAGGGGAGGAAGGGAGGGAAGGAGAAGAAGAAACCTTTTCTGCGATCCATCCTGTCGCACCCGCCCAAGGCGCAGCAACAGCGGCAATAGGCGTAAGCCCGCTCGCTCCTGCCTGCTCCTCCCTCTCCATGACCGCCGTCAACGTTATCAGCAGCACCAACGACTCTTTCTCCAATGCGGCTGCGACTGCGGGCCACAGCAGCAACAGAGGTCTCCCTCGGTGCCGACGTGGCTACATGGGCCATGTGTTTATTATGTCTCAAGCCATCATGGAGGCCGCCCGGTACCACCCACCCCTGCTCGAGGAAGGGGGGGATGAAGGGGCTGTGGACGTGGATGTAGATGACCCCATTGTTGCAGGTCTCTTGCTGTCAGCCGCCGAGGGGCGTGGTCCCTCCCTCTCTCTCTCCTCTTCTTCCTCGGAGCAGCAACAAAAGTTGCAGCAGCTTCCTGCCGGCGACTATCACCCCTCGATGTCAACTACGCAAGACAGTCGTCCCTCCTTTGCTCAAGTAATGGAAACGGTCATAGACCCTGCCTTGAAGGAACGATGGTTGAATTTTACTCAAGGAAAGTTAGCACAAGTCACGGCCATCCAAAGCCACCCTCTCGGTGGGTACCCCATCCCTTCCCGCGCGGATGAGAATAAGCTGACCACGACATTCGGTGGTGATAACAGTGGAGAGGGAGGGGAGGGGGAGGGAGGGCCGGATTTCGATGTCATTTCGGACCATTTGGCGCAGAGGTTGTCGGGGGTGGAGGTGGGAAGTGAGGGAGGGGTAGGGGAGGAGGGTGGGGGGGAGCAGCAGATGCAGGAGGGGGGAGCAGGGTCGAGTTGGCGAAGAGGGGACAGGCATCAGATGCAGGAGGAGAAAGAAGACGATGACGAAGAAGGACGGTGGATAGCCATGGAGCAGCGTCAAGCGGAGGTGCGGATGGGGCGGGATCCCTTCGAGAACGACGAGAGCATTTTCCCCAACGACAAGGAGAGTTTTGAAATGAGCAGCAGGAGCAGGGAGAGTAACGGTCATGAGGAAGGAGAAGAGTCGGCGCAGACGAGGAAGGGCCATGTTCCGGGTCTGGTTGCAGGTGGGTGGGCAGCCAAGGCCTTTGCGGAGGGAGCGCCGTCGGGGGGGACGTTTGGAGAGGGATGGGCGGATTTTTCGAGCGTTTCTTTCCCCCCCTTGGACACGTTGACCATGCCGCTTGGGAGTGCTGCCGCCAGTAATTACATCATTGGGAGTGGGAGGGGCAGGACGCCGGTAAGTAGTGACTTCGATGATGTGCCGGGTTTCATGGGCATGCAAGCGGGAGGGGGGGCAGGAGGGGGAGGGGATAAGGTAAACAAAGGGAACGACGGGGATGAGGAGGAAGATAGCAACGAAGAGGAGGATGATTTCTTTTCGTCTTCCACGACGGTGCACCTTAAGCGTGGCACCGGAACGGGTCCGAGAGCAGTGGCGGCGGCGGCGGCGGCGGCGGCGGCGGAGGCTGCGGTGGACAACAGCAACGATCTCAACGACGAGGAGAATAATAGCGGCGACGGTGAGGATGGGGATAAAGTGAAAAAGTTTTCCTATTCAGTGGCCGTCGCCACGACCAACAGTGTACAGCAGGAGGGAGGCGGAAGTGGAGGAGGGGCAGGATCAACGTCTGCTGAGATAGGCAACAGCTGAAGGGAGAAGGACGACGAGTTCATTACTGAGGAAACAGGCTAATTGTTTCATGCGATGCAAGACGGCGACCACTTCACTAATACATAAGCACGACAGAAAGCAAGTGAAAGTAGATAGACAGAGCGGAAAAAGTGTACGCATTTTGGACGACGGAGAGGAATAAAGAGAGTAATTGAGCCCATCAGACCAACCCATTTTGTTTTCCTCTCCTTGTGAGAGAGTCAGTGAGTGAGAGTAGTGTGTGATGCCGGAAGGCTAGTGTGAGTAGATAGAAATTTCCATTGATGTCTCCTTTAAATTCCAGGGATTAGAAGAAGAACATGAAGAAGGAAGAAGGAGGTAGAAGAAGTGAAGGAGGAGAAGAAGAAGAAGAAGAAGAAGAAGAAGAAATGGGAAAAGAAGACAGAAGCAAGTGAAGAAGAGGAAGAAGGTGGAGAAGAATCAGAAGGAGAAGGAGGAAGAGAAGAAGAGGAAGATTGAGGAGAAGAAGAAAAAGAAGAAGAAGAAGAAGAAGATGATGATGATGAAGAAGATGAAGAAATACAAAGGAGAATAAAAAGCTCCCCGAAGAGGCCATGAGCAGACACGTCGATCAATTTATATTTGAAAGAAGGATAGGGAAAAGGATCCACTCACCCTGTTTATCAACAGGAAGCGGAGATAATATATAAAATGCCCCATCGTATACACAATCGGCTATCCAAAACTTACATTTTCTAAGCAGAGGTCGAAGCTGTAGGCAGCGCAATGCCTGCGCTGACAGCCGACGCGGAAAATTATATCAGGCACTTGGTTGATTTGATAGATTTAAGTTCATCTTTGGTCTCTCATGAGATCAATATTGCCCCTGGTTAAACCTCTAAATAAATGTGTCGAAGGTCGGGGGGGGGGGAAAGGGGGGGGGAATAACCTCCCCTAACCCAGCCTGGCGCCGCCTCTTGAAAATCATGAGTGGATGGTGACTCGGGTGCTTACCCCCAGATTTTGAGCTTTGAGTGAGAACCTGGCCTGAGTCTCACCGGCCCGTACATGCACATTTATAGAAGAAGACCCTTTCATTATGTTCCGCTCGTCGACCGTGGCCTTGCTGCGTCGCGCCGCCGCCTCTCCCGTGCCCCTACAGCAACATCAAATCGTGGTCAGTCTTATGCCACGCAACGGTGCGAGTGCCATGGCTGCGGTGGTCTGCCGGCAGCTGGCGGCGCCATCCTCGGTGGTGACGCGCAGCTTGGTCACACACGCTGGCAGCGACGCCATGCCGAATGGGGATATGCCTGTAGGGACCGGGGCGGGAGGACGATCGAGCACAAGCGCGGCGCTGGCTGATTTACTAGGCCGAGAGTTGCAGGAAGAGAAGGAGCTGGTGGAGAATGAGGATCGAGCACCGGAGCTGGAGGAGGTATCGGACAAGATCCACAAGCGCTTTCACATCAAGGAGTCCCCCGGGAGCAGGTACGTGGGGACGTGGTTCGGTGTCCGGCGGGAGTGCAAAGGGGGTTAGGAGGTTGGCTATGCCCTGTAATTCATTGATAATGGGTATCTTCCAACCCTGTCTTTCATCTACCACATCAGTATTATCAAGATGCATACAAAGCACGATTTGGAGAAAATTTTGGTGCAGTTTGATGTGCAGGACACGACAGAGGACGAGCTGGATCCTCAGGAGCTGGATGGGGAGAAGATCGAGGACTACACGGTGGGGGTCCGAGGGGTGGTGAGCATTGCCAAGGCCCACCACAAGTTGATGTTCTCACTGGTGTTTACCAACACAGTGTGGGTGGAGAAAGTGGCGTTCGATTCGCAGGGCCGGGAATGGGATGATGAGACTTTGTATTGGTCAGATTTTTCAGAGTACCCTGAGGATGTCCAAGATGCTTTCACGCGTTACTTGGCTGCGCGGCACATTGATGAAGAACTGGCTGTGTTTGTGTCCTACTTTGCTTATGAAAAGGAGAAGGAGCATTATGTAGACTTCCTTGAGGAGGTGACGGGCTTTGTTGGTGCCAAGTGAGAAAGAGTGAGAAAGGGCGGATGGTAAGGAGAGACGCTTCCGTGCTCTCGCCTGGTCTCTGGGGTGGACGCGTAACCACGGGGTACGCTGAACCAAAGCTGATGGGCACAAGACGATGAAACCAAGCACAAGACGATGAAACCACGCACACAACCGAAACAATCATGGGGGGGGAACAAATGCATTCTGGATACGCGGAGGGGAAAAAATAGATCGGGTCATGATCCTTTTCTCTCCTTTTGTTCTGTCCTTAATTCGGTTTCTCAGCGCATCTTAATTCGCTCTTCCTCTTCTTACATATGTCTACAAATAGATATAAAAGTACATACAACTTTGATAGGTCGTCAACTTTACGACCTGATCCGTTTTTTCGTCCAGTCCTCCTCCTCCCCGCCCTCCCACGTTATCCACTCTCTCTCCCTCACTTCCTCTTTACAGTTTCCGATTGATGCTTGTGTGAGTGCTTTGCGCATGTCAAAGAACTTCTTATCCAACCTTGATTCGACATTGCACTTCATGTCAAACCTTTTTCCCCTTTTGTGCGCCCCCCGCCAGCATAAACCACACACCACATCCTCCATCCCTCCTCGAATGAATTAAAATCCACAAATATGCAAGCACTCCAAAAATCGATCCGTCGACACCGTCTCCTCCTCCTGCCGGGCCATCTCTGTCACCATCAATAGCTGCTTGATCCCAATCGGCTTACTAATTGCAGAGGCAATGTCATCCATCTCCTTCTGGGACAGTCCGGCCACCACCTCCCTCAACACCGCCTTGATCTCCTCCCCCCCAGTTAACTGCGGCACATTCAACATGACATTGAAACCTTGCACCAACTGCAGGTCCTCCAAATGTGCCGCCACCGATGTCGTTCCAATGACCATTAATCGTTTCTCCGGGCTAACTGGCGGTTTCTTCAACAATACCAAAAGCGTCTGTACTACAGTATTACTAAACCTGGGACCGATCGGAGAGTAGTCAATCAACCTTTCCAAATCATCCAAAATCACAACCGACAACGGCGACCTCGAACTGTCCTGAAAAGCTTTCAATATTGCCGCACACTTAGCCGCTTCCGAAAAACCAACCATAGCATCCGCCGACACCACCCGGACAAACGGAAACTCGCTCTGCACCCCGAGCGAGGCCGCTATAGCCGTCTTCCCCGTGCTTGGCGCCCCCTCCAACAGAAGGGACAACAATGGTGTGCGTGCCGACACCCTCACCTGCTGCACAAATCTCCTCAGCGTCATCATGACCGAGTCAAAAGCCGGGCCATAGGGGACGATACCGTTCCGGAATAACACTTCCAGCTCCTCTGAATTGGCTCCCAAGCGAGGCTGGACCTCTTGCTGGGCTAGTTGGAAATCAGACCACTGGACCACCAAGTCTGCCTCATTTAGCTTCGACAGATCCTTTACATTCACATTACGTTGAAATGCAAAGGATGCCGCCGACTTAACAAGACCCTCGATCTCCGCTCCTGAAAAATTCTTGGTCGCCCGCGCGAGCTCCGCCATCTTGTCGAGCGCCTCGGGAGAAATTCTCTTGTGGTCCCGCATGCTCTTGGTATGGATCGAGATGATCTGCAACCGCCCTGCCTCGTCCGGCAAACCAATTTCAACGTGCACTTCTAGACGACCGGGCCGTATGATGGCCTCATCAATCATGTCTTTTCGGTTCGTCATACCTATCACCAAAATGTTGTTCAACGAGTTCACCCCATCAATCTTGGACAACAACTGATTTACGATCGAGTCCGATACCCCCGTACTATCCCGACTTGACCCCCGAGTCTTACAAATCGCATCAATCTCATCAAATATTATCACATGCAACCCACTCGCATCCCCCATCTCTACCTGCTCCTTTTCCGCGTCTGCGAACAACGCTCTTATCTTCTCCTCCGAACCCCCCACATACTTATCAAGCACCTCAGGCCCATTAACGATTTTTGGTTCGTGCGCATTAAGAATCTTGCCAATCGTACGGGCAATCAACGTCTTACCACACCCTGGCGGCCCCCACAACAACATCCCCCTCACGTGGTTGATCCCCAACTGCTTGACAATGTGCCCCGGAAACACCCTTGATGCGAATGCCCTCCGGAAAATCTGATTAAACTCATTCCCCAATCCTCCAATACCCAGCTTGCCAAAATCAAAATCCGGATTGATGATGTTATCACGAGGCGCCCCCGAGTTCGCCCCCGACAAGGCCACCATCGCCCCTTTCTCCTTCGTGAACACTACATCGGTCGGCTGCAGCATCTGACCCGCATTTGGGCTATCTCCCCCCGGGACCAGCTTCTTAAAGCTCTCCACCGTCAACTCCAGCTTGGTGCCGTTGAAATCCCAAGCCAGGGACTGATTTATCTGCAGGACCTGGGAAAGGTAGGTGGCTTTCAAGATGCCTGCCATTTCTTCCGTGGCTAGTTGCACGGGCGCCTTGACCTTCCCCTTGGCAAGCAAATCCACGCGTACCACCACTGAAGTCAGTGCCAGGCCTGCATTACTCTCAAAGATGTCCACCTTGACCCGCTGCATCAGCGTAAACAACCCAAAGCGTCGTTGCAAGGAGTTGAGGCCCAAGTTGCCGGTGTCGATGCCATTGTTGTAGCTTGCCGTAAAAACCAGCCCATTCACGCTCACCAGCAAAGCGTCCTCTCCCGTCCTGCTTGCATCAGGATTCGTCACGCGTGCTAGCAGCGCGTCCCAGTCGGCCAGACTCACATACACTCTGCGTACGACGGGACGGAAGAGAGGGGAGGGGCAGGGAGTGAAAATGAGGATCGGCTTCCTTCCGTGCATTACGCAACAACGCACCGGTTCGTGTAGGCCAGGCTATTACTCGGCTGCTGCCCAATGGCAAGATCCATCTTGCGGTCGTCTGTGGTTTGAGACGGGTGCGACAGGGGCGGCGTGAGCGCTGGAGGAAAGAACAAGCCAGGAGTTAAGCTTCTTGCATCTCAAAGCACCCTCTCGTTGTCGTCATGATTATTGGAGAGCTGGAGGCTTCTGAATGATTGTGGCAAGTATAAGAAGTCATCACAAGCTATTCTTTGTCTGAAACAATTCAGAGGATTGTACACATGCTAAGGTACTCCCCAAGCCGAGCATTTGCCCCTAGGGAGAAGTTTGGGGTTGCTTTGGCTGGACAGGGGAAAACCCTCTCACAAGGCCCATAATACAGGAATACTCTTCTGTTGTACCCTCTCTGATTTCTACAACCCATCTAATTTGACATCAGTAGCCCCACCAGCACACCACCAGCAGCCAGTGCTCCATCTTTCTCTGCTATGGTGGGATTGGGATCGGGGATAGAAGACATGGCAGTACGACGCTTGCTGCGCCCACAACGCACAACGACCCCATGTGCCCCATCATCGCCCAACACGGAACCAACACGGCAACACCAAATCCACCATACTAACCGAACAAAAACAAAACCACAGGCGCTGCCATCGACCACACGATTACAGTCTCTTAAAATCCTCTGGCTTTTCCTTCTGCCGCTGTCAGCTCGTCCCTCCCTGCCGCACCCACCGCTTTATAGCGATGGACGTCCTTTTCAAGGACATCAAACGGGCTGACATGCTCAAGTACGGGGCACTTTTGGTCCTTGTCATGCAAAATTCCACGCTGGCCTTGACCATGCGGTATTCCCGTAGTAGGGGCGACGTCATGTACATCTCCAGCACGGCCGTGGTCATGTCTGAGATCGTGAAGCTCGTGGCGGCCTCTTGCCTGATCGGCATCGAGGAAGGGAGTATCAGCGGCCTCTGGTCTAAACTCTACCATGAAATTGTACTCATGCCCGCGGACTTTGCCAAGCTACTCATCCCGGCATCCCTTTACACGCTGCAAAATAATTTGGCCTATATTGCTGTCTCAAATTTGGACGCGGCCAGTTACCAGGTCCTTTACCAGCTCAAAATTTTGACCACGGCCATCTTCTCCGTTGTCCTCCTCCGCCGGCGCCTCGACCTCTCCAAGTGGCTTTCTTTGGTTGTTTTGGTGGGGGGTGTTTCCCTTGTGCAGGTCTCGGGCCTGAAGACCGGGGGTACAGCCAGTGAGGTGGCTGCCGCGACGGGGAACATAACGATTGGCCTGGTTTCGGTCATCCTGGCCTGTTGCTCGAGTGGCTTCGCTGGCGTCTATTTCGAGAAAGTTCTGAAGGGCTCTGAGGTATCGGTATGGGTGCGTAATGTGGAGTTAGCCTTGATTGGGATTATTGTCGGGACGGTAGGGGTATGGTACACGGACTCGGCAATGGTAAATGAACACGGGTTTTTCCATGGTTATACTTCTATTGTGTGGGCTGTCATTGCGCTGCAGGCCCTAGGTGGAATTGTCGTGGCATTGGTGGTAAAGCATGCTGATAGCTTGCTCAAGGGCTTCTCGACGGCGATTTCTATCGTGGTGTCGTGTTTGGTGAGCTATACGTTTTTTGGAGAGGTCCAACTGTCGCCAATGTTTGTGATCGGAGTCAGCCTCGTTATCATTTCTACCCTCATGTACAGCACCAACCCTGTTGAGCTTTGTTGTTCATCAACTTTCTATGGAGGAATTATGAGCAGCAGCAAAGTTAACGGCAGTGGAGGGGGGGTCGTCAAGGTTGGGGCTGGGAGGGGGGGTTTGCCGAGTTCGTTTGGTGGGGGGTCGGGAGGGAGGAAAGAGCATCTTGGGTACCATGAACGGATTCCGTTGACGGAGATGTTGAATGGAGGAAGCGATGATGACATAAAGTCGGATCACATATCATCGGGGGAAGAAGACGAGCGTATCGCGGAGGAGGCGGTGGGGATAGAGGGCGTCAGAGGTGTCATTGGGGGCGCATGGGGCCAACCAGTTCGACGATCTTTGCCTGTATAAGTCGCGAGTAGATATAGTGACAATGTACCCATTAAAAGAAAGCTATAAAATGACGGAGCCATAATCATCAGTCCCTTTTCACTCAACTACTGACATAAAGGAGAGGAAGGACAAGCAGTAAAGTAGGGAATATTTGTACCAACAACCCTGGCTGAGCAGGTGGGTTACAGGATGTAACTAGACAGAATGAGGCGTGTCCGGCAGGAATAGTAATTGGAGGTAGGTGTATCAGCCTCCCAAAAAACAAACACGAATTGTTAAGAGAAAATGCCTTTGTGTGTATAAGTATGTGTGGATGTGGGGAAAACAAAGTTGCGGTTTTCGACAGTTGTCACAGATACTTGAAGACAGCATGACTGACGGCTCGGTGCTTTTGAGTTTATATCTCGGAACGAGAAGGGGAGGAGATTCATTAAATACTAGCTGTTTTTCTTTTCTCATTCCACTCCCTCCCCCGGTACTTTTAGTTGATTTCAATGTCAGAAACTCACGACACCGCTCCTAGTCTTAACAGCAGAAGGCTTCCTCGTTTTTTTCCCGTTATCTTGTTGATAGTGCTGCTTTTTCTAAAAAAAAATGTCATAGCTATTGACCTGCGTACGATCTACAAACCTGCTTGACTCTTGGTGCCGCTGCTGCTGCTGTTGCGGTTTCCTCGCTCTCTCCCCTCTAATCTTGCTGCTGTCGTCCCTAATGCTGCTGCCCACTTCGCCCATAGGTTCTTTCTGTTTAAATGGCGATACCCCACTCGAGCCTTTGCTCGCCCTGTCCTTTTTATGCTGTTTCAACATTTTCTCGTGCCTGAGCATCCCCCTATCATGCCCCAGCACCACTTCTTCGCCCCCCTCCTTCACCTCCTCTTTATGTTTACGCTTCCGTTTCTTTCGCTTGTTCACCTGCGCAAGTCCCGCAGCCGCCGCTGCTGCTTCTGTACCCGCCCCCCCTTCCGAGACTGCGTAGGCGGCTAGGCAAGTGATACGCACGCACTCTCCGAGACTAGTTCTGGGGCCAGGCCGTACGACAGTGCCTGCGGCGTTGATCGACCAAATAACAATCTTCCCATTCGATGAGGCCGTCACTACCTCCCTTCCTCCCTCCCCACTGCTACTGCTACCGTGCAAGAGCACGGCTTCCTTGATTCGCCCACAGAAGGGGGTGACATCTATACTGGAGATGATAGCTCCACTCGCTCCATCCACAATCCGAAGCTGCAAGTCATCGCACGCTGTTAACACATGCTGCTGCTTCTTTCCTTTTTCCTTCTCCTTCTCCTCCTCGTAAGAATCCGAAGATGAGAAAGAGGAGGAGGAAGGAAGGAATGTCAGAGCGGTAATCCGCGATGGGTGGACCAGGATGGCCGTAGGCTTGTTATCAGCCGTCCGCCGAACTTCCAACCGACGATCCCCCAACAGCAAGACATATGCCTCCCCGTCCTCCGACCATTTCACGCTCTCCGCCACTACCTCCAACTTGGTGATATATGCACACCGGCCTTTGACTAAATCCCAGAGACGTAAACTCCGATCTCGCCCGGTGGACAGGGCCAGCTTTCCCGAGGGATGTAAAGCCACCGCAGTGACAGCTCCTTTATGCCCTCCTAAAATGTGCAACAAACTCCAATCGTACACACGCCAAATGCAAACCATGCCATCCTCGCTTCCGCTCAGCAAGTGGGATGACCCCACGAAGCCAAGGGCAGTGATGGTACCCTTATGGTGGAGAAGCTCTCCGGCCTCCGCTCTTTTTCGCAGGTCGTACATGCGGATGTGTTCGTCCATTCCGCCCGACACAAGGAGGAGGCCTGCTTTCGCACCTCCCCTGGGTACGGCAAGGGAACGGACGCTGCCTTGGTGGGGGGTGTAGGCGAAGGTCTGTGTGCGAGGTGGAGTGGGAGGAAGTGTTCTCGTGAGTTCATAGAGACAACTTTATAGAAGGACTGGGTGAGATACGAAGAGTTTTATCCGTAAGTTCCTCTTACGCGTCCCACCATGTTAAGTGCAAGGGCAAGGCGTACGTACGTACCATCTTGAGCGCCGCGGGTTTTGCTGGCCCTGTTGCGTCTTGGGTCCTACGCTGGACTTCCCAACCAACAATGCCTCCGTCGTAGGTACCAGCTACGCAAATTGTCTTGGGCGCAAAAGCAGGTGGCTGTAAAGGAGGCCCGGCATTAACGACGGTCGTTGCTGCACTAGGAGGTCCAGGGGCCGGCATTAGTGATCTGTGAGGAGAGAGGGAGGGGAGAGCGCTGTAGAGGCGTGTCAACCAATCAAGGCGGGTCTGATGGGTGGCCGGTAAGGAGGCTAGCCCGTTTCCCCCGCGTCTCGCAAAGCACAAGCACTAGACAGAGCACAAAGCGGGCGAGGAGCTTATGGAACACTGGCCAATATCCTCGTTGAGGTCGCAAAGTTTCATTCTTCTTCCGTCCTCCCATCTGCCCTCCACCCAACACCACACAAGCAGCACCAGGCGTCCTCTTCTTCTTTCGCTACCTGTTGCACAATTCTTTGGCCTCGAGGACCCACCCTCACTCCCCTCTTCCACCTCATGTGTAATACTAGAACATTTTTGCCTCCTCTAACAAGGACTGCGGATGGTGGGTGGATGAAGGCTTGATTGTGGTGGTGCTCGTCAAGAGAAGGAGGTCGTGCTTGCATCATGAACCACGCTCCTTTGTGCCACCACGACCACGCCCACACGCTCCCACCACCCAGACAGAGCGACAACAGACGCCTTTATAGTGGGACCAGCCATTACAGCTCAAGGACCTCTGGTCAAATTGTGCCTTTCTGCCTATTCTCTCACATCCTACTCCATCTATCCCATCCGTCCTCCATCTCACCCAGGCATCCATTATGGTTGCTGAGAAGGGCGTCAAGCGTGGCGCCTACAAGGAGGCTGATCAGCATGAGAAGGCTTACCAAGTGCAAAAGGGTGTCTTCATGTTCGGCAAGACCGGCTCCCGCAAGGAGGGCTCCAGCCGTTCGAAGCATGTAAGTATGAGGAGGAGAGCTGAGGAAGGAAGAGACGGTGGTAGGGAACAGGGACAGAGGCATGCAGCGATGAGATATCAGTGTGGTATAGTTTCTCAATATCGCAAAATAAGTGCGGTCGAAAGTACCGATCATGAGGTGGATTGCTTTTTACAATGACTTCGACTCCTTTCTCCCTATTCTCCCTCCTCTTACAACAGGGTGCCCGCTGGACGAAGGAGGTCGGCCTAGGCTTCAAGACCCCAAAGGAGGCCAAGACCGGTACTTATGTGGATAAGAAGTGCCCGTTCACCGGCACGGTCTCTATCCGTGGGCGAATCCTCAAGGGCATCGTGCTGTCCACCAAGATGACTCGCACCCTTATCATTCGTCGGGACTACCTGCACTGGGTTTCCAAGTACTGCCGGTTCGAGAAACGACACAAAAATCTTGCCGCACACTGGTCGCCCGCCTTCCCACAGATCAAGGAGGGAGACATCGTGACGGTGGGGCAGTGTCGCCCTTTGAGCAAGACGGTGCGTTTTAATGTGTTGATGCACGAGCCCGCCATCAACCAGGCGCTTTCCATCAAGAAGCAGTTCCGAGTCTTTTAGAGGTGCTTACGGCTGCCTTCTGCTGGATTGGGTGTGACAGAGACTGGAAGCAAGGTGAGGAGAAGGAAGTAAGGAAGGGAGTACGTCGACAGGAGACAGGAGGACAGGGGACAGGAGGACGGCAAGGCTTGTTTATTCACGGTCCCCCTCCAATAAGAAGCAAGCTATCTAAGCATGCCATGCGGGCAGTTCTCCCCATATTTGGGTTAGAAGGTTAGACGAAATGGAGAGAGAAGTCTTGATATGAATCCCGCTGATCGAAAGTTTCAATGAAGAAAAGTGTGGCTACGTGCGGGTGCCCTTTAATCTCCCCTAATTTCCGTGCGCAGTACATTTCGTTTGAGTCAGTGAAGACCTCCTATACAAGCAAGCATGTACTTTTTTCATTATTGTTTGCTGGGTTCTTTGTTCCTCGGTAATGTCGGGCCGTTGAAATACGTGCCCTCATTTCTCCCTGAATGCAGATGCTTTCTCCCACTACCGGCCCCAACCATTGCCCACCGACACGCTGTTTTCCCCCCTATGAGACATTGGCAGTATCCTCGGTCCGGCTTCGTCGAAAAGTTCACTTTCTCTTTCCTCTCTACATTCCTCCTACCTTCTCCTACTCCCACCCCTCAAAAAACAGTTTTACTTAAAGACCGCTCCGTCGTTAACTCCCCGCTATCCATTTTCCTGTTTCTCTCTCTCACTACCATAATTGATCAATCTCCACCAACAGCCCTCTCTTCCCCCCTCTATCTTCTAGGCTGCGTCAATCCACCAAAACCCCCGCAGGCTCCATCACACGCCGCATTCCAATCCCTCCCTCCCTCCATGCCTCCCCCTTCTCCGCCACTTTGATAGCCGCCTGGACATTCTCAAGAGGGGCGGTCGTAAAAATTGTAGCCGGATAACAACTCGAGCCCCATCGGGGATGAAGCAAAATTTTGCAGCACCCGGCGTTCTGTGTTGTGTATCTAAGTAAGTGTTCAAAGCCTGCGACCTCATTGTAGGGTCGAGTGCAGTGGGGTGTCATCATAGGCAGACCCGAGCAAGGGTCAATGAAATCCGCCCAGTGGCCCTGGCTGCGCAAGCTTTCGCAAAGCGGGCGGGCGAAATCTGCGAAGTACTCGAGACATCGGTCTTTCTCTTCTTCCACATCCACGCCGAAGCGCACCGTGTCCACCCGGGACCTTTGAATGGTGGGGAGGATGAGCAGCTGTCCTCTTCTTTCTTCGTCCTGTCGCCTCTTCTCAAGATCGCCAGCGACGCCGATCTCAGTGCTGGGCATTGTAATGGTAGCATGGAGCTCCGCCGGCACTCGAGCCTTGTCTCCACTGCGGTTCGCACCGATGTTGCTGTTCAACGAAAGGTGAGGGAATATATACCTGACCTCTCTCGCCATGGACTTAGTGCAGGTATGGATGGAGAGCTCGATCCCATTCATCAGCAGTCGGGGCGCTTCCACCATCCCCATTGGCTGGGCTACTCCAGCGCCAGCTGCTGGGGCAGTGGAGGTGGTGGTGACAGTGACACCAGAAGGGTAGCAGCAGATATCGTCAGTCATCCTTGATAACTGCCGCAATAAACATATAGCCTGTCTGGGATGTGTGTGTGCGCACGCATGAGTGTTGGTAGATGTGGTAATGAGTACGGCGTGTCTCGTGACTACTTTAGCGCGTTTCGTTGGGACAACAGCTCCCAGTATGCAGAGCACCGATGCTCCTCCTCTTTTTCGACATTCGTTAAGGGAAAGGTAGGCGGACAAAAGCTCTGTCCACTTAAAAGCTCATAACATACATCTAGGGTCAAATCAACAGCCTCCTTTCTCCTTTCCTTCCTCTCCTATAAGGCGCTATTGCAGTCCCGTCCTCTCTGTTATTGCTGCTGCCGCTGTCGCTCTTCTCACGAAGGCAACTCGATCACCAGCCACGACTGCAAAAAACTCTTGCGCAAGCTCCATACCATGCCTGCGTTTCGAAAGGCTTCCGAGTGATTCAAGTACTCCAGCTCCCTTCGCGCGTAATGCTCCGCCTCTTGGATACACATGTTAGGGCATCCAAAAGAAAGTCCCAAGGTAACAGGGCTCAGGACATACCCACAGACAAAGCACATCGTGCACGGCCAGTACATGACTAATACATTGTTCACCCTCCCCACCGCTTCCACGAAATCAGTTTCGCTCATTACCCCTGCGAGTGCGGGTGGGAAGGTCGTATCGTAGGAGGAGGAAACGCCATTGATAAAGCGCAGCCCCGTGGCGACTAGCGAGGCCACTTCTTTCCGTGGCCTGGCCAAAGACTCGGGCGGCGCCAGCCGCGCAAGATCGTACGTCATTTAAGTGTGGTATTAAGGCGGGATGATCTAAGCAAGCACCACGTAAGCGCGGCCGCAGCTGATGAGGAGCGAGCTTGCAGGTACACTGTGCCTCACGAGGCAGCAGTATCCCAGGCACAGGTGTAACAATACTCTTGTCGAACTGTCATGGGATGTGTGGGGTGGGGGCGTGGTGAGGCCATGCACCTAATTTGCGTGGGCATGGCACGAGGAGGATTATCCGTCGGCGGCTCGGCATGGCTGCCAATGCTCAACAGGCTGACTGTGACGGACGGATGCCTGTTGCCATTGCCATTCACCCGTCCTCTTATTCGACAAGCGTTAGCTATCCCATAACACGCAAACATCATACAATCTTACCGTCTCCACCTCAAAAACACGACAAACAGCCGACGACATTCATTGAGCACCATCCTAATAAATAGGAGGCATACGCTGCGTTACTCGCTCCTGCTGGAGCAACTGCATCAACTGGCTCCGGCTACCTCCGACGACAACAACCACCGCGCTCGACACCACACAAAATGCCCTCCGTCAAGATCCTGTTTTTTGCCGCTGCCCGGGAGCTGGCAGGCGGCGTGCAGCAAGTCGTGGCCGACGTCGTGCCAGCACCAGACGGAGACGGGGTGCTGCGCCTGAGGGACGTGCGAGCGCACCTGGCCAAGACGTTTCCAGGCCTCAGCCCCATCATTGCAGACGTGACGCTGGCCTTGAATATGGAGTATGTTGCCGTCGAAACGGAAGCGACCCTGACGGTGCAGGCGGGGGATGAAGTGGCGCTTATACCACCCATCAGTGGCGGATAAGTGCTGGTTCTACTCACAATTGGGTCAAAATGAGGCTGCATTTGAACGGCGGGGTCAAGTTGTGAGGGCTCGAGACAGCGTTGTATTGAATTTGAGCATTGTTATTGAACGCACTATTGTGGTCTTTTTTTGCTGCGAACGTACAAGCGAAAGGGGGGAGTCGAAATGTTAAGGGCATAGGATAGAAGCCTTGGAGTTGGACTTCTCCAGGGGAAAATGAGCTGCCTATTTGGATTAGCCACCAAGGCACAAAAATTGTGGAGTGTTAAAAGCCCTAACCATCTTATTTTCTTCCCTTATCCCCCAGATACGAATACATGACGGAGCACGTCGCCTCCGCCTCGGCCATTGCGGCCGCCAAAGCAGGACTACAAGCCGTGGCGACCATGCGGGGACTACTGCAGAGCACATTGCGTGTGACGCTATCAGATGGAAGGGTAGTGACGGGCAAGTATCAGTGTTTGGACGAACATCTAAACTTCATCTTGCAGGGGGCGACGGAGCGGAGAGTGGTTAGGGAAAGGGCGGGTGAACAAGGGAGAGTAGACAGGCAGGAGGTGAGAAATTTGGGGTTGGTAATGCTGCCGGGTAAGCATACGGTCAAGGTAGAGGTAAAGGAAGTAGGGAGGGACCCGCTGGAGAATCCTCGGGCGGTGAGGAATGAGGGTGTGGGGTTACCATAAACATGAAACAGGGAGAGCTGGACTCTCTTAATAAAAATAAGATTAAATAGAGTTTGGCGTTGTGTAGCCTTCAACCTGACAAATTTGAAGAGAAAAGGGGTCAATCTTCGTGTCTGTCTCACTTCTTTCTTAACGTGGATTTAAGACTTTCTTCCTTCACTCTCATGTACAAAAACATCGCCTCCAATCTCTATCCCTCGTTATCTTCTCCCTCACTTCAGCCAGCCACATCAAACGACAACAGCCCAAAATATCTTCCCTCCGCACGGCACCAACCATCTACTCTCTCCGCACTCATTAGCGTTCCTCCCTCCCTCCAGACCTCTCTTTTCACTGGGCCTTCCCATTCTTTCCTCCACCACCCACTCACCCCTCATTTTCTACAAGTAGCTGAAGCGTCAGACCTGAGAAGGCCTGTACAACCATTCCCTTCCAGCGTTCAGCGTCTGACTCAACACACGCAGCCCCCCGCCTCACCCGCCTCAGCACCTCCCCGCCCACCCCCCGACACATTTCCTTCCCCCCTTCCCGCCCTCTTACCCCTTTTTTGCATGTACCGGATCCCAACACTCTCATCTGCAGGGTCAATCACCCCCGACTCGATCTTCTCGCACACCGCCTCGGCTACTCTCGTGAAGGCCTGATCGACATTAATCCTCGTTTTCGCCGAGGTTTCAATGAATAATAAGCCATGATCCCGCGCAAAGGCCTCACCTTCCTCGGTTGAAACGGCCCGGCGGTTCTCCCGGTCGCATTTGTTGCCCACGAGCATGATGACCATCTTGTCACCACAGCTGCTGGCGTTTTCGCGGAGCTCGGAAAGCCAGCGCTCCACGTGAACGAAGCTGTCAGGAGAGGAGAGAGAAGAAGAGAATGTCAGAGTGCTGCATCAAAACCCAATGCGCTAGGAGGAATGGGAATCATAGGACGTAATATTCTATGTGCCGGCAGTGCAAGTGAAGAGAAGGTTAATAGAGATAGGCGGGAGAGAGCAGAGGGAGACCAGAGGGGGATAACCCACGCCACCGTTCTCTTTCAATATTTCAATACTCACGAATCCCGCCTTGTGATGTCATAGACGAGGAGGGCACCAATCGCCCCCCGGTAGTAACTCCTGGTGATGCTCCGGAAGGTCTCTTGGCCAGCCGTGTCCCAGATCTGCAGCTTTACCTTCACGTTGTCTTGGACCGTTACCAGCTTACTCCCGAACTCCACACCAATCGTGCTATTGTGCAACGGCAGGAAGCGCTTATCTGTGAATTGCAGCAGCAGGCAGCTCTTGCCCACGCTGGTGTTGCCAATGACGATCAGCTGCAGGAAGGAAAGTGTGGTGGAATGGGATAGGGAAACGAGAGGTGCGGTTAGTCCGAGGTGACTGCATTACGTAAGGCTCCCGTCGAATCTGCGGTTCTACCGACTGTTGGAATTACCATCAGCATGCAAGGTACGGCGCGGAAAAATGGAAACTGGGGACGCTAACCCTCCTCGGGCTGTGATGTTCTTGAAATAAGCAAGCATACTCAAGATCCGCAACAGAGCAAGAGCTCCTTACCTTGATCAGCAGATCATGCGACATCTCTTTCTATGAGAATGTTGTTCTGATGTGAGGCACAGGCCTAAGGTCAAAGAGGAGGGCAGGCAGGCAGATGCGCGTGGTCAGTGTTCTCGAGTGGCCGCAGAGGTAAAATAATATGCCTGTCCTGCCTGCGTCAAATCGAGCCTGTTAATAAGTCGTCCAATAGCCGCGTAGACAGTGGGGCGAGCAGTCCAGCTTATCAGCCAACGGTTACCCTGCAATTGCCTGTGTGTTGACAAGGGGCTTTTTGTGAGCTTATGTTTGTCGAGATTATCATATATACTAGATAACATAAAGCTCATCGTCGCAGATTACGATGAGGTTTTCGTGCCGTGCGTCCGCTGTGCGTTCGCACAGCGTCAGGGGAGTCCGTCTTTGATCCACCTCCCGCGTATGTTAGACCCCCCAAGGTCGCACTTGGGAATACAACCCTTTCTACTTGCGTTGCTGGTGCCATAGGTTTCAAACCTGTGCGCTGTCTCACGCCCTCGCTCGTCCGTCCAACCAACCCCACCTCACAATGAGTACCCGCAGTAAAGAAGCAAGCCATGGCCACCAACACCGCGACGCAACTGAAGCCGGAGGAGGATGTGGCGGGTCCTTTCCTGTCTGACGATGCCGTGCTTATTCGCGATCTGAACTTTAGCTATGGGGACCGCCAGGTAAGCACAAAGGGGCATCAAGAAAGCTTAAGCTCGGCTCGTGATTCGGCAAGTGCGTGGTGGTACGGAGCACGCTGCTTGCCGAGCCCCTTCTCATCGCCTTCTCGGCACCCTCTGTCCACCAAACCATAGGTTTTACAGGGACTTAACATGCGTCTCAAGAAGGGCAGCCGGTATGTCGAAGGGTGAAGTGGAGAGAGTGCGGATGGTGTTGTGTGTCTGGGCAGGTGTGTTGCTTCTTAGTAACGCATACGTCACTCTCCTTACCACTACCCACCCAGTTACGCAGTATATAATGGTCAGGGTTACCTCGGTGCTGACGTATGTGTAATCTCTCTGTTGCTATATAAATGTGACGTCGTGTCTGTGTCTATCCACGGTGCGCATGTGGCGAGTGGCCATTCTAAAAACTTGGATTCCTCCTATTCCCACCCAAACCCTCCCCCCGCAGCTGCCTTCTCATCGGTGCCAACGGCGCCGGCAAGAGCACGCTACTCCGTATTCTGGGCGGGCGGCACTTGACCAAGCCGGACGATGCAGTGACCGTGCTGGGAATGCACGCCTTCCGCGACACCAAGTTGAATCTAGTTCGTGCCTACATGGATACGGACTGGGGCATGCGCACGGTGGCCTTTGCCGGCTACGGGGTGCCCTTGCAGGCGGACATCCCCGTGACGGGCATGATGAGCAAATTGCAGAGCCAGCACCCGGAGAGGCGGGATGAGCTGTTGGAGTTACTGGGCATTGATCCCGAATGGAGGATGAACCGCGTCTCAGACGGACAACGACGACGCGTCCAGTTGTTCTTGGGCTTGGTCCGACCGTTCGACATTCTCCTGCTCGACGAGGTGACTGTGTCCTTGGACGTCGTAGTGCGTCAGGACCTGCTGCGGTGGTTGCGGAAAGAGACCGAGGAGCGGGGGGCGACCGTGTTGTACGCCACGCACATTTTCGACGGCCTCGACGATTGGCCCTCACACTTGCACTTCATGACCAACCAGGGCAAAACAGGCTGGCAGGGCAAGTTAGAGGAGCTGGATCATTATCAGGAATTGCGCAAGGCAGGGGATCCGGGCCCTCTGTTGCGCATCGCGGAGAGATGGTTACGAACGGAAATAGACGTGCAAAAGCGCCAGAAAAGACAAGAGAAGGAGCTTGGGGCTCAGGCGCATGATGCCAAGCTGGCTCGGTCCACGTTATCGGGAGGGGGGTACGCGGCAGGTAGAATGTATGACGTATTTCATGAGATGAAGTAAACAATGAAAGGGTTGGGACAAAATTAAAGAGGTGACAGAGTGCAGATAGAGCATTTTTATGCAAGATAACGCATTCAAACACACACGGGATCATTATCCTTGAGAGGGAAAACTGACCGAAAGAACCAATTTCCAACTAAGCATACAAATCGAAGGAAACTTGTTGTAGGTCCCCAAAATAAACGATGACAGGACCTGTCTTTTGGAGAGGCAGCCCGGCCCATATCGATGCGACGTCCCGACGGCATCTTGACAGGAAGGAGCAGGGGCCTAAACACGGTTTTTGTTTTGCCTTCACGCTGACCTCCTCTTTTATCCCCCTCACCCTTCTCCTCCTGGCCCTGTGTGGGTCGTCCGGGCACTTTGCCTGATCGAAAAACCTGTCAAAGTCGCTGGTAAAACTCGGACAAGAAATAAGGGATGAATATGCAACATTTTATTGTTGGAAGGCTTCCCCTCGTATGCCCCTCGTATGCAAGTCCTATAGGACGCGGGTTGCATGCGATAGTTCTAGAGGGATGTAGGAACGAACGCGATAGTTCTAGAGGGATGTAGGAACGGGAAAAAGAACTAAAGACGGGATTTTCAAAGCCCAAAGCCCCCTTCTCCCTCAGACTCCGCTCCCTCTTTCCCCTCCAAGTCGCAGTCCCTTCCCAAAAACCTCCTCATTACCACCGCAGCACCAAAAGATCAAGCACACACAACTCATGATGCCCACTTATCTTGACGTTACACAGTGAGACCGAATCACCATCAGCCTCCTGCATGCTTCAGCGGGAAGGAAGCAAAACTAGGAAGCGTAGCGGCCGAAGCAGCAGCACTACCATCACGGCCGCCCTCCATACGACCTTGGCCCTTACTTGTAGCGGCTTTCACCGTCGACCCTTCATCCAAGGCCGCCCCATTATAACCAGCACATTTTTGCGCATGTCCTTTTCATCAACCGCGGCGGCCGGAGCCTCATCTCCTCCGTTCTCGGGACGCAAGGTTCATCAATCAGCTCTTGCTCTCCTTCCCGATCCTGCCACACCGCTCTACTCCTCTATCCAGGCGACGCGACAGGCGCACGATAAACACTTCAGACGCTGGCCTCCACACATAAACATTCTTTACCCTTTTGTACCCGAATCTGAGTTCGAGGTAGTGGCGCAGGTCTTGCACCAGGCTCTGGCTTCCTTCACCCCTATTGAGGACGACTGCATTATGGCCCGTGTTGGGTACTTTGAGCACTACAAATCCTCTTGTACGGCCTGGCTGGCCCCACAGACACCAGAGGCAGCCGCAGTATCAAACATCACAAATGTGGGCAGGAAAGACTTCCGCCCAACGCCCCACCCAGGCATTATTGAGCTGCAAGCAACGTGCCAGTCGGCGGTCCCACATTGCAGCGATCTCTCTTCTTCCTTTGGAGGACAATTCACGCCACATCTCTCCCTCGGTCAGTTCCGTACTAAGGGAGACGTTCAAAAGTTCATTGACTCGCTGAATTGGGAGGCGCAATCCTTTCCAGTTCGTAACCTCTTTCTTCTATCGAGAGAAGGGCCGCATGACACTTTCTGTGTCCGGTTTATCGTGCCCTTGGGTGGCCTCGGCGAAATCATCAAAGTAGACCGTCCTGCTTTTGCTTCTCTTTCTGTGCCTCCTTCCACTTTTAAAGAAGGAAAAAATAGCACTATGAAGAAGAATACTGGCATCCCTGTGACGACGATCGCGACGCATTCTCTTTCTCCGCCAGACGCTGAGGTCGACGGAAGCTTGCTTGAAGGCGGGGGGCAGATCTTGCGTGTCTCCGTAGCTCTTGCAACACTACTCCACAAATCTCTACGTATCCATTCCATTCGAGCAGGCCGAAACAAACCAGGCCTCCAGCCACAGCACTTGGCGGGAGTCTTGCTGGCTGCGGAGATAAGTCAATCGCGTCTCCAACATTGTGTCATTGGCAGCACGGACATGAGTATCTACCCCCCGGCCCCTACTGCAATGTCCAGTCTACCGCGGTGTAGTTTCGAAGCGGGCCCAGGAACGGCAGGCAGTGTGACGTTGCTCTTACAAGCATCACTACCTCTCCTCGCCTTTTACTCGACCTTTCTCCCCACTGCCTCGCCTCCCCCTATCAAACTGACTCTTCGAGGAGGTACCACCGTCTCTCACTCTCCCTCCATTGACTACTTCATTCACATCACCGCCCCCCTCCTCGCTCGCATTGGCCTGCAAACACATACCAGTATTATTCGCCGAGGATTTTTCCCTCAGGGGGGGGGTCAGATCGAAGTGAACGTCACACCGCGTCGGTCCACCTCTCCTCTGACACCACTTGTCCTCACTGATCCCGGACAACCGACACGCATCCTTGCTTTCGTCGCTGGGATTGTCAACGCGGGAGGTGAAGCTCAAGCACAGATATTGGACGGATTGCAAGCCACTCTGGCTATGGCGGTGGGAGAGGTTTTTGGGCAATCCTTGCCTTTGAAGTTCGAAGATAATGTGTGGACGCAATGTGCTCCTCACACAGAGCAGCAAAGTCACGGTCGAGGAGGAGGAGGAGGGGGAGAAGGAGAAGAAAGAGGAGCGGGATGGGGTACGGGATCGAACAAACGTGCCCGCACGAGGCCAAAAAGGGAGGTGGTGCACGTGCTATTGGTACTGGAAACGAGCACGGGTTGTCGCTTAGGCGCCGACGTCTTGCTGGACGACTTACGGCGCTTCAACAACGCCAGAGGTGGTGGGCATGAGGGTATTGAGAAGGCTGAGCAACGACATTTCTGTCACACTCTTGCCAGCACCCTTCACGGATACCATAGTGCGGGAGCGTGCGTAGATGAGCACGCACTGGATCAGATTTTGATATACATGGCCTTGGCCAAGGGAACTTCTCGCGTGCGTGGACCTCCACGTGTAATGATGACTTCGAAGCATATGCCAACAGCCATTCATGTCATACAGAAACTCCTGGGTGTTGCTTTTACTAGCGCGATGGAGGAAGGGGAGGACGGCACGGTAGTCATCGAGGTGGCAGAAGGACGGGCTTTCACCGGAGCAGGGGATGTTGAGGCCGTATCGTAATATAAATCCGTCCATTCGAGAACGGTGGCTTGAGTCTTTTCCGATGGTGGATGAAGAGGGGATACAGGGGGTGGGAAGATTGACAGATTGACACCTCATTTTTGATGTGAGACAAAGATCGATCGATCATTTCCACAATTTTTCTTTCTTTTTTGCTTCCCGATCCGATTTATAAATCCCAAACACAACACATCAGAATTAATAGGTTTATGTTCTCTTCCCCCGACGATGAAGAAACCCACTAACTGCTCCTGTTGCACACAACAATAGTATTTTTTTCCTTCCCGACAACATCACATCCAAATTCGTCCATTTCCTCACCTGCTGTCGCAATGTCCCATTTCATTTTTTGGGGGTAGGAGGAGGTTGAGGACCATGAAGTCATGTTTACATTGCGCCGTCAATAAATGTTTTCGCGGCCTCATTTGTAGGAGCTGGTGCTGCTTCCATTCCAGCGGCAGCTGGGAGAAGTGTAGGAAAATGGCCCTCCTCCCAAGAATCCCCCCTCCTGCTGGAGCTGCGGCTACCTCATCTGCTCCTCTCGTCATCTGGCTCGCCCTGCTGTGAGATATTGGAAGTCGGGGCGTCTGCTGGCACCATGGCTTAAGGATGGTCGTTCAGATGCTCGTGGTAATCTTTCATGTATTGTCATGTTGCTTTTTGTGTCGTTGTGTGCGGTGTGGGGATGGTCTGAACACGCGGGGGGAAGGGGAAGTTTGAGGGCCGTGAAATGTTTTCGCGGCCTCAACAGCCCGTGACGGCGCAATGTAAACGTGACTCCTTGGGTTGACTCGGAGCAAAGCAATTAGAGGGGGGACATATGAAGCATACAAGGCACCATATGTTTTGGTTTCCATCGAGCGTCCAGAAATATATCCAGGTTACAATGAGCTTAAATCATGATGTTACAAAGAGCAGCTCAATTAACGTTGCCGTGTAGACCATGGGTTATAAATGTGCGTGGCTTTCCTGCGGCCCCTTGGCCCTCGTAGCTACTTTTATGTCCCATTCCTTCTTTGATCAAGGCCATCTCAACTCCGAAACCAACAAACCCACACAATTCATTGACACGAGTACAGTACCTCAAACGCACGCTGGGACATCCCCTTTTTGTGCCATCAACGGTCCGCCGAACTGGCAGCACACACTCCCTTCAATCCCTCTTCCTAGCTGTAGAAAAAATGCCCTCCGCTTCCGACAATAAAGGACTCTTCATGCTCCTCCCAGACGGACCCGTTTGGAGGAGCTCGGATGTCAAATCTATGCACGGCTTTATGGAAGAGTTTAATCTTCGCGCTGATGAGAGTGACATGCCGCAGCTTATGTGCGCTTTTGAAAAGCTTGTCGACACGTTGGGTATTGAGATATGCACTCAGGCCCTAGATCGAGTCAAAGAGCAACGCCTGCAACAGCAGCTGCAGCGCCTACCAGGCTACCAGAGCAATATCAGTAACACCACGGCTTCCAGTATCTCCGCTTATTCAAGTCGCACCATGGCAGACGGTATGTCATAGCATCGATGTCCTACATTCTCCTGTGCGCAACCCCTACCCAGCGCACGGCCCTTTCTTTTTTCACGCTGCTTTCGCCTTCTGTACATAACTTTGTATTTTGGTAGAACTCTGAACCGAGCACTGGTGCCTCTTACTGTCTTGCACATCCCTCGCGACTCACTCCACGACCTGTATATGTCCTATGTCCCACTTCCCGCTCAATTACAGACACGCGCCACGAGGAAAACCATCGGGCCCACGCAGGCAAATCCATGGAAGCAGCTGAGACGCTGCAAACCCTGATGAAACATCACGTAGGAGGAAAGGGCTTTCTTTTACCTGGGGCGGCAGACGTGCGGGAAGAGATACAGGGCGGGAAGGATGGTGGTGGCGGTGGTGGTAGCGGTGTTGGTAGCGGTGGCGGTGGTACGGATGCATTTCACTCCGTGACCGCGTCTAGTGTAGGCAGTCCTTCTCATTCCCTTTCGCTCTCGCCGCCAGGAAACAGCAACAACATAAACAATACCGATGTCATGGACTTGCTGCCGCTGCAGTCACAAGCTACCTTGTTCTGTCAAAGCCAAGACTCTTCACCTGGCGCCTTTACTAATACTACTAGCACGACAGCTCTAATCAGTAGCAGTAGTAGCGATTGCAAGAGTAGCAATATGTCTGCCCATGTGATTCCACCTGCCTCACTGTCCTGGTCCCCCAACGCCGTCCCCCTCCCCCCGGGGCAAGCCCCTACCAACCGGATGCCTATCCCCAACATCTTGGGACAGACAAGGCCTACGGCAGGGGAAAAGAGTACAGAAACCATTTCCAATCTTCCTTACATTAAGCCAGAGGTCTCTTCGCCTGCATCAGCGAGTCGAAAACGCGCGCGCTCCTCCGCATCCTCCTCGACCACGTTACCGGCTCCAGCGACAGCAACTGCAACGGCACCAGCAGCACCACCACTCACCACATCTACCGCCACCGGAGTGGAGGACGGCTACATCCCAACCCCCCGCAATGATGGTCCGTGGCACTACCTCGGTACTTTGCCCGCATCATCCACCTCTTTTTCCTCTGCCGCTGACGGTGGTGGGGGAGATGGAAGTAGAGATGGAGGGAAATCGACCAGCGGCGAAGCTGCAGCTGCAGCTGGAGCATCAACCAGCAGTGTTAGAGCCTCAAGTGCCGGGAGTGATGAAGAAGGAACAAAGGCTAGACCTGCCGCCATGAACTTTGGGAGATACGGCGATCACTTGCCATACAGCGGCCGCAAGGTGTGTCGAGTCAAGGGTTGCGATGGGCACCAGCGGTGGCCGGACTACTTATGCGGGCAGCATGGGGGGGGGCGATGCCGGTGGGAGGGCTGCTCACTATTTCATCAGGGAATCAATAGCATGGGCTTGCTCTTGTGTGGCAAGCACTGCAAGGCCGTTGGTGCGGCGTATCGCCGCCCGCGTAGTGGGGGAAATCCGAAGGCAGATGGGGGCGGAGGTGGCGGAGGTGCCAGGGATGGCACTGTCAGCAGCAGTACCACCTGCAAGCAAAAGTAGAACACGTGTGGTAGAGGTGGGAAAGGCAAGGGGGCTTCAGGTACGGTTGGGCCTGGCCTTCTGTATATGTGTGTATCACAAAAAACATTTTCACCTGCATGTCCTTATACTTGTTTTGGAACCAAAACTGTCGACTTAAACAAGCCAAACTCAAATGGAAATGGTCGTAAAGAAACAAAAATCAAACCCACGCGAAAGCGACAAGCAAGGCTGAAAAGACAGTCATGAAGACACAATCAGATAGCGGACGCAGCAAACAGAGAAGCAGACAACACAATTTGACTCTGGCCCTTCGCCTCTTTCTCGCCCATCTTCCTATCCGACAAAAGCTGCAATTTTCAAAAGTAAATTAGAGAGGTTCTTTTCCTTTTTAATATTTTAGTTATTTTGCTCATGCTCGTGAGCGGCGTAGCATGTGCGTTTGTCGCCCTCGTTCTATCTCTACCCTTACTTCTCCCTCTATCCCCAGACCCGGGTCCCCACCGTCTGATTAGGTATAAAATCTGTATTTTGCTCATTCCAGTACACCTTAGTGCTCACAAGCGCGCGTGTGGCCTCTCAATTTCCTTTTCTGGCTCTTCCCTGTCCAGCAACAAGCCCTGCACCTTCGCAGCCGCATGTATGAACTCCACGGTCAAGTTCTCCGCCCAGCTCGCCGTCCTAGCCTGTCCTCCCCAGCCTATATGCCCGCCCCGGGTGGTATTCACAAGGATCACATTCGGATTCTTGCTCGCTTTCGCAACTGTGTGCTCTAGAGCCTCGCGGCTCACGAGAGGATCGTCCAAGGCATTAAGGCCCAGCAACGGGATCGCCACCCCTTCAATATACTCAGAGCTTGACGCTGCAGTCATGTAATGATTCAAGTCTCGCCAACCATTCAGTGGCACTGTCACGTTTTCGTCTAGCTCGCGCAGCGTGTGCATGCTCTCTAGTGGCCGCTGCAGCTCCTTCAGACGCTCTCTCAATTGATTCTTGTGTCGACGCACGTATTTCTTGTACTCGTGTGCCACCAAGATGGAGTAGACCCAGGCCGAAATGCGATGGAAGCTGCCAGGTTTGTTGGTGTAATGCAAAGACTCAATCTGGGGATGAAATGCCCACGGATTTGAAATCGCGACCGCCCCAAAGATCCTGCCCACAGCCCGAGGCCCTTCTTCGCCCAAGTACTTGACCATGATATTTGCGCCGAGGGAAAAGCCCACCAGGAACAAAGATGCGGCAGGAAAACGCGCTCGGATTGTGTCTACGGCCAGGGCGATATCTGCCGTGTTGGCAGCATCATAGCATTGTGGCGAAGTCAAGGACAAGGTACCACAGCCTCGGTAGGTCATGCATACGGCTCGCCATCCTTTTTTTGTGCAGACCACGTGAGCTAAATGACGCATGTACGAATGCTGTCCGCTATCGTTCACGCCGTGAAGAAGCAGGACGATAGGTCGCGTCCGCAAATCCTCGCGGAGTGCGGTCATACTCACCTTCCTTGTGTTGGCTGCTGTTACCGCCGACGCCCCCACTCGCTCACTGTACCATTCCAATGCAAAGTGGCCCCCGTCATCTGTATGCACAATTTCTTGGGTGCAAGGTAAGCAAGGGGGTTGGGGCCGTAGATAGCCATGCAACGTTGCTATGTGGCCATTATGCGTCGCCCAAGTACTTTTGAACGCCGACGACTCATCGAGGCTTAGCAAGGCCATGATAGCTTCCGTCATTTCCGTCCGTTGTGTATGCACCTGAAGCTCGTCCTTACTCCTCCCATAGTACAAGGTAGCCAGTAGGCCGACCAGCAACGCCGTCGCAGCCTTGCGACTCCGCGGCATCTGCTGGCCCTTGATGGTGAGGTCCCTTAGCACGCGGCGCAAATTTTCCCCGTTACGGCCCAGCCAGGCCATCGCTACACTGCCAGGGGATGTTGATGAGGAGGGATACAATGGGGCTGGAAAGGACTGGAGTTGTTGCTGGTGCTCTAATTCGACCATGGCCCTCCGCTTCAGTGTGACACAAAGGGGAAGAGGGCAGGTCTAGCGTGTGCCCTGGCCGCCGGCGAGATAATTGAAATCTGCCAGGCACGAAGCTGCGTTAAGCAGCACAGAAATTTACGAGGACCTTGAGTGTGCTGTGGTGCGGTGGAGTATGACTGCCAGAACTGGCTGGGCAAGCATAAGTATGTCTTCCGAACCCTATCTTGAAATAATCGATTACCTTGCTAGCCTAAGACGGTCGGCGGTTGCTCCGTTGCTCTCGTCGCCGACGGACCGTTTTCCCATGCCCTAACCCCAACACATAGAATAGAATGCGTCATGCTAGTCTTTAACTGTCTTATCTCTTGTCGATGTGTACTGATCTTTCCCAGCCACTCTCTCACTTACCAACCAAGAAGAAAAGGTAGGAGGTTGGACCAAATCTGCCCACACTATCCCATCGCGCCGTTCCCACAGCTGCTCTTGTGGGGCACGCCGCTCCCGTCCCTGTCCGCACCTCATACGGTCTTCTGCACTGCCCCTCCAACATGAGCTCCATTAGAGAACCCGCAGTAGTAGAAGACCATTTAATAGCGGGGATGGTGGCAGGGGCCGTGTCATCTGCCATGCTTCTCCCGCTGGATCTCATCAAGGTCCACCTCCAAGTGTACGACCGTGCGGGGCGGCCTTTCCCATCCATGCTCAAAGGCTTGCAGAGCATTGTCCAGCAAGAGGGCTATCGGGGATTGTACAAAGGCTTGACTCCCGCCCTGCTAGCAAATGGTGTGTCATGGGGCGGGTATTTTTTGTTTTACGAGCACGCTAAGAACCGATACTTGCGCGAGCAACGGCAGCTCACGTCAGTCCACCATTTGCTGTCCGCTTTTGAGGCAGGTATCATCATGGTTTTCATGACAAACCCGCTGTGGCTCATCAAAACGCGCATGCAGCTGCAGCCGGGCGTCGGAGCCGGTGTATCTAGCATGTCGGGGGGTACGGCGGCGACAGAGGCGACAGCAAAAGCAATCAACATCAGCAAACAGGTGGCCTACACGGGACTGATACACGCCGTTCGCACCATTGTCAAGGAAGAGGGGCCCTTGGGACTTTACAAAGGTTTGAAGGAAGTTGTCGCGAAGAAGTGTCGGAGGAGCGACTCTTTTGTCTCGTTTTCGTAAAAATGCTTTCACAGTTTCCGGTTTTTGGGGCCTAAGGGCTCTTTTCTTTCGCAAGCATTTTTCTTCCCCACATCTCAATATATTCCACCCTCTACTTACCCCCTTCGACTCACTAGGTTTGTTTCCTGCCCTCCTTCTGACCTCCCATGGTGCCATCCAATTCGTGACTTACGAGTGGCTTAAAAAGGCCGCCGAGCCTTACCAGATGCCCCTCCTCAGCTTCTCTTTCCTCGGCGGTCTGGCCAAAGTTGCAGCAGGGCTAGCCACTTACCCTTCTCAAGTTATCAAAGCCCGGCTGCAGCAACGGGAGACTGGCGCCTCCCGCTGGCGATACACCGGCACCTGGGACTGTATCGTCAAGATCTGGCAGTTTGAGGGGGCCTTGGGGTTCTTCAAAGGCTGTGTGCCCAACGTCCTCAAGACGGCACCCTCGGCTGCCATCGCGTTCTTGGTCTATGAGAAGTGCATGGTTACCCTTAACGCCTCCCGCGGCACCCAACGAGGATGAAAGGGAAAAAAGCTTAGAGCCAAGACGTGAGATCGACTCAAGTACAAGTATTAGGTGAACGTGTACGACCAGTTCAGTTAAAGTACATCGACAGACGAATTGTGGGTTTTCTTCTTTGTGCGATTCTTCCTTGCTTTCTCCCATCCTAATTGTTATAAATATTTCACACACACAATCGTTTTTAAATCGAAATCCTCGTTCTTGTTTCTGCTGCTCACGCGGCATTCGTCCCGCTCTCTTTTCACAAGCGCAAGGCCTACAAAACCCCATAACCCTATCTTAATTGTACAACCCCCCATTCCACCACTACATCTCCTGGCCACACCTATTTTTCTATGCCTCTATGTCTTCCTCACTCATCAACTCACTAAGTTGCGGGCGTGTTGCGCTTGGCCTCGATGCGCACTCGGCGGCGGTACTCCTCCCGGTTGGTCACAAACAGCTGGTAGGCCTCCGCCTGGGCCGGACTCTGGGGATTTGGGCTGTCCAACAGGTCCTGAATGCCCAGCAGCATCTGCTTGACCGTGATGGCAGGCCGCCAGTCCTCGTCTTCGTTGAGGATGGAGAGGCAGACAGTGCCGGACGGGTAGACGTTCGGGTGGAAGAGGGCCGGTACAAACTTGCATTTGGGCGGCTTGGACGGATAGTCTTCCGAGAATTCCATTGTTACCTTGTATACGCCGCCGTCCCAGTCCGTTCCCTCCTTTTTTGAGAAAGAGAAGAAAGGTGGGGAGGAAAAAAACAAGAGGTCATTGCACGTCCACAAAGAATGACCAGCCCACAATCGACACCGAGGCCGAATTCCACTTCTAGCCACGTCCCCAAAGGCAATGAATAGTACAGAAAAAGATACAGCGTTCATATTTCAAAGTGATCAAGAAGCTGGTTGCCAAAACACAACATACGTACACAAATGCAGCAAGCCCTCTCCCTCTCGTCTTTCTTCGTCGCACATCTACCTCCTCCCAGATCACCGCCGCACTCCGCTCTCACGTACCTTTCCCGGAATGCCGCAGTCCCAGACCATCAAGTTCATCGAGCCATCGGCACCCATTGTAGGGCGCGCAATAAAGCCGTGGGGGTGGTCCTTGCGCCAGGCTTTCCTCTCCTCTTGCAACCGTCCCCGGGCGATGCCTCCACTCATTTTGTGTTGAGGGGTTGTGCGAGATGCCTACGATGCGTAGTGGATGGATGGAACAAGAGTATGACCAGGTTGATACGTGAGAAGAATGTGGGTAAGAGAACGTACGGAGAATCTTCTGAGGGAAAGCACGGGCGTCCATGGAAAATGAAGCGGGACTGCTGCAAGCGCTGCTTGGTAACTTGAACGAACTCAATGAGTTTGGGAATGGGGGGGAGGAGTGCTGCCCGAGTTCGAGGCCGCAAACTCACGTCGGCCCTGACTTGGACATGGACAGGACAGTGATGAAGAGGCACACTCACTCCTTTTACTCTCATCTCCACACCTTTTCGGGTTCCATATTACATAGGAAAGCCAACAAGCCGCCACCGCCCCCTGCATTATCCATAATCAGCCATCCGGCGCGGCGCGTCTCCTTCATTCATTCGCATTTCAATAACTTGTGGGTGCGTCTACTCATCTTTACCATGTCGTCGGTGCCGTATTCCGTAGGGAACTTTGCCAGCGAGTTTGAGTACTGGCCTTTGCCACCAGATGAAGAGGCCTTGACACTTCCGGGGTATCGGCCCCCAGGGTATTTTGACTGTGACGACATTGCGTTGCCCACGCCCAAGGAGGCAGTGGAAAGGGGCATGGCAACTGCACTGGTTCGATGGGCGGATTGGGAGGGCATGCATATGTCCCCTGGGATGGTGGAAGGGCAGAAGCTTGTGCGCTTACCCCCGGGTATCAAGCTCAAGGAGCATGAGACGGAGGGGGAGCGGGCGGTGCGGATTCAGTCCCACTCAGAAAAGCTACGCGGGCTCGCGGCCAAAGAGGCGACCTCCATTGACGTCAACAGCTCGTCGCATGCAAAGGGCAAGGCGGCGGGGCTGGTGGCCGGTGCGTCGGGGGTAAGAAGCGCGAGCGGTGGTGGTGGAGGTGATAGTGGCTGCTGTTGTCCGCCATTCACAGCCGGCGAGGAATCGCCCGTGGGTCCGGACAAGGAGACGATGCTAGAAATTTTAGATTTAGTACCCGACTTTAAGCGGGCCGAAACTCAGTTGCTTGCTCGAATGCGGGCCTCGCAGCTGGCCCTGGGCCGGTGGCGCATCGCCAACGAGCTGGAGGGGGGAGGCATGCGGGACTTTCGACGGCTTCCCTTCTTACGTAAAACCGTCAATGTGGTCCAGGCACCGGCACATGTTGGCACGATGGCTGAGGCAGGTACTTACGCCGTGCAAGACGACGAGGCGATGGTGACCATTACGACGTTTGGACATCGGGCATCCATGCTGTACCGGTACCAGGACTACATGCTCCTGGCCCGCAACACGCTAGGGGACCTGCACCGGATGATTTATTGCACACTGGCGGCCGTGCTGGCCAAGGAGAACGAGCAGGGAAACGTCCCCGAGGAATTAAATGACAACTTGCTGGCTTTCTTTTTTATTGAGGGCAAGTTTTACGCGACCCTGCGCAGGAAGGAGGGGGACGAAAAGGAGGAGATAGAGGCGGAGACGGAGAAGGAGGAAGAGGAGGGAAGGAGCAACGGGATGAAAGAGAACCTGGATTTCATCGACGCCATTATCGCCTGGGTGAATGAGCGTGGCAAAGACCGACGGATGCAGCTGGGCTTGAGCTCCGACTTGCCTATCGAGGTGCTAGACATGGAGACGGTGCAGCTCGCCGACCTGTCTCTGCGTTTGGGCACGAGGTACCTATATTGCCACCTGGGAGAGTGTGAGCACCACTTCAACGTCTCCGACGTACGTTTGCCGAGCCCCGAGGACCCCCGCGATGGTCGGGAGTACCCGCTGTTGGTCTTCCAGAAGCACTACCGGAAGCGACGCTGCATGGCGTGTGACGTGCGACCAGCCAAGTTCTGTGTCCTGGGCGATCCAGTGGGGGACGACCACAAAATGGTCTATTGCGAGTTCTGCCATTACTTGCTGCACTACGACGCGCAAGGACACTTGCTGCGGGATGACTTTGAGGTCTTCCCCTACATTCATGACGATTGAGGTAGAAGAGAGAAAGGGAGGGAGGGCTGGTGTACATAGCATATGATGACAAATAATATGCAAAAAGGAAACAAGATCAAAAGGTAGCTGTCCGATGTGAGTGTCCGAAAAAAAATGAGTGGATTCTGTAGTAGTTATTCATTTATTGACAGGGCATATCCATGGTCACTCATGTATGTATTTCCTTCCTTTCCTTGCGTGGATGGGATCAGTATCAGTCACATCAATTAAAACGTTCCTCTGATGACGACACGGCGCTTTTTTCTTTAATTGAAAAGGGAAACAAAACAAGCTTACATGCAGATACACGCAACTTCGCTATCAATGTACTAAATCATTTCAAAAGAAATCAATCAGGCGCAGGAGAAGAAAGCAAACAAACACATATCCAGCTCTTCAATCTCCCTTGCCTCCAGGGGCTACTACACTCTCCTCCATCCTACCCTATCTCTCCCTACCTTCTCCTCTACTTGGAGCGCTGGTAGATTTTCTTGAGCAAGATCTCAAACACAGGACGGGGTATGTTGACAGGGAGGGCGTCAAGCTCGGCCTGGATAGCCGCATACGACTGCTCCTCGTACTTTTTGAAGAGCATCTCCAGTCCCATGTCCCGGTAGAGCGCCTTGACGGCCGCCACCGAGGCCTCCTCGTGCTTGCCGTAGTGTGTCTCGAGGATCTTGCGCTGGGCCGGCGTGGCCTTGTCGAGGGCCTGCACCACGAGCCAGGAGCACTTGTTGTCCTGGATGTCCGTGCCCACCTTGCCGATGACTTTGGGGTCGCCGAAGCAGTCGAGAACGTCGTCCTGCACCTGGAAATACTCGCCCATCAAGACGCACACTCGCCGCGCCGCGGCCAGTGCGCCAGGCTCACCCATGCCCGAGAGAATAAGGCCGCAGGCGATCGGCAGATAAAAGGTGTAAAATGCCGTTTTGTACTTGACGATAAGTTGGTATCGCTGCAGGGTAAAGCGGTGCAGGTCAATCTGGCCATCCATGGGCTGCGAAGTCAGATCCAGCAGTTGGCCCAGCTCCGTCTGCAGCGTCACCTCGCGGAACAGATCGAAGAGTGGGGTGTAGAACGCCTCATGGCCAAAGTGCCGTCTCAGGATCTGGAATACGTTGGACTCGAGAATAAAGGAGTCGTTCACCGCGATTAGCTTTACCTGGGGAAGGCGGAACCAGCAGGGCTGGCCCCGCCGAGTCACGGAATCGTCCATGACGTCGTCTGCCACCAGGAAAAAGGCCTGCAGCCACTCGATGCACCACCCCAATACCGCCGCACGTGCAAACTCCCGGGTGGACAAGGCATTTCCCTTGGCGGCGTCGATGGTGCGCTTGACAGAAACCACAGTTAGGCCCCGGTTGAGCTTCCCGCCTTTGACATTATATTCGATCATCTTTTTAACCCACTCTATCGCCTCCTTAGGCATGTCGTAGGTGCCCTGCAATTCTGACAAAATCTCCTCCGTAAGCTGGTCGCAGATCTCATTGAAAGCTTCTTTTTCATTCGTGGGCAGCGTGGCGGGATACGACAAGTCAGAGTCATGCTTGGCCTTGCCGGCGTCGGCCTTTGGGGCCCCAGTTTTGGGGTAGAGCACGGCCACCGCCAGTAAGATGCCAGCTGCCAAGCCCACGGCCATGGAGGATGCAGACATGTCGGCTGTGTCGTTGTGCGGATGGAATATTGGTGCAACGGAGGAGGGGAAAAGGACGTTACGAGGAAGAAATGGACGTCGGAACAACCCCACATATCACACTGACCTTTGGCCTTCTCCAATGTTTTGCTGTTGGAAAGTATGCAAGTAGAGGGATGGGTTTGTGTGTGTAGGTGTGTATGTGGGTGGGAAGGTGGGTGTGAGCATTACCTTCTTGATTATTGGTTCCTCATCTTCCTCCGCGTCTTGTCTCCATACAGACATCTCTCACACGATAACAGTATACCATGACTTACTCACCTTAAGGCTCCTGAAGCGGGCATCCCTCACGCGCGCAGCGACTGAAGCTTGAAAGCTCTATTATCTAGTTGGGAGTCTGAGGTCAGTTTGAGCGGAGAAGTGCGAGGGAAACGCAGATGCATGAACGGACGGGGGGTGCCACCAGTAGTGGCTCGTGTCGCCGGAACCTGTGAGCGAGGTCGTCTTCGACGTGAGAAACTATATACAGTGCAACATTTGGCACTAAGCGTCGTGTATCATCAGCAGTTGATCACGTATTTCTTTCATTATTCTCTACCTCTCTGTGCTAGAGTAACATTTTGTATTTACCAAAGTATAGGACACTTTGAACAATTTTTCTCAAGGTCCATGCCCAAACTGTCCGTCCGCCTTCACGTTCCAGCTCGCGGCGGCCTTCCTCTACCCTCCGGAGCCAGGACATACAGCCAAATCCACCCCAAAATGTGCCTGATACAGGCGGACACATGATGCCGCTGTTCTGGTGTGAGTGCTTGGTGCATGTTGTCTCGATGGATGATCTGTACCACAATCTCTTGAGCATGCTCTCTCTGCTGCTTTCCTTCTAGGAGAACCTCCTGCCCTCTGCGCCTGACGGAGAAGTGCAAAAAGGATTGGGCGTTGTACGGAAGATTATGTAAGCCTTGCTTTGATATCATATCGGTCTTCTCCTCCATCGCTTCGCTCCTGCTGTCGTCATCGCAGCAAAGAAGCAGGTCTTTTTCACCAATTTCTTCCCGCAGTCCTTGTACGCGTACAGCGCGAAGACGCCAAAACGTATCAGTCTCCAGGGAGGAAAGGACATCCAGCCATGGCACGTGTAGATCATCTGTGGCGGTGGAGGAGGCGAAAAGGGAAGACAAGCGGGGATCAACCTGCGATAGCGGCTGACAGGCCGCCGAGAAGCGTAAAAGGGTGTTGAGATGATGTGAAGTAAAAAAAGAATCTCGGGGTGGCCCAGATCGCATACCGCATCCCCAGTCGCCAGGAGTCGGGCTTGACAACACGGGGGAGGTAACGATCGGCGTTGATGTCGCCGCTGGCATACCCATCACCAGTACAGCTCCCACTCGAGTGGCGTCGTCCCTCTCCTTCCCCCCTCGCATCAAGGACTGCTCAACACGATCCCAAATGCGTTCCTTCTCGAATTCAAATGATGCAGCTTCCAAGACATGAGTGATCAAAGATTTGGCGTGTCCAGGAATCTCCACAAATGACCCTCGTTGGCCTCGCCCCTTGCCCTTCCTATGCATGACATATACCAAATATTCGGCCGGGGCGCTCTCTTCCGCCACCGTCAGCACAAACAGCAACATATCCTCGCTCTCTCGGTCTGTGTGGTCCTTGAGGTCCATTAGACGCCAAGTTTTAAGGGAGACAGCACCCACGAGGGTATGACGTCCTTTGCTCTCCGTCTCATCTTGCAGGGGCCACAGATGGTAACGACAGTGGTGCCTCTTCATGTGCAGGAGAAGGGCTATGGGACCAGGGATATGTAGCATGTTTGCTGTGGATAGGTTTGCAGAGTGCTGGGTGACAACACTAATGCCTTCCTGCTCTCTAGCTGGATTGTGAATCACCGGCTGACATACATATCGGACACTAATCGCAGTCTGTGAGTGGCTTGGGGGCTCTGGATTTCTGACTAACAGACTTTTCAGCAGGGCGAGACTGTCTTCACAAAATTGCACTTCCTCTTGCTCCTTCCTTTTCACCTTTCTCTTCCGCATCTTCAACAACGATTGCATAGTGTGGATCACCAGGTGATCATAGACCTGTTTTTCTAGTTCAAGCTGGGAAATGCTCAACGCCACGTCCTGCGGCAGTTGCAAGTGTACGTGAGCATGCTGTTGGTAGTATCCCGGAGACTCTCCTATGCGTTCAAGGCTTCCGACGCCGCCGTTCCATGCAAATGTGTGAGTGGTGGGCAATGGTAGACTGTTCCCCATTGCCATTCGCATCATCGCTGAGACTGTGCCTACATTTGATGGTGGATAAGAGGATTGACAGTGTTGTCTGCTGCTGCTGGTGCTGGTGCTGCCGTTCGGTGACTGAACGTCCAGAGTGTACAGCGAAAGCTTGATCTGGACTTTGGAAGCGCCATAACGGTTGCTCTGAGGACGATGATGCTCGCACTGCACCTCGGCAAAAATTACAGTGTTGGTCAACGCCACGAATCGATGAAGGTACCTTTTCAAGCTTAACCAAGCCGGAATGTCGACTTGTTCTGAGCTAGGAGATGATTGAGGCTTCACCGCGGGACTAGCTGTATGCACAAGCGTCATTTTAAGGATATTCTGGAGATAGCTTGTGTAGCTATCAAGGAACCCCTTGGCAAGGGCAAAGTCGCCCATCTCTCTTTTCCGCAGCATTGTTGCTTTGTGCGACAAAGTGGCCGCTGCTTCTTTACTCTCCTTCACTTCTTTTGTCATGTTTTTGTTGCCGATGCTCTGTTTCTTTCTGTCGTTTCCAGCTAAAATTCCGATTTGTCTCGACGAAAAGCGGGTTGACAGGGCGGGCCCTAGACCCTGATCGTCGGAGAAAGTTGAGCTCCACGAAGGCTGTCCCACCATAATACGCGACGGTGGCCCGGATATGGTCGAGGACCGGGAAAAGAACCTCTGACCTCCGTCGTCCGTAATGTTAGCGCACTGAACAGTTTCCTTCGCTTCGTCTTTGCTGTCTATTTTGACTTCTTCACGTACAGCTCCTTCTTTTCCAAGTTTCCGCGATGCAAGATTTGCGCCTGATAAGGGTTCTGACTCCAAGAAAGGTGCTGCGGAAGGAGAGTGCTCTAGATATGATGGAGATGAATTCGTCATCGAAGAGAGTGAAGATGACAAGGAGCAAGGTAGCAGAGGGCGACCCCACGCACTGGTGGAGGTGGTATCCGACGTGTTTGTACTATTCTTGTTTTCCACAGCATGAGAAATGGTCCCGGTGCGTGACAGGGGACGTGAGGAAGATGATGGCATCCCGGGGAGGAGGGATAATGAGAGTGAAGGCGAATCCAGACCCTTGAATACCTCCAAACCAAGCCTTAGTGTATCATTTCTAAAATGGGAGCGCGGCAAATTGGAATGCTCGGTTAGCACCGCGCACCAAGACCCTTGCCATCGTGCACGCCGCAGCAGGAGCTCGAGATTCTGCAAAGAAATGGCTGTCTTGATCGGGCTTTCGCTGCCCTGCGGTTGAGAAATACATTTTTCCCCGTCCTTGCATTCACCTCGTACACACCGTAATATCTTCATATCAACCTCTGGAGACCCATGGACCCGCGAGTGCAAGTAAGAGCTCCGCTGTTGCAAGAGGACCAAATGCTGGTACCACGTCCAGGTGTGACATAGCTCTTGAAGGCGGTCATCGGCCTCAAGTTCATCAAAGTAAGGAAGTATCGAATCCAGTAGCCGTCTCAGATGCAAAAGGGTGGGGTCATTGGAATTGCTTGAGTTGTTGCCCACCTCTGCTGCTGTCTGGTCGGATTGAAAGGGTTGAAGAGCCCAGACGGCAGGAAGGACCAACCGCAGAGACTTAGATAGTTGTGTACTTCCTTGGAGAGTGGCTGGCGTGGCCTTGCAAAGGAGGCCCAACATCCATTGCTGCGGCCCTGTCAGCCAATTTTCTTGGGTGGCGATGGCTCCACCGCTTAAAGAGCAAAACGATTCCGACGAGGGTCCCTTTCCAAGTATCAATCGATCTGACGTGGGAAATGCAGATAGACTCGTGGCTCGCTTGACAAGAGTATCCGCGCCTGACGAAGTCGTAAACGACGAGATCGGGAAGGACGATGCAGACAGGTCGGTTATCCCTCTTCCAGCAGCACTTTCGACACTCGTTGCGGGAAATGAGGCTGTCCCACTCGTCGGCTTGCGGAGGGTAGACGGAGGGTTCCCCCGCCGAGATGCCCGCATGCGTGCTGCCATCGCGGCAGTAACTACAATGCCAGGTGGCAAACTCAAACCTCGGGCTGCGAGCTCTGGCCGGATGACAGGTCCAGCGCCGGGGCCAACACCTATGGAGGGTCGAGAGGCCTTTCGAATATCATGTGAGATAGACTGCTGCACCGAGTCCGCGGAAAAGAAGGTTGTGGACACCTCTGATCGTAATTTTCGTGTATGAAATGAAGTCGACAACGCAACATCGGTTCCATCAATGCAACTACTGCCACTGCTGCTGCCTCTATTGCTGTTGCTTTCCTCCTCTCTCGGCGAGCAGCTGGTACGCGTTGTCTTATCCGAGCGTATGTCTAGGAGCCCTCTTCCTCGCTCATCCTGCTGATGCTTCTTCCCCTTAATGGCTTCCACGCCAGAAGGGCTTGCGGCTGACCCACCACGACCTAAGTCTTCAAAAAGAACAGGCAAGTACGGGATCTGCCGCCACCAAGGCACGTTCAAGGGAAGCAACCCGAGTTTCTGCAAGCCGATACCCTCCGACACGAATCGTTCCAACGACATCAAGGCCAAGGCTCGCTCGAACGCCGCCACACAGCGGCCCGCCAGTTCTGGGTGGCAGTTGTATAGTACCAAGCTCTGAAAATTAGCTGTGACTCGCACCACGCAGGCCGTGTCCCGGTTCGTCATTCGCAAGGCCCCCATACTTGCCGTCGCGCCTTCCGACGCCGTCAAAGCCGGATATAATGAGTCCGCTTGCGGCAGGTTTTCTGTGGACTTGGACGTGTTAATTGCAGCGCGACTACTGAAAGAGACGGGCGAGGAGGGTAGCGCGAGGTCGCCAACGCGGAGGCCACCGAGCAAAATATACTCGTTTTCAAGGTTTGCCATCGGAAGTGCCTGTGGGTCTACCAGGTGCAGTCTTGTTTCCTGCCGGTGGGTAGTCGTCGTTAATGCCTTGCTCAGCAGCGTCAGCGTAGACTGCAGGAACGGGTGGGCCTGGCCCATGCCCCGACACACAACATGGACCAACGGTCCAACTTCCGAAAGAGGGATGATCTGGCGGCCCTCCTGACGTCGGATAGAAGGGCTATCCAATAACAAGCAGCTTTCCACCAGTTGCTCCCACGGCTGAAGTGCTTTATATATCCTCTCGGTCGCTTCAAGCGGTACAGCGTGACCAGACAAAGGAAAGTGGGGGCTCTTCATGTATGCTAACAGTCGCTCGATGAAGTAGTCGTGGAGAGCTTGATCCACACAGAGCTTTAGCCAATGCAAAAGCGGTTCACCGTTCACGGAGCCCAGGATTTCGACTGAAATTCCCCACAGCCCGCCTCCTCCCGTCGTTCGGCATTTGCCAGAGTTCTCTTGAGGATATAAAAATGCTTTCGAAGGCGTTGATGATTGTTGCTGCTGCTCTGGGGGACACCGAAACCAGTTGTAGGCCACAGAGGAGGGTTCCAGAGAGGATAACGATGAGAAACGTGCCAGATATGGTGGCTCCTCCTGACATTCTGGCACCGTGGCGATATTTGGAGAGTGCTTAAGAATAGAGACTGCCCATGGTAAAGGTTTATTCGTCCGTCGCCCCTCTTCAGAAGCAGCAGTGGTCGCGGCAGCCACGACGATGGCATTAATTTCCTCCTGCGTGACTGAGACTGCGGAACGAAGGCGCCGCAAGGTGTTGCCCTCCGCATCGACAGGATGAACATTCACCAAAGCGAGACCTTTTCCCACCTCTTTGGCCAAGCGCGCCCCCCGGCTGCTGAGGGTGGTGGTAACGTCCTTCCGACCCGCCACATAGACCTCCGGACGATTGTGGTTATAATACACGTCGAGGAGCCCAGGCGCAATTTCCACCTCCATGCCGCCCGCCAGCGACCAAAATGCTGGGTGGGACGTGGCCGCGCTCAGAGGTTCGAGCGGACGTGGGCCAGTGAATCCGATTCGGGAGGGATGCCAGGTGCAAGCATTCGCTCCCTCAGGCACCCAAACCTCGCTTATCACCTTCATGCCGCGCCCGGATCCAAACATACCCGGGTCGCTTGGCGAGGCGATATAGGTGTTGCCTGGTAGATACGGGGAAGGGGCCCTACCAGGGCGAAGAATACCACTGCTAGTCGAGGTATTCGAGGCTCCCATCATCATATTGCTGCTATCATGGCCAAACGCCCCGTGAGAGACATGAATATTATTGATAAATTGAGCCCGCGCAGTATTTTGGCGCAAATAAAGAAGAAAGAGGTACGGGTCCCCAAAACGAAGTAGACCACCAGGCAACTCCAACAAGGCTTGATACCTATTCCCCCCAGTGGTACCCGCAGCTGTGGTCGCAGATGCGGGCATTGAGGAAGGGGGAAACAGTTCACTGGTCCCCATAGCTGCAACTGCTGCGCTAGGTGGAATAATGGCCGTGCCGGTTTTGATGAGATCCAAATCTTGTGTCGTAAGCTGTAGACGCGGGTTGCGGGAAAGCAGCTCCGACAAGTGGAAGATTGAGATCTCAGCAAGCCGGGTCTCCAACAGACGGTGCAGGTGAATCGAAAGTTCCTCCCCAACCTCGTCCACCCCGTGGACATGACAGTCAATCCAGGCCGCCGAAGCCCCTGACGTCGATGCCATCGTTGTGATTGTGTAAGGGTGGGTTGGATCCAAAGTGGAGGTGGGCATTATAAATGGCACGCTCAATCCCCCTACCGGCGCCGGATGCCCGGAGCTGTCCAGGTCTAGGCCGAAAGGAGCATCCCTACAACTCCTGCTGGCATGGACCTCTTTCTCTTTGTCCAATGGCGTTATGGAATCCTTTCGCTTAGAGGTCTCGAAATTCAGATAGGAAACGCGTCCATTTCGGTCGCGATGCACAAAGGTATGCATGCGATTTTGGACGGTCAGCGGGTGCAGCACATCAGATTCTAAGGCACGAAGAGCCGCCACTGGAGTCAACCGGTGAAAAACGGGAAAACGTAAAGTCAGCTGCCGTGTGCACTTGAATTGGTCAGGTTGAAATAGGAGGAGCGACGGGCTGTGGTCTGAAGGCACCGCTGCCTGGCCCCTGTCTGTACCACATCCGCTGTCTTCACCTGCCACCTGGTGCGCCTTACGTGGGTCCTGATAGTGCTGGTTCTGATCTGAGGGCAATGGATATGGCAGCGGACCAATATTGCGATTTATCGTTCCTGCACGGCCAAGTCCGCCACTTCCACCTCGAGGCAGAGAGCCGCTCATTCCGTCATTGCTCATTTCCTCCTGATAGCGCAGGTCGTTCTTGGTGGGAGCAATCAACAGTGGGCTAGCATGGCGAGTGTCATGAAGGTGGCGGAGAAGGAGTATTTGGTTGACGTGCGTGCAAACCACCAGAATCTTCGCTCGAATGTTCTCCAGGACCTCATGTCGGGCCTGATACCAAGGGGCCGAAGGAGCGTGGTGCACGGACACAACCACTTCATACGAGTCCATGTAATCCCCCAAAGGCTCCACCTCTCGCTGCACCTTCCCGCGGCCATCTCCCCCGCCGCTACTAGCTCTCCTCTTTTTTATGAATTCCTTTGAGGTCGCCATTTTGGCCGCAGATAAAGACGCTTCCCGTCTCGTCTTTCGCCGGCGCACTTGCAAAATTGCCCAGTAGGGAATTCTGTACGCGCACGTTGCCCGCAAAGTTATATCCAAGGGTAATGGGGGGGTGACATTTTTAGGAGACGGAGTAGAGAGGAGACTAGAAGGCCGATCTGGAGGGGACATCAATGTGGAGGACGAAGTCCGCACGGTCTGGAATAAAAGAGGGTCTTCTGGTAATGACGGTTCCACAACAAAATACATTCCCGCTGCCTTGCGGACTGTCAAAAAACGACAGGAAGCCAAGTGCTCGTGAAACAGCTCCAGCGCTTGTTCCTCGTCCTGCTCTGTCTGCGACAGGTTGGCCATCGCAAAACCCTCACCACCGCAATTTAATGCCCCACTTCTTTCCATTCCCCCATCGCTCTGATAAAAGGTCCGACGAGTCCCACGCCGGGGTATCCCCGACCTGCTAGGAACTGTGCTTCCCATATAGCTTGGTCCTGTTGATGCAGCACCATCGTCACTGTCCTCCTCCTCCCGTGTCTCATAAGATAAATTGGCGACAAAGGCCAGCGTCACGTGCAAGCGGGTGATGGCTTCCGCCGACAGTGGACGCAGGCATTGATGGATTGTGGGCGCTGCCATGGTGGGCAAGGGTGAAAACGACTGGAGGCACTGCAACGTTTCCGCGGCGGCCCAAGCCTCCACCCGTCGCCGCACCAACCGCAAGAAGCGCTTGTGCGTGGTCAACATCAAATCTTTTGCTTCGGCTTCGCTCAATGAAAGCCCATCAGTCGAGGAACCATCCTCACCATTGGATTTTTGGCGGCATGCCCCCTCCAAGGCGGCCTCAAATTTTGCCACGTCCAAGCGGGAGTGCGTCGCGCAAATGATACTTACAGAGGTGGCCTGCCGACTGACGCGCGGAGCCACCCACATATCTTCCCTTGCCACGGCATCGTCGAAGCAAAACGGCAAGACCTTGCTGGGTGGCGTGGTCGAAGTGATACGGAAGACGCGAGACTGTGCTAGGCCATACATCGCATGCACAACCTCAAAGCGGACGAAGCAGGGTGTGACAAAGCTCACATCTTCTTCCATGGCTGCCGTGCCGTGGCTTCGGCTGCCTTTAAGGTTGCGGGCTTGGGCCTTCCGTTTCACCTCCAACATCTTGAGCATCATGCCCAGCTCTGCCTCGTATCCTTGCTGAAAAAGCCCCGCAATCCCTCCCTTGGAGGTTGCCGGGCTCGACCGGTCCACGGCATCGTTTCCCCTTAGACCACCGTCATTGCGCTTAGAAGATATGGCCGCCGACTGACCGAGGGAAGTACCTGGATTGCTGGCCTTCCTCATGTAAATCTTGGGCGGCACCATGCTTGAAATGACAGCAGAGTCCTCGGCGGAGAGTCCTTGCCTCGTTGCCTCCCACATATCGTTTTCATCTCCGTACAAGTCCTCCTCCGACCCCACATAGTAGTAAAAATCTGTTCCGGGGACGGGCGCTAGCCAGGAAGAGATAGCCTGCTGAAATGCTTTGTCCGCTTCCTTGCCCAATGGCTTAGCTATTTCTGAACTACCAACCGTTTCGTTCTCCTGCGTCTCCTCTTCTTCATCTAGCCCTTGTCCATGATCGGTGTCGGTCTCTATGCCATTATTGTAACCGTCACTATTTGAGCGAGAAACGACCATTCCTACCATGGCTTGATCCTCGAGCCGATGCCGAGCCTCGATCGAACCAAGCGCAATCTTCCGTAAGTGCGTCATGTCCAAATCCATGCCAATCTCCGAGCAATAGCCCAGTGCATCACGAAGGTCTGTGGGTGCAATGGGTCGGGCACACCGGAGAGCCATGTATGCCACTTGCGTGAAGTTTCGGCGGTGCAAGTAGAGGATATAGGCGAGAAGCGGATTGTCCGAGGGCAATTGAGATAGTGCGCGAGGATTACCCGCCGCACCCGAATATGACCAGGTGCTTGATTGGTGCCCACAACTATTAGAGCCGGTAGTGCCAATGAGGCGCGCCAACAGCTGTTGGAACGTAATAGTGAAGATCTTAATGACCATTTGAGGTCTTTCCACCTTGCCAGCAATCCTGCCACCTATATTAATGCCCCTCGGGGCCGCCTGCCGCGCTTGGTACGGGGCCAAGAACCAAATGGACAATGCGTCGTCCGAGACCTGATGCGCAAAACATTTGCCCTCACGCCAGCCCGTCAAGCCCAATTCCACCTTCCAGAGTAGATCCTGGCCTTGACAACGGGACTTGTACACCACGTCTTCTTCCCCCTCGGCTGCCGCATTCAAGCTGCATGCCGGAATCTCGGTGCCCAGCAATGTTCTAAGCGCTCGTTCTGTAAGAAAGTGGAGCTGACGGTTGTTTTCGTCCCCGGTAGTTGCCGTCAATTCTCCGGACTCATCTCGCATGGAGATAGGCGGAGGCATCGGGTCCGGTGCCAAGGGGGAAAAAAGATGCAAGGTCAACTCAGTCTTTTCCGATCCACGCAGCACCTCCAAGAGATTCAGGTCGTGTGGTACACAACGGGGGCGACGCGGACTCCTGTCATTAGTACCTGCGAGCTCCGGGTGTGCGTCGGTGCACAAATGACGGATGTACAAAAAAGAGTCCATTGCCGAGAGCACCCGCCTGTCTCGCTCGTAACAATTCGCCGCCAACGTCTGCCACAAGTCGGCCTCGGGAATCGGGACCCCATGATCTCTGGCCGCGCCCGAGCCATGTTGAGGTTCTATCCATATTTCAGTTGAGAGGCCATGCGGTGCCTCTATCAGTACGCGATATTGCACCAAAGCCGAGCGCGTCATAGCGGCAGTGCTCGCGCTGGTATGGATTTCAGGCTCTGACCTTCCCCCAGCATGTTGTTGTTGTTGCTGTTGCTGATGACAAGTATGTTGACGATATTTCAGAGTGGATCCCATCCCTTCGTCGCCAAGCGTGATTGACAAAGATATATGCTGAACGAGAAGCGCCTGTTGACGGTCTTTGTGTATCAAAGTGAAGCCCACAGCAACCTGGGCGCGCATTAGCGTGTCCATAATCGTGGGGAGGTCAGTGTACAGTCCAAGGTGCCAACTCCAGCGTTTTTTTTTTAGATAAGAGCGCAGCAGAGCGTCTCTCTCTTGGATGGCGGGGTAGTAAGGCAAAACATCACATTTTTCCCGTCCGGGAATTAGCAATTGGAAGGCTAAAGGAGCCTCTGGCATCTGTAGTGGTCCATCGACCCTGATAAGCGCATTTTGTAGCTCGCGCACACTTTGACGGGCGATGGGACCCTCCACGCCGAAGAAACCCAGATGTAAACGTACCAAATGGTCAGACACCCACAGTAGCTTCAAGAGGACAAAAGGTGTGCCTCGACGCGGATGCATGCTGCTCGATTTGGAGTTATTAACCAAAATTTTGAGGAAGAGATCCTCGTCTACACGAGATGTGCACCAATGGCCGAGCAGTGTCAGCAGTAATTCCTCCTGCACATGCAAATTCGAAAAATGCGAGTCCCGTCCATCCTCATCCACTTTCGCTTCTTTTTCCGTCCTTACTCGGAGCCCCAGTTGCAAGTACTTATCGGAGGTCGGCTTCTCGCCAGACACATCGCTTCCTAGTCCCGCCTCAAAGCTCTCTCCTTCCCTTAACTCGATCACCTCCTTTCCGAGAGTCAAGAGCTCAAAATACGTCGCATGCAACCATCGCGTCCAGTCCCGCATGGACAGTTGCCCCAGCCAGTGTATGAGTCCCTGATACTGCGCCCATTCCTCTTCTTGATGCTCTTGCCTAGAATGGCGGGCGCCTTGAGTTGGAGGCGAAAACTTCGGTTGCGGCTTAAGCTGCGACAAGACCCGACAAAGCCGAAAGTCGTTGTCCTGAAGGGTCCGAAGAAAGCGCCATAGGGGCTGCTGCAATACGTTAGCTTCACAGATCCAGTCCATGCTACCCACTACCTCGATTGTCACATTAGCCGCGCCCAGTCCCTGACCAGCTGCCGCAGGGAGCGGGCAATATTCGAGCGTATATTCCACGGATAGGTCAGAATCCAGAGATCGTGTAAATCGCACCAACACCGTCGTATCTTCGATGCCCATAATCTTGCTGCGCCTGCTGCTAGAGCCTCGTTTGTCCGCCCAATGCTGATGCTTGACTTTGCCAGTACTGCTGCCGCTATCACGTGCAAGATTGATTCGAGGCCGTTCTGCAGCCCTACTCATGCCACCAAGATGCACGGCGTTGGCATGAAATCCTTCCGCGGCACGCCACTCCACCAGCATGCGTAGACAAACCAAAGGCAGACTGTACATCATGAGTTTATCCCGCGTGGTGATGAATGGCGGGGCAGGGGCGGGCGGAGTTATGGGCATGGCAGCAATAGCAGCTGCCGCCATAGGGGCCGCACCAGACACGACGGTTGCAGAAGAGTATGGTTTGACAGCGATCTCGACGGGTACATTCAGACGAGAGTATCGAACTAGCAAGGAAGCCTGCAGCAAATTTTGCACGCCGATCGTGTGGTGGGCCAGCATGTACCGCAACGGCACCGATATGGTGGCATACTCGGCACATGACGCCAGCTTCTGACCCACATCAGCAGCGCACAAGACGCACCCACCCGTTGTCTTGACTGCTTTCTCGAGCATCTGGAAGTCTCCAATGTAGCCCAAGGCCGTAGATGGATCCTGCAGCGGAGCCAGGCACACGATCGAGAGGACAATGTCATCGCGGCAGAGCTGCATGGTCAGGTCGTCGTATTCAGCCACGGCTGCGTGGCCAAGATGGAAGACGCCGTCGACTATCAATACTATGGAAGGTGCTGCATTAGCTGGCAGAAATTGTAACGCGAGGATAGACAGTTGCACCAATCGCTCAAATGTCGAGGGGCGAGGGCTTTGATCCCTACACGGTCGATGAGAAGACCGACTTTCTTGTTGGTTCGCTACCATCTTGTTCTCCATCTCATTCAAGAAAGGACCCACCCGACCAAGCAAAGCCGGCAACGTCTGGTGGCACAGCGGATATCCCTGCACCAATGTAATTGTCTCGGGATATATTTTGGAGAAGGCAACCGCGAGGTAAGTAGGAAAGACGAGCTGTTAAATACAGCAGAAAATATATTTACTTTCGGTCTATCCGGAAATATGCCCCTGTACTCACCTTCCCGCCTTCTGCGTCGCATGCTACGATCGTTATGAAGAGTTTTACCGCATGCGTGACCCTGTCTGTTTCGCCCGTTATCAACGACTGTAATGGTGGAAGTGATGAATAGAATTAAAATTTAATACTAACAATATGTGCAGGGTGATGAGTCCGTCGGACTTGCCTTCAATGCCTTGACCAAAGTACTCTCCATCAACTCGGCAGGAATCACGCCGCTCTGAAAGCGAAACAGCGACCGGGAGATTTGCAGACAAAAGACAAGGCGCTGCACATCATAGACGAAGAAAACCTTTGGTGGGGAGTGTGCGGGCGTATTTGTGTGTACGTAAATTCGAAGGCCCGCTTCGCGGATTTCCGCACATCCGCTCTGCGCTTTTCGAACGCAGCCAAAATAATACCTGAGTGGATGGCTCCAAAATTATGGTGCGCAAATTGTCCTCGTTTACGCTGTGTGTGACAGTGCTTGGAGAGGTTTCAAGGTCTAGCGTTGTCACGGTTGGGGAGCTACCTCTGGAAACACTCGGGGCTCCTGCGGACGAGGCCAGCGCTTTTGTCAGCTGCGATAAAACCGGAGAGACAGGGGAGGAAAAGTTTTGTGAAGAGCTTGAGGACGAGGGTGAAGTTGTTCCCGCTATTATAGATCCGCGCGTTGCTTTGCGATGGGCATGCGATGACCATTTGCCCACGACGAAGTCGGCCGGCCGAATCATCCCCCCATCGCCGATGTTTTCGCCAGTCTCCTCATCTGCGTTACCATCTTGCCCATCACTTTTAGCACTGCCTGGCATGATGGATTGGTGCAAGTGCCGCAAATGCCACCACGTGCGCTCTTTGATGCTCACTCCGACGAAGTCAGATACTGTGGCCCACACCGCGACCAACTTGCCCGGCGTCGACGATATTGGCGGCAGTGGATCAGGCACACAGGATAAGTTGGCATGCAGAAAAGATTGATCGACAAAATGCGCAGTTGGCATGCGCTTCGAGGACGATGCCATGACGTACTGTGTGGCCTATGCGTGTAGTTCGGGTGGGGAAGCAGTAGATTTCAGAGGCACAATGATGTTTAATTGCTTCCTTCAAGCAACAACGTACGCAAGGAGGAAGGGGTAAATGTCTGATACGGAGTGGTTTCCCAGAAACATCTTATGGCATGGTAACGCAAAAGTGGGAATTTCAATTGATTGATTGATTAATTTATTTATGGTGGGAAGCGTGCACTCAACCAACCTCCTACTCTAACAAGGCCCTCGGACACGCGGCAATGATGCATCTGCCCTTGCATTGACAAAGGGAGAATGAGTCCTAGGGTTCAGCTGGCACACAAAATGACTAGCCCTGAAGCGCGCAGATGGCCTATTCTGTGTGGTGCGGGGGATTTGAGCACCGGTCGGGGGCAAATGGTAGAGTTGAATTGAGTTGAGTAATTCTCTGAAACTTGATCGATCGCCAGCAGTAATCGCAGAAGCAGTAGCAGTGATCGGCCGAAGCGCCTGCGTACTTTCTAGCTTTTGTAGATCATGTGCCTGCCACCCAGTCCCGAACATACTATATCATAGGGTACGTGCTTATTCGTTAATTGCTTTCTGAGCTCCATACGTTCATGTCTTGTGATTTGCCCCTGAATTCTCCAGCAACACTATCCACAGGGCATCGGGAGCAAGAGCAGGCAGCCAGGGTGCCCGTCCCTACGAGGCATTGGGGATCAGGAGCAAGGAAACTGCGTACCCGTCCTGACAGGATACCTGAAGTACGTAAAATAATGCGGGCAAACTCACGCAGTCTTTCGCGTGCAAACAAACGCTCTTGGCGCTTTCCTGCAGCAGCAAGGTAAACGGAACGAAAGCCAAAAATCCTGCAGTTGGCAGTCGCGAAAGCAACCATGGAAGGAAGCAAGGTGTTTGTGAACGATGAGATGAATGGTTGGTTGAAGGCTACCTTAATCAGCGTGAATGCCGAAACACGCCATGCCGAGGTGGAACTTGAAGCGGACGAGGTGATCGGTATTGCCGGTGGGGAGTTGCGCAGTGTGGACTTGAACCACCCTGTCTTGAAGGAGCTGGATGACGGACATGGTATTGGTGGAAAGACAACAGGGGCAGCAGCGGCAGTGGGACTGCCCTTGCAAAATTTGCGTCTCCCTGCACTAGACGTCGAAGATCTGTCTAGTTTGGGCTTCCTCCATGCGCCCGCCTTGCTTTTCACCGTACGTGCTCGCCACTTGGCCAAGCAACCGTACACTTATTCGGGCAACATCGTCATTTCCGTGAATCCGTACGAAATGCTGAGAGACCTTTACAGCGATCAAACCAAAAAAGCATACGCATTGGCCAAGACGACCAGCGAGCTACCGCCTCACGTCTATGCTATCAGCGCATCGGCTTACAAGGGCCTCCTCGGTGAAACGGGAAAGGACCAAAGCATTCTCGTTTCTGGTGAATCGGGTGCAGGCAAGACTGAAGTCTGCAAACAGCTCATGTCGCATCTTGCAACGATCGCAAGCGCAGACGGTGATAGGAAGGAAAACAACAGCATTGTGACCAAGGTTTTGGAGTCCAACCCTTTACTCGAGTCGTTCGGTAATGCTCAGACGATTAAAAATGACAACTCCTCAAGATTTGGGAAATTTACTCAACTGCAATTTCACCAGCTGGCGGGGAAGATGCCCGTGCTTGTGGGCAGTAAGTGTGACACGTATCTGCTTGAAGGGTCGCGAGTGGTGCACCACTCTCTCGGCGAGCGTAATTACCACGTATTCTACCAGCTACTGGCTGCACCCGAAAATGTAAAGGCAAAGGTGGGTTTGATCGGAAAGAGTTTTAAGGACTTTCATTACATGATCTGTGACCATGGGGGAAGCAAGACGTCGGAGATTGAGGGCGAATCTGACTCGGTGCGCTTCGAGGCCACTGCGCATGCCCTCTCTTTGATCGGCCTGGGCGCAGAGGAGCAAGAGCAACTGTGGGGTGTCTTGGCAGGAATTTTGTTTTTGGGTCAGGTCCAATTTCGAGGGGAGGAGGGAACAAGCGGGGACGAGGAAGCGAGGATTAAAGAAGTTACCAGCGACGAGGGTGGCGGTGGAGCTCTGGCGGAAGCTGCAGCACTACTTATCGGCAACAGAGAAGGGGCAGCTGCGTTGGGGAAGGCATTGTGCTCAAGAACGATCAAGACTCGCACGGAGATATACACTGTGCCAATGACACCCGCTCAAGGCGTGGATGCCAGGGACGCTCTGGCCAAGGCTTTATATCAACGGCTGTTTGATTGGCTCGTGGTTCGCATTAACGCCAGCACCTTTCAAGGCAAATCGGAAGGGCGCGATGGTAATGTAACCACCTTTACGCTCGGACTGTGTGATATTTTTGGCTTTGAGTCGTTTGCTGTGAATAGATTTGAGCAGGTAAGACTTTTCATCGCAGAGTCTCATAGTGTTTTTCTGTGCGTGCAGGTGTGCGCGCAGGTTTTGACTGGTCATTTTCACGTACCCCTCCCTACCTGTCCCAGTTCCTCGCCTTTCTGTTCCTCTCCTGATAATGTTTATGGGTGCTTACCGGACGTTTCCGATTATGTATGGCCTTGTTCTTGCGTCATTTGGGGGGGGATTCCAATCAAAACCTTTGTACGCTCTGTACTTTTATCTCCCACATGCATACACCCTTATCCTATCTGACACACCCACGCACATCTCCAACTACCGCACATTATACATGAAGCTTTGTATCAATTTTTGCAATGAGCGGCTGCAGCAACGATACGTGGCGGATGTCTTAAAAAGTGTGCAACAAGAGTACGAGGAGGAGGGCATCGGATGGGAGTTCGTCGAGTTTAGAGATAATGCCCCGGTGCTGGACCTCATCGAGTGTCGGATGGGTTTAATAACGGTGCTAAATGAGGAATGTATGCTAGCCAATGGCACGGACTCAGCATTTGTGTCGAAACTCAAAGCGCTGCATTCAGATTCTCCCCTTCTGATTCCCGACCGGCTTAATCCCCTGGACTTTACCATTCAGCACTACGCAGGGCCAGTCAAGTATACTGCGGCAGGTTTTGTGTCCAAGAATCGAGACACGCTGCTTGAGGACTTGGGACGAACCCTCGGAACGAGTCGGAGGCCCTTGGTGCAGACCCTCTTTCCGGTGAATGACGAGGACATCGTGAGTCCCATCAGCAGCAATAACAACAAGAGTGGCGCATGCCGTTATCAGCCAAAGAAGAAAGGCCGCGGCAGCATCGTGGCTGAGACAGTGGTCACTAAATTTCGGCGGCAGTTGCAAACCCTGATGGAGACAGTCGCTGGAACGCGTGTGCAGTACATTCGCTGTATCAAACCCAACTCCAGCAAGCAAGCGGGGGTCATGGAGCCCCGAATGGTGTTGGACCAGCTTCGGTATGCAGGGGTAATTGAGGCCATTCGCATCTCTCGTGCAGCCTACCCCAACCACCTGTCTCACCTCGAGGTTATCCAACGCTTTCGTCTGCTTATGCATTCGATGGCTGGGGCTGGTCAAGGGCAGGATGAAGCGGAACAAGCGCGTGCCTACCTACAGCATTTGTTGCCGCTGCCTTCTTCATCCTCCTCTTCAACGACTCCTTCATCTTTCCCCATCGAGGCATCCGCAGCACAGTCACGATGGGAGATGGGACGCACCCGCGTCTATTTCACCAAGGGCAGTCTCGAGGGCCTGGAGGAGGCCCGCTTACATGTTTTGAATCGTCAAGCCACCATCATTCAGCGCTATTTCCGGGGCAGTGTCCAGGCAAGGACCTTTCGTCAGCTCCGCCTACAAGCCATCACGATCCAGAGCGCCATGCGGACATGGCGCCAGCAAGTTTGGTACCGGAAGGAGCGGGCGCATGTTGTACAGCTCCAGGCCCTTTGGCGGCGAAAATTGGCCACCAAGCTTGTGCACACCCGCCGTCTCGTGACTCGTGCAACCACCCTGCAGACGGCCTTCCGTCGTCACTTGCACTGCGCTCGCTACTCCAAGGCGCGGGCTGGAACCATCCGTCTACAAGCTTTAGCCCGGCGACAACAAGCTCGAAAAGCGTACTTGATAACTGTGGCAGAGGCCAAGGAGCAGGCCAAGTTAGAGAATCAGCTCGAGGTTTTGAAGCGTCGTCTTGATGAGGAGAGCGAGGCACGTCGGACGGCTGAGAGGAAGTTGCATGAAGCTGCCAGCAGTGCCCCCGTGGCCCTTCCACAGCAGCAAGAGCCGCAACCATTTAGTGGAATGGAGGCAACGGGTCAAGGGGGAAGCCAGGACGCCTCTGAAAAGTCCACCAGCAGCCTGTCGCAAGAGCAGGGGCAATTACTCGAATTGCTCGGCCGCAAGGTTCATTCCTACCGGGAAAAATATTTGCGGTTTAAGCGCGAGGCAGAGACGTACAAGAAAGAGGTAGACGCACTTCGTGCCGAAAACCAGCGAGTCAAGGACGCACACTCCGCGGCTGGTCTATCTTTCTCGGCCTTGAATCAGCACGCGGCAAATTTGCAGCGCATCCACAAATGCCTTCTTCGAGACCACCAACAATCAGTGGAAAAGGCACAGCGCATGGAGGCGGACTCCATTCGTGACGTGCAGCGGCTGCGGGAAGAGTTCGGGCGGCACCAGGAAAAATTACAATGCCAGGCCCGGCGGGCCAAGGAAGAGTTGACCGGACGAATTCAAATGTACGAGCTAGAAGTTCAAATGCGCATGAAACAGGACCGTATCATGGACAACATGATCGGGCTAGTCGCAAAGAGGCTAGACAACGCCTACCCGGAATTGGTTCAAGAGCTGATAGAGATGCAGCACACCTGCAAATTGGGAATTAGGGAAGATGTCGCCCTCCGATCAAGTCTGATCGGCGGCATCTCTTCTTCCGCCTTGGGAAGTGGCAGCGACGACGGAAGTGCCTTGAGCAGGGCATCAAAACTATTTTCTGCGTTTGGGGCCTTGGTCAAAGGGGATGGCACTTTGTGAGACAATTGTGGATAGAGGAAACTGGATGTATATCTTGAAATGCAAGATGGCATAATGACGGAGTGATAAAAGCATATGGGCGGCCAAGGGTAGTGAGCAGGCATGTCACGCCGCGCAGGTCCAAAAATAATAAATATATGTAAACGTAAACTACACACTTAGTCATATGACAGATTTTGTGGCTTGAATTGATTCCTCATTGATATCTTCCGAACCTGATTATCTTGTTGCTGAAGTGTTTCTTCAAGTTGTGCTGCTGCGCTTTTCTGTTCTTTCTATTCTACTGCTGTCCTGCTAGCTGCTGTTACAAGAACACCTTGGAAACGACGCAAACGGCGCGCCCGAACCAGGTGCATGAAATGGTCGATGCTTTTATATTTTCACATTTATCGCTACCGATGGATATCCATTCCAAAGCCCGAAATGTCTAGTTGTTTTTCTTGTCCTCTTTATCAACTTCTACCTTATGTTCCTCCTCGTCGACCTCGTCGTAGGCAAGCAACGCCTTGAACTGCTTGAGGACGAGGGCGGTACCAGCAGAGGAGACGAGGCACGCCGGCACCAAGTACAGGAGAGCGGGTTGGGCAGCCTTGAAGAAGTTCATCACAAAGATAGTGGTGCCCAGACCAAGACCGTAGGCTACGAAGCAGGCATGGAAAAAGGGCTTGGAGAAGGCGGCGGCGGGGCTGGCACGGGGCGAGACAGCGCTGCGCTCCGCGTCGTATCGCAAGAGAAGGGCAATAAAAATACCGGGAATGACAATGTCGCCCAGTCCTAGCATGGAGTGCTGGGTCTTGGTGGTGGCAGTGGCCAGGGCCCGGGGGAAGAGAAGCTTGATCGGTGCATCGAAGGATTTGGCTACAGTGACCATGACCTCGGTGCCAAAGACCCAGAAAATGTCGTAGAAGAAGAGACCTGTCAGAAGGATTGCGCCCACCTTATAGGAACCCAAGGAGATGCGCTCCAACCCCTGGATGCAGAAGGCGATACCAAATCCATTGTTCAGGACCCAGTGCTTGGTCTTGAACCAGCAGCCGGCCAGCGCCATGGCCACCGCGCCCGCCGCCAGCTCGGCCTGTGTGAAGCGGAGGTCCACCTTGCCGAGAAGCGGCAAGAAAAAGGGTCCCACACCGTAGAGGGTGGGCGAACGCAAGACGCAGCCGGCGGGCGGCTCAAAGGTACAGGTGAGCATGGCGGCGCCGATGACGGAGAAGTAGACGGCCAACAGCCAGTTGACCCAGTCCTTGTCGAAGAACTTGAAGGCCGCGTACAGCCCAAAAAGCACACAGGAACCGATGAGCGGAAACTTGTACGCGTCTTCCTTGGAAATGGTCTCTGGCTGCTCCTCGTCCGACATGGCGCCCTTGTCGCGCAGCTGCAGGGACCGGTGGCAGCCGATGTAGATGATGGCCAGCGACGTGGCTAGCAGGTTAAAGGTTACGGGGATCAGTACCAGGTTCGATAGCGCCCACAGCCCAAAGAGGAGCACGTATGCCGCCGAGAGCAGGTGATTGGTGCCCGTGGGCGTAACGTAGATCTTGGACACCCATTGCGTGCGCACCCGCAATTGACCAGCCTCCTTCCCGCTGGCGTTTGTCAGGGCAATCCACTTTGAAAGACAACGGACAGCGGGTGAAAAAGGATGGAGTGTATTAATTAAGTGCCAAAGCGTATGAAGGGGAGGGGCCGATTTAAGTTGCGATTAAATCTAACAAAAACTCAAGTTGCGGACGGCAAGTGAGCTTGCACAGGAGAGTGGTCGACAGCCGCCGCCAAGGTTGCGATTTGCTCTTTCCACCTTGGCTCGATTACAAGTGGCACCGAACACACATAAAACGAGGACAAGAATTAAGCTCGTAACCTTTCAAGCTGTCTATCCCCCCCTCCCTCCTTCCCCCCCCCCGACTGTTTCCGCCTATTATTTTGTTACGTACGTCCTCGGTGGTTTCAGCCTTGTCGTGCGGAAGACTGGCCGCGCCAACCACCGTTTCCCCATGCTGTTAGTTTCCAGGGAAAGACTTTATTAGAAATTTCCATCGCTTTCCATTGAAGAGAAGGGAAAGGGAGACAGTCCCAGTGTGACGAGGATGCGTAGTCCCTCCCACACATATCATGCATTACCTTGAGTGTGATTATGAGGGGTGTTGTGTGCTCATTTCCATGGCCGTACAAATAGAAGGTCTTGGCCACATTGAGGACCTGATGGATGTGGTGGTGTAGGATATCACGAAAGAAAGGTAAATGAGGGCAGATACGTCCATGGGGGGCAGTGTAACATGGCGAAGCAGCTTCATCATTCCGCTCACCGAGGCAAGGCAAAGCACGCCCACAAAAGGGGGCAGCTGCGACATCATTCTCGTCTTTCGGCATCCCGCATCCGTCTACCACACCACTCCCAGATATACTTACCACCTCCGCCCCGCCATCAGTGGGTGGTGTCACGTCAAAAGTGTTAGTCTTGCCCTCGAGCTGGAGCTCCACCGTGTCGATGGGACCCTTCACCCCCTTGGCCGAGACCAAGCTGACACGCCAGTCACCAGAGGGGGACTCCGGCATCGGGGTTGCGCTCGCCATGAGTTCGTACTGAGATTAAGATGAAGATGAGTGTTATAGAGTGACTATAGGTCAATAAATGGTGGTAGTTGGGCAGCCAAGCAAGAAGAAGCCGACGCGATTTAAAAACTCAACAATGAAACCAGCGTTTACGACCCCATGACTAACCAACACAAATGCATTTGCATGTAGCGTTCACATCGCAGCCGCACGCGCATGAACGCACATCTTTCTGGCTTCTTCGGGGAAGAATCCACGAAATGCTTAGATAGATGGGCATCTTATGTCTTCGTCTCGTCTTACAATAATTAAATTATCTCGTGCAACCCATCCGAAGACAAATGCAAACATAGGTGTTTTTATACAAGCGTGCCTCCTCTCAGGATTTCAACACGAGGGAAAGTCTTCCGACAATTGTAAATTGTTGCATGTTCTTACCTTATTTTGCCGAGCTTTTATGACTTTGACAGATTTTCCCCAGCAAAGTCCTCTGATGGCCCACACAGAGCTGGGAGGAGAGGGGAAAAGAAAAAATATGTCTTAGTTATTGTCTGTGCCGTCGTACTTGCCCGCCTCCTATATCGAGGTGAGGATTGGGAATACCTAGCCTGAGGCAAGCGATTAGATACTCGCAGCTTGGCTTTCTCATCTCAGCAAGATAAGAAGTAGTTCATAGCACAGCACTTCGACTTGTTTTCCCAGAAATACATGCCTGAAATAGGTCCCCGGGCTTTTGCTATTCCAATGAAAGAAAAATGGAAGGCCGCAGTATAACACTACCCGATTTCCCCTCAGAATCCACTTTATTTGATAAAGTCTTAAGTACTTTTCCCCATCTGCATTTCTCTCCTATCTTTTTGGGTTTCGGTCAATAAAGTAATTTCTCCCTGCTCGTCCTACTTCTCTCGACCTCTTCTTTCATAGTCTCATTCAAACCAGACCTCTTGTGATTTCCATTTATACATCGAGCAGTCAACATCCAATGCTAATACGTTGGATTATCCTCGTCCATCACCCTTTCCGGTAAGCATAATCCTGTTTTTTGCTTCCACGGATCTTAACGAGACTCTTGGCCATGCGCAGTGACACGGCGATACTGGCCGTAGTGCTGCGTCAGAGAGGCCTCGGCGTCTAGGCCAAACGGTTGCTCCTGCGACGAAGCGTCACTACCAAAGGCTGTTGTGTTGGGCATACTGTACAAGTCGGACGACGAATGACGAGCCGCCGTCTTCCACACGGCCGCCACAAGCACCATGAGGCCACAAATCCCTGAAAGAGCCCAGATGAATCCGGCGCGAGACGAGGATGAGGAACTCTTTTCCTCATGCCCTCCTCCCACGCTGGCCGACGCAGCTTCCAGCGAAATTGACTCTTCTGCAGTAACTGCTCCCTTGCTACTCGCGGCGACAGCTTCCTCGTCCTCGTCCTCGTCCTCATCTAACAACTTCCCGTCCTCCTCGTCCAACATCTTTTCCTCATGCCCTCCTCCCACGCTGGCCGACGCAGCTTCCAGCGAAATTGACTCTTCTGCAGTAACTGCTCCCTTGCTACTCGCGGCGACAGCTTCCTCGTCCTCGTCCTCATCTAACAACTTCCCGTCCTCCTCGTCCAACATGTCCTCGTCCTCGTCCAACATGTCCTCGTCCTCGTCCAACATGTCCTCGTCCTCGTCCACCATATCTTCGTCCTCTTGGTCCAATATGTCCTCTTCCTCGTCCAACATGTCCTCGTCCTCGTCTTTTTCGTCCGACACGTCCTCGTCAGCCTCGCTACCCGCACCCTTCTGCTTCATGGCCTTCTCGGCAATAACTGTCCCTGCCTCCCATCCTGCCGCCTCAGCCTTGGCTTCATCGACCCCACCGAACTCGGCCTCCAACTCCTCCTCCAGCTCTTCAAATGCCGCCTCTTCCTCCATTATTTCCTCAATGTCCTCGTCGGTGGCCCCAGCCTCCTTCAACGCCTTGGCCAAGCTCTCCATGTCGTCGGCCTCCACGATTATGATTCCGTCCGCGGACTCACCTTCCAAAATAGCCGGCGCCACATCACCGTCATCATTATCAACCTCCCAGTCGTCCTCGTCCTCGTCCTCATCCTCATCCTCCCAGTCGTCCTCGTCCTCGTCCTCGTCCTCATCCTCCCAGTCGTCCTCGTCCTCGTCCTCGTCCTCATCCTCCCAGTCGTCCTCGTCCTCGTCCTTCGCGAGTCGATCTTCCTCAAATTCGTTCGTTTCTTCTTCTTCTTCCTCATCTGTCCAACCCATTTCTGCTTCTTCAAACGCTTTGTCCGCCTTGTCTTTCTTGCTCGCTAACAAGGCGCGTACCTCTTTCTCATCCGATTTCTCGTCACCCTGCCCTCTCTCCACAGGCATCAACAGCTTCTCCTCGTTGCTAGCCTTTTCTCCCCTCTTCAGTTGAAGCGAATGGTGACGAAATGGGGCAGCATTCCCGCTCTTCGCCGTCACCACTTCACGCTTCAGCTTGGAGACAAGGCGAGAGCGCGAGCCCTTGTTGATTGCATCGTCCTCCTGCAGCCCAAATACAGCCGGGGCCAGAACGAGCAGGAGTGCAATGCACAATGAGGAAAATCGCATTTGTGTGATCCGGTTGCTTGTGTACTCACTGCATGTGCGAGTACGGGTTGTAGGGAGAGGCGAGAAAAGGGTGGCGTGAGTGACTTGAGTACTCGGTGACTCAGTGATTGGTTCGTAGGCGTTGGCCACGAATAAAAAGAAATGCCACTTCTCCAGAAGGGCCGAGGCTTAATGACTGCGATCCTTGCGATCCTTTCAGCTCTCGCTAGATAGCCTGGTTCTTTTGAATTTTCTCTACTAAGCGGGATGGTTGGTGAGAGAACAACTATATGGGCCAAAAGAGGTGGCTGGGTGCAAGCAGTAGACGCTCGGCCCGGCCTCCACGGGTCAAATAAGGGCGTATCCGTGTAAATTGGTGTGACGGCAAGTGCGTCGCAAAATAAAGAAGGGCTTCTTAGGAGGGCCTAGGAGAGACACATGGCAGCCCCCTCTTGAAAAAAGATCGCTCGCGGACTCTGGGAACAACTTTTTGGGCTGCAATCTGCAGGCCATCAGAGTCTTCTCGCTGCACGACAAATTTTATTGCAACGTATCCGTGAGTCACCAAGTTGAGACACTCCTGTCTACGTCGTTGTCGTATTCCATGACGGCCAATAGCTTTGGGTGAGATAAAATAAGCACCATTACACTCTGGTCTGTTACCGCATCACTCGCCCTCCGTTTTTTCTGGGGACCATATTCCACGACACACCAATTCTGCTTGTCCGAGCCTAAACGGCCCACGAATTGTACGGTAGCCCCCTGGGTGCAGGCCCGTGCGCTTGATTGCTGTCTCTGCTTGCGCGACTTCGTAGGCCAGGAAGGGCACGGACACGGGCGACGACGTCCTAGCGCTCGGCCGAGACCGTGCTGCGCATGTCACGATCTCACATGAGATCTCAACCCACGGCACACGTGCCATTTTCTTGTTCTCACACACGGCACATGTACATTTTCACATTCACATAGGGCTTTGTGTGGTAAGGAGAAGGACACCAGGGCATCGTGGAAGCTCATCCTCACCCCCCCGAGCAGCGAAGACCATGGGGTGCCTTCACTCGCTCCCAGAGGTTAACGCTCGCAACTACCGCGAGTCGGAAATTGAAAGGTCGGCGCATATGCGAAGAAAGACACAGCATCTGATCCAAAACCTGGTGCATGAGGAGTACAGATTGAAAGTAGACGAGGTGCGTGAAAGGCAGGGAGGAGAGAGCGTGACAAGGGGGAGGGACAAGGGGAGGGAAAGAAGCATGTGCTTTGTATTTATGATATTTACGCTTTCCTTTGCTCTAGATCCACTCATACTCCAATTTATATGTTCTCCTAGGTGTATGACATTGGTGGGGGCAAGATCCTGGGCACGGGCATCAGCGGCATGGTGCGGGTGGTGCGGCACTTGACCACAGGCAACACGTATGCGATGAAGACGCTGCACCTGAACCGGCTCAAGTCTAAGGCCTCACTAGCCGATCTGCGCAATGAGGTGAGGATCATGAGCGAGCTTGACCACCCCAATATCGTGCAGCTTTACGAGACCTTCGAGACGGATGACCACATCTTTCTGATCATGGAGCTGTGCACGGGCGGCGAGCTTCTGGATAAGCTCCACCGACAGGAGGGCCACCACTACTCGGAACAGGTGGCCTCACAGCTGGTGAAGAAGATGGTGGGCGCCATTCGCTACTGCCACGACCATCACATCGCCCATCGCGACCTCAAGCTCGAGAACTTCCTCTTCGAGAGCGACAACCCCGACGCCGAGCTCAAGCTCATCGACTTTGGCCTCTCACGACACTACCAGTAAGTAGCGACGGAAGAGTGGAACAGAACGAAAAATGCTTTGTTTCGAAGAACAAAGTGTTGTTCGAAGAACAAAATGCTGACCCCTCCCTACCCCCTCCTTTCCTCTATTCCTCCACCCATCCCTGCACTCCACAGCGACAACCAGCGGATGCACCGGCCCGTAGGCACGCCGTATTACGTGGACCCATCCGTGTTGGAGGGCTCATACACGCAGGAGTGCGACATGTGGTCCATTGGCGTCATTGCCTACATGCTTCTCAGCGGTCGTCCGCCCTTCTATGGCAACACAGACGACGAAACCCTGGCCCGGGTACGGACGGGCAAGTTCACCTTTCCGCCCTCGGCTTTCGAGCAAGTCTCCGAGCAGGCCAAGGACTTCATCTCGCGGCTGCTGGTGGTAGACCAGACGGAGCGCATGAACGCGCGGCAAGCCCAAACCCACCCCTGGCTGCATTCCTGGGACCAGTCGCCCGAGGCCCTGCGCGCGGACATCTTGGGTTCGCTGCGCACCTTCCACAAGTTCAGTACCTTGAAAAAAGTGGCCATGGAGGTAGTGGCGTTCACCCTGCGGCCCGACCAGATCAAGGGCCTTCGTCGCGAATTCGAAAAGGTTGACGTCTGCAGCAACGGTGAGATCACCCTGGAGGAGCTCTCGCGCGCCCTCGAGTCATCGGGATTGCTCAGCCCTGCCGATTTGGGAGCGCTGGTCAAAGGGCTGGACGTGGGCCGGCAGCACGCAGGCACGATTTCCTGGCACGAGTTTCTGGCCGCCACCATGGATGCAGCCTTATTGGATGAGGAGCATATACAGCTTGCCTTCCAACGCATTGACACGGGCCGCTCTGGTTTTATCTCCAAGGAGAACTTCGCCGAGCTAGTGGGTGCTGACATGACGCCCGAGCAGGTTCAGCAGGTCTTTGCCGAGGTGGACCTCGACCAAGACGGAAAGCTTTCCTGCGAAGAGTTCGCCAGCCTCATGAAGGGCACGGCCACGCCTCAACCTCCCCTCCGCACTGCTGCACCCGGCGCGGGTCGGCGTGGCCCCGGAAATGTGAACGGTGGGCGTGCTGAGCCGATGCTGGGCGCCGACTCCAGCTCCTCTTCTTTGACTTCGATGAATTCCGGCTCGGTTTCCTCTGCCTCCTCCTCCTCCTCTACTCCGTCAAACTCGCCTGAATAAGCTGCAGCGCCCCCTAAATCATTTGATGGCCAAACACTCCCCACACACCAGCTTAGAGATCAAATAAGGGAGCGTGGGGTGGATTTGCAGCTATGCATTTCTATTTTTAGCGGTTGGGCGAGTACCCCCCCCCCCTCCCCGCCCCCCGCGCCCCTCACATGTAAAAATAGAAAGATAGTAGGTTTATTTGTATGTTATGCGCCGCACACCCCGCAAAGTCCCGCAAAGCAGAAGAGGTGTGCAAGCCTGGACGATTCATATCGTGTGTGTTCGCTGGTACTAGTAAAGGAGAACAAGGCCCATATAAGGAGGCGTTGAGACGAGGAAGAGAAAGGTAAGAAATGCCACGCGGAAGAGAGACAGACAGACAAAAAAAATAGACCGAAAACACAAGGTACGAACTGAAGGGGGGGCGCAAAGCAGGTGCGACCAGTCTTTCACCATCGTTGCCTCCCTCGGAGGGTCGGAGCTGCGTGAGCGAATGAAGGGAGAAGTAAAATAGCTGTAAGTAGGTGGTCCATGGCAAAGATGGCAGCCCATGTGTGATACCAAGGAGTACGACAGGGACTGGTAAGCAAGAGGGATGAGAGGACAGCTGGCGGCCCCGAGTGGTGAACTTTTTGCTTTCTCCTTCGGACGTTCTTTTAACTCCCGCTGCAGACGTGTATGAAGCATACACCCAAGATAAAGAACGATCCGAGCCGCATATAAACCACCAGATGCGTACGCGTTCTCATTTCATTATTCTACTTCTGATTTTGTTCTGTTTTTAATCTACATTACAAGCTTTCAATTTCGCAAGTCCTGTCAGCATCGCCTCTTCACTCACAAACAAGAGCCCATAAACCCTTACTCGCACTTACAAACTTCCCACCACCGTCCCCACAGCTTCTTCCAGCATACACGTCATAATCATCACCCAAATCCGTGCCCCTTCCGTCTATCTGCCCTTCTCCCTCTTGTGTCGGACTCAACTCTCCAGCCACCACCTCCGGTAAGACGGGATCCTCATAGCCCTTTCGTACAACTGGAACTTGCGGTGCCAACACACACGCAAGGGACTGGCCAAGTTTGTCCGTGGCAGTAATCACAACGTCGGCCTTCATTGTGATCGCGTACCAGGGCACTGGGAAGTGGAAAACAGCAGTAATTTTTTGTTGGGGCACGACAGGGCACTCTAGACCTATGTCCTTGCAAATGTTGAACGAATGAGAGGAAACTGAGACACCCAGGGCCTTGACCACCATATAAATTACTCCACCATCCAGAACCGCATTAGGCGTCGCATGCACTGTGACAACAAATTCCTTGCCTGCTCGCACGGGAAGGTCCCCTGTGTTGCGTGCGGTTGGTGGGCTGGTATGTGGGAGAGCTCCACAAATACGTCTTGCAAATATACACACACTCAATTCACAATCCAGACAAAATAATCAAGAATATTAGAAAATGAGGAGCAGTTAGCGAAGTGGCAATCCCGAATGCCACCTCAAGCACCGTCTTTCTGAGACTTACCGATCACATTATGGATATCAATCACCGCCGTAGCCTCCGCATGACCTATGCAATGATGGTGTGGAATGGACACGACCACGGCAGCGGTGCGAGGAGCGGAGAGACTGGAAACGAGGAGGATGACCATAAGGACTGGGAGGCTGCTGAAGAAGAGGGGGAAATGAAACCGTCCTGGCAATCGCGAACCCTCCTTCCCGGCGGAGAGCATCACGTACCTTGTGTGGCAACAGGGATAGACCTGTTAATCGACGATGATGTGGTGGTGAGTGGCATGTTTGCGAGGGAGTACGGGACAGGGGCAGGGACAGGTCATCTGGTGAGAAAAGAAGCCGGAGCGCTGCCCAAGAGTAAGTTTTTTCTGAAGGTGCTAGCAAGATCAAAGATTTTTATTTTTATTTTTGGGGCACGACTCCATTGGTTCTTTTTTTCTGCCGTTCCTACAATCCTGTTGAACTATCGCATGCAACCTGCGTCCTCGAGGACTTGCATACGAGGGGGAGCCTTCCAAACATAGTTTCTATTCACCCCTTATTCCTTGTCCGAGTTTAAGCAAAAGTTTTAGGGGATGGGAATGGTGGAAGTGTTGCAGCAAGTGCAAAGTCGCTCTTCCTAAGGTTCCGCGTCAACCACCTGAATATAAGGCGCACTGGCTTGACACAAACATCTCCAGCCTAGAAATTCCAAGGGAATTTCAGAGCTTCCCTCGCAATCTACCTCTCTCCTAAATTCCCTTTCCTTTCCCGTCCACGTCAAACACCGCTGTGGTAGCGTTTTCACTCACTTTTGCCACTTTGATTTACATTTTTTCTTCATTCTTTCCATTACCTCGACAGCTTATATTATGTATGTAACAGTCTGCACAATTTTCAGTTCCGTCGTCTCTCGTCTTCTCTTCGCCTAATGATCACAGCGCAGTTCTTACTTTTTTCGGCGGCTGTTGGCCTTTTCCTTACAGCCTGCTGCAGCCGCTCTAGCCTCCCGGTGAAATTCGGGCATTGCCAAAACCCTCTCGTACCAGGTCTCCATGAGATTTCCATCAGGATGACGCGTATCGTACGGAAAGGAGTGGTCTGGAAAGCACAAAAGAGCCAGCCGGACTAGGGTCTCGGCCGTCAAACCCCACACATTCCACTGTTCGCCATGTCGGAACGTGTGCATTCGCCAATCTGTAAACCACGTCAAGTCTTGAAACGAGTGCTGGCCCGGTGACGGTGACAGAAAGAGGTCGAGCGGGCACGAAAATACCTCGGCCACTTCCTAAGAGAATGCAGATGTCGAAGTTTAGCCTAAGTCAAAGAAATGAGGTGGTACAATCACGCGAGTGCGGCCTTGTACATCACTGGGCATACTGGCGACACGAAACCTACATACCTCAGGGTTGGGTTGGGGCACGAAATCAGCCGGGATGATGGCAACAACAGGCGTGACTTCAAGAAGGTGGAGAGAAAGGGTTGGTGTCATCTTGCCCACTACTCGGACAGCCTCGGGCGCCAAGCCAATTTCCTCCATAGCTTCTCTCATGGCAGTTTGGACCACAGTTTCCCCTGCTTCGACTTTGCCTCCGGGGAAGCATACTTCGCCTGCATGCGAGCGCATGTGCTCAGGCCGGACTGTCAGCAAGCAATGGATTCGGCCATCCTCGATGTGCTCGAACAAGGGAAGCAGCACAGCGGCCTTGCGGAGTGTGACGAGAGGAGTGAGGTTTGGGAGGGTCGTGATGGTGGACGGCTGGTGGTCTGGTGAAGGCTGTTGCAGTGACTGCGGGCAAGCTTTGAGGAAGATATCGACCAAGGCATCCATAAAAGAAACCCGTTGGAGTGGCACCTGAGAGTATGCGGTGGAGGGTAGTCATAAAAGAAACCCGTTGGAGAGGCACATGAGAGTATGCGGTGGAGGGTAGTCTTAAAAGAAACCCGTTGGAGTGGCACATGAGAGTATGCGGTGGAGGGTAGTCATAAAAGAAACCCGTTGGAGTGGCACCTGAGAGTATGCGGTGGAGGGTAGTCGGACGCAGCAAGGAGGCGGCGAAGGCTTACGGTGGCGTACCAGAATCAACCGCGACTGGCTGGTGTTGCCAGCTGCACAGATATTTCAACGCTCAAGACCATGCTTACTCCCCTCTCAACCACTCATCACACACTCACGAAACCATCTTTACTACCCGCACGCACATGCTGTGCGCAACGCACAATCCCATTTCAGAGGACTCTCCGACCTTCTCCGCCTGTATCGGACCATCAACGTCATCGAGCTTGGACACCTCACGCTCCCACTTCACGACATCATGCCCATCAGAGTGTCGGCTCTTGCAATCCTCCTCCTCCTGCATAGTACAGTACAAGCCTTTGTCGTCAAGCCCTCCACGCAACGCCCAAGGCTGGCCACGTCTTTCTTCTCCTCCTCCTCCTCCTCCTCCTCCTCCTCTTCCTCCTCCTCCTCCTCCTCCTC
>Ga0160420_100025_pt1 | contig 100469 bp, 93 predicted proteins | sample CelAP2metagpilot_FD_108197 | JGI IMG/M metagenome (GOLD analysis project Ga0160420, IMG submission 108197) | Phycosphere-associated microbial communities from algal ponds in Kailua-Kona, Hawaii, USA - Cellana AP2-5-5 metagenome pilot | ecosystem: Engineered > Artificial ecosystem > Aquaculture >...
CGACACAACATAACAACCCCGCCACCAACCCCTCCTCTTTCCCCCCCCCCACCACAAAACAGTACCCCCCCCCGTCCCCCCCACTTACCGCACGCCTCTTCAACCCCCCCCCCCTCTCCTCCCCCCAAAGCACCTCCTGTGCGACATACAACCCCGGCATCGGCGCCCCCACAGGAGTCAATTGATACACATACACAGGAGTCGATAAACCCTCCCTGAAAGTTCTTGGTAGCCTCACGAGCGCTGATCCATCCTCTCCTAGCCTGACGCTCCCCAGATAGGTAGAAGTGGAGGGACCTACCCCTGAAGGGGAGATTGACTTGATCACACCGCACATGTCGGAAGCAGGTTGGCGCAATATGTACCGTTTGAAGAAGAAGTCCGAGAAGAGAATGAGCATGGAGCCCATGTATACCATCATCAAGATCTTGGAGAAGTCAGGCGAACCACACGAGGGGCCTTCGTAAAAGGCAAGGGAGGACTGGAGGAAGATGGAGGCGAATTGGAGAAGTTGGAGGGAGGCGAGGTGCGAAGACCACCATGAAGGGAGGCCAAGGCAGGTGCAGAAGTAATGCAGGTACACGGCAACGTGGCATAGGGAGTTGGCCAGAATGGGGAAATACCTAAAGGGCGAAAGAAGGACGGAGGAAGGAACGGACGGGAGAGAGGAATGGAGAGACTTGAGAGTGGGGGCAATGCCAGGTCTTTTTTATTGCGATCTGTGTACCTATGATATGCAGTTTTGATGTGCAGACGATGTGAAGTTTGTCTTATCCTTCTCTTTACTCGCCCAACTCTCTCCCCCCTTTCCTTACATGTCCCCGCCAAAATCAAAGGGCATAAGCGAGCCAACAATGACGGTGATGGAAGCGTGATGGAAGAGGTGAAGAAAGGTGACTTGACGAAAGCTGCGCCGCAGGATGAAGAAATAGGTGTCGAGGTACTCGAAATACTGTTGAAGGGAGGGAGGGGAGGGATGGAGGGAGGGAGACAAGAGACAGGAGACAGGAGACAGGAGACAGGAGACAGGAGACAAAGGAGATATGAATTGACGTATGGACAAACATTAGAGAGAAAAAGGTAAGTGCGAGACAAATCAGACGATAGGAAAAACCATTCAACCACTTTTCACACAGATGCACGATGCTAATAAACAAACCAATTCCTCAGGCGCTCTAAATACTTACGCACCTTTTGCAAGTAGTACACCGCAAAGACAGACGCCAAACCCGGGTCTCCGAGGGCGAGCCGATTACAAATAAATGATGACGTCGTAGTTGGTTGTTGTAGGTTCGAATCCTCAGGTTGTGGTAGCGGCACCGATGACGAGGAGCAAGGGAAAAGCTTATAACGCAGGATAGCGAGCGAGACGTAAGAGGACACCAATACGTTAATTAGGTTGTATATGGTAAGGACCTGCTTCAGGTGGTAGGGTGATTCCCGCCGGCGCATGTGAATGTATAGGCCACAAGTCAAGCACAAGTATCCCAAATTCATCAAAACCAAGAGATACTCTTGCGTTTCGGTCGAGTAGAGATCGATGAAGGGTGTGCTTGGTTGAAAGCTGTGGGCGACCCGGGACTCGTAAGCAGCCTGTGCCACGTCAAAGCTTGTCAGGGCACGATGATAGAGTAAGCCGACGAACGGCGCGGTCAGAACGCCACCCAACGCGAATGGGAATATGGGAATCATCTTGTGTCGTGTGTGGGGATGAAGCTACTGGAAGCCGACTTAGAAAAGCAGTCACACTACGGCAAGTCAACAAGCGCGAATGAAGGCTTCGCCGCACGTAAAGTGGCGGCCTTCAAACAGGGGCGGAGGCACGCCAAGTCGCACGTCGCAAATGCAGGCGCACCTGTCAGTACGGGTAAAACAAGGCGGGAGGAAAGAGTTAAGATGCGTAAGAGTGAATAAGGATGGAATCATGCAGAGAAAGGGCATCACTTTTTTTTTACTTTTTTCCCCACGGTGCTCTCACCAACTTTATGTGTTATGTGGTGAGATCGATACGGGCGTTAAGGCTTGGTCGGATCGAAAAATGAAAGCGCTTGTTCAAATAGACGTGTGTACGCCCATCTTTAGAAAGGGATGGGACGTGAATGTACAAATTGGGCTGTATTGCTTACTTGTCGCGTGCGGTCTGCATGACCTCCCCAACCTCAAGGGACTCTCGGCCCCTACTATGCGCCCCCATCCCTTAAGCGCTACACGGTCTTACACTGTAGAGACAAGCACAAACATAGAGCACAGGCGAAATGCGAAAAGTAAGACCGAGGCCACTTCCATCTCGTAGTAGCCTTGTCATTTGCGTGTGTTTGCTAACATGCAGCAGCCCCGCCTCTGCCTTCAAGCCCCAGCCTCTGCGCACCCCGTCGACGGCAGCAGCAGCACACGGACGACCACAAACAACACATACTCGCGCTGAAAGCGTAGATATTCGAGAGCCGGTTTCACAGCCCTGGCGCGTCAGTACGGCACGCTACCCGCTGATTGGTTGGCCGAGCTGGGGTCCCAAGCTGCACGAAGCCGTCATCGTGGAACGCCGAGACGCGAATGCTGCCGCGGCGGGGCCAGCCTACCTGCTTTTTGACTTCATTCCCGTTTCTGCTACAAAGATCTCAACAGTCACAACCTTATTCCGGGGGCAGACAGTACCTGGCATGATTCGTGAAAAGGTGAGTGAGTGCATGCTGCTAGTGCTAGAAAAGGGCACCATGCAAACGCCTGCATATGAGGGCTGGTGCTGGAGCACTGAAGGAGGGCATGTCTTCAGTATGGAATGGCCATTTCAGAGAAAGGTTGTGACGTCTTCTCACTTAATCTCTTCCCTTACGACAAACAGGTACTGACGTTCGCACCACCTACACTTGCTTTCCAAGGGGACAGTCGCCGGAGCTTGGATGAGATCCGAGCATTTTGTGCCAAGTACGATGAGTATCTTCATTTGATAAATAATAATTGCTATACGTTCTCGGATCGCCTGCAAAGATTTCTTATACGAGACGACGATAGATGGGCATGCGCATCGGAAAACATCCGGGCTAGCGCTGTGTCCCAAAGTCTCGACGTAAATGGCAATGTTGTGGTGTCTGGTAATGAAAATACATTTGGTCTAATGAAGACCACAAGCTCCGACGTGGCTGTTCTATCCAGGATCAATAAATCCAGGGGTGTATGTGAGATCGTTAGTACAGGATATCACGCGAAGTTGATCCTTTTGGGAACCACAGAAACGAAAAAATATTCATTCCCCGTTACGAACAGCATCAAGGATTCTTTTATGAAATTCTAACGTCTTCTCCCATCATCATCTAGTACTGAGTCAGATAATTTGGTCGTGGAGATCTCTCATAGCTATGGCGTGGGTTATGATTCTCGCACCCTATTGAGATTCGTTAAATTGGACGATTTACAAAGAACCATGACATGCATACTCAATATTTATGGGTGGAATTTCAATCCAGCAACCATTTTATCCAGGGATGAACGCCTGGACCCGATTGCGATGTCCACGTTTCTCCACCGTCAATCGACGTATGGACATTTCCGTCGTGGACGACTGCGACTGCGATTTCCTCGTCATTGGAAGAGTCCACGCTTATCCTAGAGCGGGATGGCGTCATCGTCCCGCGAAAACGCCAGTGGCCTGATGCCGGGAGCTTCCCCGTCATGCGGGGCGGGCTTATTTTGGTGCTCAAGATATGATAGAAGGAGATGTCACTATGCCGGTGACAAGGCTCGTAATGGTGGTTAAAACCCAAAAAAAGTAAAAAGAGCAAAAAACTTACAGAACTTTCGGTATAGTACGTTGCCAGAGGGGCGGAAGTCTTGGGCACAAGACTTGTCGAAGTGGTCGACCTTCTATTGATGTTCAATTAAAACAATTTCCCGCTCTCTGTGATGGCAAATCCCCCCGTCTCTCTCACGACGATTCCGTTCCACGTCTCGTATGACCCAATCGAGACATCGCGCGTCCACGTCACGCCAAAATGGTGGGCGGGCTTATTTTGGTGCTCACATTATGATTGAAGCAGACGCGATCATGCCGGTGGCAAGGCTCGTAATGGTGATTAAAACGCCAAAAAAGTAAATAGAGCAAAAAACGTACATAGCTTTCTGTATAGTCCCTTTCAAACTTCAAGTTTCTTTGTATGTTATTTCATCCTTTCATGATAAATTAGTGTTGAGGAGGTTTCGATGTGCGTGTGTGTGTCTTTCTTCCTGGGTAGCTACCAACATAGACATTTTGGCGCGCATACCCTCCTCTCTCTTTGAAGCACACAAACACTACCTCGCTATAACCGCCAGACTACAACTTGTCTTTTATAAGAACTCCACTATATTGCGTACTTTCCCCCTGCATTTTCGCCGCACCTAACAGACATTTCACTTCTTTTGCTTCAGAATTTTCATCGCAGATGCCAAGAAATCCCTCTATTGACACTACTAATATCAACTTTCTTTGTTGGATCAAAAGGTAGCTCCGACGAACATCAAATGAGCCACTATCACGCGCAACGCTTATTGGCTTCTCCAGGCAACCTTGACGCAGAAAGTCTCCTCATGGTTGGGCTTGACTCCATCATCCTGCGGCACTGCTGTGGCGGCCTCCAGCACCACGGACATGGCATCGGCAGCAGCATAGGCCACGTCAATGATGGTCTCATAACGCTTTTTCCTGACAATACTTGTCTTCCAGAGAGACTTTGAACATCCCCTAGAACTGCCCAGTCGGGGGCCAAAGTCCACAACACACCAGCGACGCCCTGCAAATGTTTACCAATTAAGACACATGTCCCGTTTGCACATTTCTAACGCCCGACCACACAGCTTCCCGATCTTCCGCGTAACCTGGAAGCTGAAGTGCAAACCCAGCCACGGAAACGCCAGTGGCCTGATACCGGCATATACCCCGTCATCCGTGACGGACTAATTTTGATGCTATATTCGGTGGCAAAGAAGATAATGACGATGAAATCCCAACCCAAAAAAAAAAAAATTAAAAAAAAAACACAAAAATCTTTCGAGTACATACCACCAAAGAAGTTTTCATGTACCTAAACAACATGAGTACCGGCTCTTGTCAGCTCCGCCACAGGTGCTGTGCTCCTCGCCGCCACTCCTTTGGGCGGAGAGCCAGGGCTACCACTAGTGCGTAACGTCAAAAGGAAATGAACTTCTAACAGTATTCCTGCACAGTTCCAACTGTCAGGAGAAAACATTGTCCAGCCAAAAAAAAAAACGGCGTGCTATGCTCTCTTCTATGAACAACACAGAACACAACATAAAGACCAGCAAATAGTGCCCGTCCGACCAAGTATAGAGCAGGCGCTGCGGACAGATTAGACCTCGCCTCAACCAGAGGATTGAAATATATGAAAATCTGCAGCTGTAAAATTCGATAAGAGTTTTCCATTTCCCTTCATTTCCCTTTCATTAAAGAGTCAATTTCGCCATGTGAATTACGATGCGTATTATTCATTGGAGATGATTCCCAGGGAAGACCGCGCCGCACAGACCATCGAAATCGCTGACCGGAAAAGGAGACTAGGCCCTCAGGAGCGAGACCCATATCCAGCTATTCATTGACGTAGGCCTTGCGGTAACCGGCAGCGTTGAGAGCAAGGGACGTCAGGAAGTCTTTCTTCACAAAAGCGTTCAACAGAGCGATAGGTGTTCACAGCGCTGAAGGCTACGATGTATATATCACACATACTTGATGCATCATTTTTCAAAGAATCCTCAATGCACGAAGCTGGAGGTTTCTCCTTACATCACTTGGCGGAGGAGAAATGTCTTCATGATCATTGGCTACGGTACATTGGTGAAGCTCAGGGTGCCCTGCTGACTTCTCCCTGACTATAGGCAAATATCCACGCACAAAGGATAAATCCGAGCGTTGCAGGGTTGGACGGAGGTAGTGCCACCCAAATTAAGGGTATGTGGGCTATTCGGAAGACGTTTGACAATGCCGAGGGGATTGAAAAGTCGAAGGGTGAAGGCTCCCCGGCAAGATAAGCAGAGTATGAACTCTTGCTTATTGCAAAAGAGCATGGGGAGAAAGAATGAATACCTTTTTAAGTAAGGTCGCACACAAACGGGGAATGTGGTATGAGAAGCGCGGGGAGTACTAAGTGAGATTTTGCAATAGCAGGGGGTGTTGCCATGTTTTAAAAAAAAGTACAACTGCTGCAAAGGCCTAGAAGGGCACGAAAGGCGACGCGACCCGAGGACATCCCACCAAGCAATGAGAGAGATTAAGATGGCGAAAGGGAGGCATAGTCAAGGAATTGTAAGCATTGACTGATATTTTATCATCCTATTGTTGCAGGAAGTCAAGTTTGAAAGTCTCGGAGTGATGCAATAAATGTCCGATGACCGAGACCTCCCAGCCCATGCCTCTTACCAAGTACCTCACCTGTGAGGAGAAACACATTCTTCACCTATCTATGTCAGTCCGCTTTGTATCCTGTCAAGAGTTCTTCGTGCAATGCTCGAGAGTGATAGAGCGTGTAGCGGTCCGATGGGCCGGGTTTTGGGCCCTTCACCTTTCTGTGTTTCCAGTCACGAAGAAAATGAATCCGAATTAGACAATCAAATAAAGGGTGAAAGCAAGGCGATAGCAAGAAAAAAATTGTTAGAGAAGCACAGAGCCCATAGTAGGCAAAAAGAGTTGGATGGGTATTGAGAGATATTTATTATCTCCCGATCTGGGAGTCGAACCCAGTTCTGCTGAGTGAGAGTCAGCCATCCTAACCGCGTAGACTAATCGGGAACCCGACAGATGAGGTGGTGAGGATTGAGTTTAGCAATATGAAAGATGAAGACAAATGGAAGTGCGCCTAGCGCTAGTCAATCAGCATAGCGGCGCCCGATATTTGTACAAGTTTTATCATGTCCCCAACCCCATTATTCTGACACAAAAGAAAAGGGGAGAGAGATGCCAAGAAGAAACCGTGCTGGCTGTTTCGCCCCAGCAGCATCACTGCCTTTGTTCCACGCTCATCTTGCTTCTTCATTCGCGTTACCCCCAGCTATAAATGCGCACGTTTGCCAGACCTCTTACACTTGCTGCCCACCACAATGCTTAAAGCTGTTGCAGACAGCCGTCCAGTGTCCGCATTTTCCTCGCTTTTCACTCATGGTTCTCTCTCACAGGTAGTCCAGCCCAAGCACTAGGGAAGCGAGCGAGTTCACTACCCCAATGCTGCTGCTGCGCCCGGCCCGGTAACCTTGTTCGCGCGTCTTTGTCCAGCCAGCAGACAAACGCTTCACACAGAGAATCGCTTGGCTTCTTCTATGGTGCTTGTCTTTCAGAGGAGGACGCCTTGTCGCCGCTGCCGCCTCAGCCCGAGGCATCTGTCTAGCTTCCAGCCTCAGCAACGACACCTACTAACAACCATCCTCTTCCTCGTCTTGCTGACTATGGCACCTTTTTTGCGGGCGGTCACACAACACACCATGGCATTGAATCGTGGGTTGTCCCTGAATAGTCGTGCAGGTGGTTCTTACCATTCTCGCCAGCGTCAACGGGTGATCACGCTTCTCCGTAGTGGCGTAGGCGCCATCGATAGACTCCCTCAGATCTATTTTTATCATGGATTGCGCGCTTTGCCAGCTACTACTGCGTATGGGCTCACGTTTCCTGCACGTACTGGTCCAAAGCACGGCACGCGCCTTCCAGCGTTCGTATCACCTTTCTCCCCTCGCCGCACCAGCACGATGCTTGTAGGCACCACCTCCTCTTCCCCCTCCTCCTGCTCCTCCTCCTGCTCCTCCTCCTCCTTCTCCCCCTCCCCCTCCTTCTCCTTCTCCTCCTCCACACAAGTAAACTCGCAAGGACTTCCCCCCTCCTTTACTTTCCCCCCTCCCCGGCACGACCTCTCCCCCGCTCCCCTCCCACGCCGGCGCCGAAGTAGCCTCCCAGGCGCCTCGTCCTCCTTGTCCTCCACATCCCTGTCACTACTTTCTCCTTCTGCTTGTGCTTTACTAGAAAGCGTAGGGAGCTTAAAAGGAGTTGGACCGGCGGCTGCTGACGCGCTGAAGAGAATGGGGATACGGAAGAATCTTGACTTATTGTTTCATCTCCCTGTAGGTGTGTTTGACTGGGGGTCTAACAAGCTAGTGAGGGAGCTCCAAGATGGGGAGTCGGCGTCTGTGAATGTTAAAGTCGTCGGTCATACAGAAGCAGAGGGACGGAGGCCGTTAACGATTCATTGTGTGGACGAAGAGGGATCTCCTTTGGACCTGATTTTTTTCTTAAATCGGCGGAATTACGGGTCTTTTTACACGCAGAAGAAATTCTATCCAGGAAGCGTGCATCGATTGCAGGGCAAAGTGTCAAGAGCAAAATACGGGGACAAAAAGATGTGCATGTCGCACCCGGAAGCCGTGAAGGAGGGAGGGGGGCAGGGAAGGAAGGAGGGGACGGTCGAGCCTCTCTATCGCCTCACATCTGGACTGAACGCGAGCAAGCTAAGGGATTTCATTCAAGAAGCCTTGCGTGCCATTTCTCCCTCCGACCCTCCCATCACTAAATTAGCCCGCGCCGCTTCCTCGTCCTCTTTTCCTGATTGGCTCGATGATTCTTTTCGGGAAGCCAAGGGCTGGCCTACCTTCCCCGAAGCTCTCCGTCAAGTCCACAACCCTACAGGAGTCGATGGCATCGATGCCTGCAACAAAGCCAGAGAACGCCTTGCCTTTGACGAGCTCCTCGCCACGCAGCTTCCCACTGCCCTCAAACGCGCCCAAGACAAAAAAGATGCCTTGGCAGCAGCCGCTGCTCCTGCTACTGCTGCTGCTGTTGCCACTGCTGCGCGGGCAGTGGGTGGGGATGGACACTTGACAAACCCATGTATTCAGCAGTTGCCTTTCCAAATGACGGAGGGACAGAAGAGGTCAGTGAGCGAGATATGGGGGGACATGGCGTCGCATCAGGGAAGGATGGTGAGGTTGCTCCAAGGAGATGTGGGGAGTGGAAAGACTGTGTGTGCCCTGTTAGCGATGCTTCGAGCTGTGGAGGGGGGATGGCAAGCAGCGTTGCTGTCACCTACGGAGATTTTGGCTTTCCAGCATTTGAAGACATTGGGGGAGTTGACGAAAGGGTTAAAAGTCAGGGTGGGAGGGAAGGAGGGAGGGGAGGAGGAGTGGAGGCCGTTGAGGATTGAAGTCTTGACGAGCAGTGCGAAGAAGGGGAAGGCAAGAAAGGTGCTGTTGGAAGAGTTGGCGAGTGGGAAGATCGATATTTTAGTGGGGACTCATAGTTTGCTCAGTCATGAGGTGGTGTTTGACAAGTTGGGCGTCACGGTGATAGACGAAGAGCATCGTTTTGGAGTAAAACAGCGAGAGAAATTGTCGACCGACACCAATGTTATATACATGAGCGCTACCCCAATTCCGCGGACTTTGTTGCTGACGAATTACGGTGATATGGAAGTGAGTCGCTTGGAGGAAGCCCCGGCAAGGAATGTAAAGGTCACCACCACCATTTTCCCCTTGACAAGCGTGGGGCAGATAGCAGAGAGGTTGAAGAAGAAGGTTTTGGATGACAGTACAGAGAAGGTCTTCTGGGTGTTGCCCTGTATTGAGGATAAGGAGGAGGAGGGAGGAGGGGCGGATGGAAGAGGGATTACAAGTGTTATTTACAGACACGCGGCGTTGGTGGAGCTGTTAGGGAAGGAGAGGGTGGGGATGGTGCATGGGAAGATGGATGCGGAAAGTAAACTGAAGGCGTTGAGGGATTTTAGCGCGGGGGAGACGAATGTGTTGGTCTCGACATCTGTGATTGAAGTAGGTGTGGATGTTCCGGACGCGACAGTGTGTATAGTTGAACATGCGGAATATTTTGGGTTGTCGCAGTTGCACCAGCTCAGAGGAAGGATTGGTCGGGCCATAAGCGGCAGCAGTAATAGCAGCGGCAACAGCAGTGGCGGAGAGACGAAGGAATATCATTGTGTGCTGACCTACGATGATACCAGCCCGAATCGAGAAAAGGCGCTAGAGCGGCTGTTGACTTTGAAGAGGACGGTGGATGGGTTTGAGATAGCTGAGCAGGATTTAAGGCTGAGGGGCCCAGGGGAGGTTTTGGGACATAAGCAAAGTGGGCATCATGGCTTTAGGTTGGTGGATCTTGGAAAGCACCAAGAGTTGTTAGACGAGGCTTATACGTTGGCGAGAACATACGCAGCTGTATGTGTGCGAGGGGAGGAGGAGGGCGGGGAAGAAGCGGTGGTGATGGCAAGGAAGTTAAAGAAGGAGGGAGTGGAAACTTTGTTGAGTTTTTTCGCGTCTGATGCTAATGATGTGGGGAATGTTTCGGCGAAGGTGCGTGTCGTCAGGAGTGGCAGTAGCAGCAGCAGAAATACCAGTGGTAGTAGCAGCAGCATGTCAGCAGCGGCAGCATCTGACGGATGGATCAGTGCTAGCCCACCAGTAGACACCAAAAAGAAGACTCATGTCAGGGCCTCCACATTCTCCTCTACAAGGAACAGCACCTCCTCCTCTTCTTCCTCCTCCTCCTCCTCCCCCTCCTCCCCTTTGCCTGGTTGGAATATTATCACCTATGGGGATAGGTATGAGATCTGTACTCCACCTCCCTCCGTCGATGATGACGACGACCTTGAGCTAGCTAACGCCTTAAATGCCACCTCCCTCTCATCTCCTGAGACCTCTCTGTTGAGTACGCGTTTCTCGACCGATGACCAACCTATCCCTCGGATGGAGATTGATTTGGAAAAAGAGGATGTGACTTTCATTATCTTCGATACAGAGACGACGGGCCTCAAGGCCGAGTCGGATCGCATCATCCAACTGGCTGCTAAAGTCCTTACTCCTGCTGCCTGGGGAGGGGAGGAAGGGGGAGATATAAGGCTCGCGGCGATGGCGGGAGTAGAGGCCGGGGGAGAGCCGGGGGATGGTTTAATCTTCAATCGGTACATTGATCCGGGGTTTTGGATTCCTGCGAAGATAACCGAGATAACTGGAATTAGTAATGAGTCCTTGTTTCGGGCGGGGGCAAAGAAATTTGAAGAGGTATGGCCTGAGTTTGTTGAGTGGGTGAATGTGGTGAGGGGAAAGAAGTCGGTGGTGCTAGTGGCACACAATGCTGGGTTCGACCACAAGTTTGTGATGTTTGATTTGAAGAGGGGAGGCTGGGACGAACGGACGTTTCGTGAGGAGACTCATATCGTGGGGATGATGGATACGCTGCCTGTGTTTAGGAGTGAGGAGCTGTGGAGCAGGAGGAAAGGGGATGGGCTGCCGGGGAAACCGAATAATTACCGGCAGGGGACGCTATACCGGTATTTGTTGGGGGAGGAATTGCAGAATGCGCACAGCGCTAAGGGAGACGTGCTGGGGTTGGAGGCGTTGTTAAGTCATCCATCCGTATGTCGGAAATGGAGGCGGTTGGGTTCGGCGAGTGTTTTGGAGATGGGGGGATGGGACGGCGCGAGGGGGAGGAATGGTGATCTTGCGAGTTAGGTGGAAGGAGGCGGAGGGGTTGCAGCGGCTGCTGCGGCTGTGGGTGGGGGTGATGGCGGGAAGATTGCGGCGGCAGTGGCATCGTCGTCGCCGAGAGGTGCGGGCAGGATGTTGGCGACGCGCCGAGCCACGGATGAGGGCCAGCAGGGGGTCTCTTGATCGTCTCTTGTGTTTATTGTGTGTGTAATAGAGAAAATATGTTCCAGTGGGAAAGGGATGAAGAAGAGATGGCGACAGAGATGATGATGATAATGTGTGTGTATATATAGAGTCAGATTGTGCGCAGAGAAGCCAATTCATATGTATTGATACTTTCGAACGTCCCATCCGGTACGGTTGAAAAAGGGGAAGGCGAAAAGAAAGAAACACGGGCGAAGTCGCATGGTAAAGATTTGATTAGGTTAAAATGGTATGGACGCTCATAAAAAGAGGTGTTCCTTCCCAGTGTACTTTATTTGCTGAGTGCACACAAGCATTTCTTTCTGACATGCCTCTTTTAAAACACATGCTTACTAATAAGACAGTCCATTGTTTCATAGATAGTCTAGCACTGCGATTGCCCATAAATCAAGTCATGCAGCGCGTGGCCCGCTCCAATTACCCCCCCAACAACCCCAAACGCAATCAGACAGCCATACCTCCCCTTCTCTTTCCTCGAGGCCGTCTCCTTATACATGGCCCACCCCAAAATTCCCGGCATTATAAATGCAAGCATTCCCGCGCCTATGGATCCCACTAATGCCACCAGCAGCTCAAATTCAGGCAGAAGGTAAGCAACTATGGACGTAAAAAGCACTACGCCCACACGCACCCCTAAGTAGGTCGCAGCTCTTATATTTCTTCGTCCGAGGGCGGTGCCAACAGCAGCTGCAGGAGCAGCATCAGCAAGTGATGGTGAGAAGTGCAAGGCACCATATCTGTCATGAGCTAGGAGGGACGAACCTCCTGGGAAAAAATAGGGCGATGAGGTGTCTACATCTTCTCCAAGCAGCCGCAAGTCGATCATTTGATATACCGGATACATTTGAAAGCCATCTATCCAGGAGTGTAGAGAATAAGGTGCAGGGAGAAGAGTGAGGGATAAGGGTGGGCGGTGAGGTCATGCCTATTCTTTGTTGCCCATCTCTTCCGCTCACGTCCTCTCCGCCCCTCTCACCGTCCCCGAGCACACAAGCCCACACAACCACCATCACTTACACGTACAAAACAATCCTACGATCAGAGCGACCCGCGCCACGTCCGCACATACCCCCATGGGCAAATTTGTCAGAACCACACTGCACAATTCTTTTCCAAACGCCCCGAAGCCCACTATCCCAAAAGCAGAAAACAAAATTGTTACAAGCAGCAGGGTTTGTTTCAACAACAGAGGGTAATATCCCCTCACTTGATCACGGGCCATACTCCCCTCCACGCTCAAAATCGTCCCAATCCCCTCAAATGACGCCACAATATTTCCAAATGCCAACGGTAGCTTACGTGCATCCACCACACCCCAAGTAACGTAAAATATCCCCTGATCCCGCGCCCGGGACACGCTCGCGATAACTACAGCGAGAAAACCCACCAGCAACGCCACATTACTCAAGAAAGCGAACGGCAAAAAATGCTTTAAATCTGGAATAAGGCACAAGCAGATCAGTGGAAGAGTGACCAGGCCGAAGAAAATATAAACTAGGGATAAAGACTCTCCTGCGAATTGATGAATGGCCGTGCTCATATAAATGACATAGCCAATGCAGTACCCCACCTGGGTTAATATCAAAAACACCTCGACGAGGTAGTAGCCGGGTCTCCCCAATAGCGCTCCAGCCACCTGCGCGTACGTCTCGACCGCCGGCCGGTGCTGTTGTTGGTGCTGCAGCCGTTGTTGCAGGTCTATGCGGATTTGAACGAGAAGGAGACACCCAAGGCCACTGACGCTGGCAATTAAGGCGACAGCCAGTGGGCCTAGCAGCGAGCCGGCCGCGGCAAAAGCAAAGGGCACGGACAGGAAGTTGGAGCCAATGAAGGACTTGAGCACGTTGATGGCGTGCTTGGCCGCGGTCTGCCGCTGCTGCGTGTCGTGGGGATAAGGTGGTGGTGATGACGACGAGGCTGTTGATGCGGTGGGGAGTGTTTGGAGAGGCTGATTGTCCCCATTATCATCGTTGTAGTTGTCCCTGTCGTCGTGAGCCATAACTCCTGTCGATGTGGTGATTATGGTTAAGATAGAGGAGTGCACGGGTGGGTATGGGTGACGCCAGCGTCAAGCCAACAAAGCCGAGTAACGACTCCTTCGGTGTTCCTCAAACCCGTTGGTGGCTTGTCCTCTAATCCAAGGCACCGAGCTCGGGCCACCTGCAGGGCAGGGATGGGGCTAGCAGGTAGGGGAACCATGGTCGGGTTGGGAAAAGGGGGAGGAGGTCAGCGTTCGGTCGTTGTTTCTTTGGCTACTTGCTAGTAGCTTGGTCAGTGGTCAGTGTAGTGGCAGACCGGCCCCGGCCGAGGCGCTCGCTCTCGCCAACCATCTCCCTGGATTAACTCAACTTAATCGATTCCCCACTCGCCAAGGTCGCTCGTACCGCGTGTGCAAGCAAGGAGAGTCCCTTAAAGAGGAAATCTCTCCGGCAGACCCCCTAAACCTTGATGGTAGTAGGTCCGCGGCCCTAAAACGAGGAGTCCCCTGGGGCTATCGATACAAATAAGACAAGCACAAAATCTTCGAGAATTCTTTTTATTGTTTTTGGTCCGTTCTTGCTTTAATACCACCATTTCCGTATAACACAATGTCTCTATGCAACTGGGTTGTGTTTTGTACAAGGACTACGCATTTCCCTCTCTTCTTTCATTTCCCTCCTCGCCCAACGCTCAATTATCTCCTGCTCCTGCTCCTGCTCCTGCTCCTCCTCCTCCTCCACCTCCCCCTTCTGCGCCTCCTCCTCCTCCGCCTCCTCTCCCCCCCTCTCGTCCTCCTTCTCGTCCTCCTCCTCCTGCTTCCCTGCTACTAGTAAGCGGCTGTATCGACACTTCCAATGCCCTCCGAAGGTCCTCTGCTTCCTTCCGAGCACGCGCTTCCTCCAAATTCCGTTGCTGCTCGCGAAGATACGCCTCCCCCACGCCACCACTACTCTGGCTGATGTCACTGTTGCTCGTGCCCGCACCGGCAACAGACGACAAAAATGGAGGTTGCTGCAAAGACAATGCTATAGCGGCCGCCACCTCCCCGTCCTCCCCCATCCCTCCCTCCATCTCTCCCCCCTTTGCCTCAACCATACTCAAATTCAACGCTTGCTGATACTCTTCCTCCGCCAGTCTCGCTGCCGCCGCCACCACATCCTCCTCCCTCCCCTCCTCCTCTCCCTCCCTCCCCGCCAGAGACTGCTCCAACGCTGCCTTGACCATCTCCTCTTCCGTCCCTCCAACCCACTCCCCCTCTCTCCCTCCCTCATTCAAACTATCTTCCAGAGCCTTCCTGATCATGTCCTCCTCCGTGGTCGCCGCCGCCGACCTCAACAGCTCCTGCTGCAAATGCGTCTCCGCCGAGACCTCCAACGCCGTCTCCAAATCCGCCAAGGAGCCAAAGTCCTCCCTCGACACCCTGAGGGCCGCCTCCACTGCTGCTCGTTCCGTCGCCTCTTCATCCGATCTCCTCTTCATTTCTTCCACTGCTCCCAAACCTCTCCCTCCTACCGCCGCCCGCCGTTGCCTCGCCATTTCCAGCGCTCGATCCTCCATCACCCCCGGCGGCATTCTCACACTCCCTCCCTCCCTCCCTTCCATCGTCATCAAAGAATCATAATGCCCCCCCCCATAATAACTCAACCTCATCGCCACCACCGTCCTGCCCCCCCCTTGCCGCCCAACTCCAACCATAGCACCAGCAGCAGCCTCATGAAAAGTCCTCAGTTTCTTCGCCCCCTCCACTGCATCAAACGACCATATTTCTGCTGGCCTGTCGTACATCTCACACAACGCTTGCACCTCAGGATCATCCCCCCACACGCCCCCTTGCCTCTTAAGCTGCAGATACTGCAGGTACTCCTCCATTCCCCCCACCACATAGGGCTCAAAGTACTCGCGTTCTATGTCCATGTAGTCCATGCATTTCCCACGGATTAACAGGTGGTGTTCTTCTGTGCCGTACACCTAGGGGTGAGGCAGGCCGCAAGGCAGGAAGGATGCGCGGGAGGACGGATGAGTAGTGTGGAGAAATAAAGAGGGAGGGAAGGCGGGTGGGAAAGACGTACCTGGTGAGAAACGGAGCGAAACAGGCAGTTGCCGTCCCCTTCGATAGGCTGGATGGCCAGCCCCTGGCGCCTCAACCCCTGCTCGTACGCACTGTAGCGATCACTGCTGGCGGCAATAGACCTCAAATGCGGTTCACTCAGATTAATGCAGGTTTTGTTTTTGCGCACATTGAGCTGGTGGTGGTTGGTGTCATCGATGGCTCGTAAAGGCATACGCTTTGAACCTCCGGTGGCAGTAGCTCCAGTAGTTGCAGCCCTAGTTCTTGTAGCAGCAACAGCAGCAGCAGCCGCAGCAGCCCGATTCAGCCTCTTCTTTTCCAACGTGCTCGTCTTCATCCGCCCATAGGCTCTCAACCTCGACGAGTCCATCGGCAACCACTGCTCTACCCTCTCCTTCTCTTTGGGTCTCTTCCACGATACAAGCACCATCCCCAGCCTCCCTCCCTCCCGCTTCTCGTCCTTCTCCTCCAATGCCTTCACCTCGGCCTCGCCCCACCTCTTTCCGACCTCTTTCTCCAGATCCTCCACTTCTATGCGTTGTCCTACTTGCAGCGTGTGGGGTTGCCCGGGCTGGTAGGTATGGGTGGGAAAGGGGGCCAGGCGGGAAGAAAAGAAGGGAATGTCCTCATCGTATTTATCACCCCAGTAGAGGTAAGTAATGCGGAGCGTTTTAAGTGAGGTATTGATGCCGATCACTTCCGCCTCACACCATTTCTGGACCTTGTCTTGGACTTCGAGATACATGCCCACGGAGTAGGAGGTGAGGGTTGATGGGGAGGAGGGGGAGGAGGGAAGGGCAGGGGTAGAAGTGACAGCGGCGGGTGTGACTCCGGGCTCAACGTGCGTGTTCTTTTGTGTGGAGTTCTGGCTATTTTCATTGTTGGTGGGGCTATGGTCAGGGAGATAGGGAAGGGAGGGCTGCAATAACAAAGAGGCCGAATGTGGTGGCGCGACCTCTGGCTCGTGGGAGATGGTGGTGCTGCTGCCGTCGTTGATGTTCCCACTCCTAGAAAGAGGTCGGGATGGCACTACATCCGCCCCAGGATCTGTCTCCATATCGTTGTGGCCATCTTCCTGCCCATTGGCTATGCGGACTTGCAGGGGCTCGCCCGCAGGAACGGTTTGCGGTGGTCCCATACTATTTCCTAGCTGCTGGTGCTGGTGCTCCAGCAGTTCCTGCCTAACCAGCTGCTGTGGTATCGTAATCTCGTCCTCCGCCTCAATGGCTTGGGTCATGACTGGGGGTTGGGCTGGTGGCTGTGGTAGTGATGGTGGTGCTGCCGGTGCCGCGCTGTCCAGCCGCGGGTGCACGGCACGTTCACCCTCCCGCTCGCGATGCTCCTCCTCCTCCTCCTCCCTCTCGTAATCGTCCTTTGTACGATTTGTGGCACTACCAGTCCCTGGCACATTAAGGCGCTTGATGCGCGCCACCTTTCTTTGTGGTTTGTGGAGACAGAGTGATAAGGTCTGAGTCCTTGGAAGTGCCCTGTGTGCGTGGCTAGGCAGATGAAGGAAAGGGCGCTAGGTTTAAGTGGGCAAGCGAAGAAAGGGAGAGTGGCTGTAACACTGCACGGCAGCTTGAAGGGTACTACAAAGATTCTGCAGAAGTTCAAACAGTAGGGTAATAGAAGTCAGGAATGGTGCGAAGAGCAAACAAATTGCATTGCAGAGGGCAAGGTATACGTTTTCTTGGGCTTCTCCGGGTGTCTTTTTGTGCTTGTTTCACGTCTCCATCCTATTCCATTCTTTCTTCTGATATATTACTCTATCCCTTTCGTTATTTTGGGGGAATGTATTAACATGTTCACTATAAGCTTGGCCTGCCCTCCTGCACCGCTGATTCATGTCTTTTCCATGCTTTGGAGCAGAACAAGCTATGGTATGTCTTGCCGCCCAAGCCCATGTCTTTCCTCGGCGCCATGCGCTGCTCCTGGCCAATCAACACCCTACTCTCCTTTTTACATGAACCTCTCTACGTACATCCGTCGAAATTAAGATAACGCGAGCTACCAGGACAGAAATACTCAACGGCGCGAACGGTGCCGGATGACATAGGGTACCCCGCGTAGTTGCCGAGACGGAACCAACTAGCATAACAACAAGAATTGAAGAAGTCACATCCCTTCTTAGCCGCACACATCTCACCATCATACGCCCGTATGCACCCCAGCGCCGTGCCAGGACGGTCTTTGTGAAAAGCGTCCAGCATCTCTTGCTCCGTCGGCCTTTTCTTGTTGGACCCACTGCTGCTCGTGGTGGCTTGGCTATCGTTGTTAACGTCGTTGTCGTCATCGTTCTCCTCCTCCTCCTCGTCATCGTCGTCGTACTTGTTGTCCTTGTCGTCATCGTTTTCATTCTCGTCGTTGTACATGGGCCGAGCAGAGGATCGGCCTGAGCCGCCACGTTGACCCACAACCACCACTACGCCTGGTGGCGCTCGCACGACAACTCGAACGTTGGGGCGACCTGAGACGTTCATGCGGGAAGGAAAGGGCTGCAGGCACTTGCCTTGAAGGATGGATCCCACATGGTCCGTGTAGCTGTGATAATGTAAAGATGATTGGAATGAGCAATTCCTGTGTACCATTACCCTACGGATTGACATAGTGTACCGTCCCACTTCACTCTCTCCTTACGTACGTCTTGCCGCAGTCGGTGACGCAGAAGTTCTGCAGAGCGGTGTCCTTGTCAGTGTCGGCCATAGAATCGTTATGTGCAGAGTCAGCCAAAGCACCTATGTCTTCCACGCACTCATCGGGAACGGGCTCGCATTCCTTTGGCAGCGTGGTGTTGCTGACTGGACCCTCCTCATCCGCTGTTGTCGTGGTGTTAGCATCGTTGCTGTCGGACTGCGTGTTCGAGGAAACATTGACTTCGATGCGGCGGCCGCTGCGTGGACGGAAGCAGAGAGCAGCGGCGTTGGGGAGGAGAAATAAGACCAAGGCCAGGAGGGCCAGAAGCGGCAGAAAGTGAGCCATCTTTGCTGCTCGGCGAGGTTGATGGGGCAGGAGGTTCTCTGTTGGGCATACGTGTCTGAATGAGCAAGGGCATCCTTTCATGAATGCGTGCAACAGTACTTCAGTGTTTAAGCTCTTCTGTTGCTAAATTGCACACTCTTTGTTGGTCTCGACTTCTGGACCACACTAAAATTTTGCGGCAGAGAATGCTCTGGGTCGTCGTGTAGAGTGGACAAAAAGCGACTTGTAACATTTGGCGAGTATTTGGCGGATTAATCCGGCAACTGGACCACCAAGGGTAGGTCTACCACCATGACAGCGCACTCATTGCCAACGCTTCCCTTTAATCACAGTGCCTGACGCAGTCGTCGGAAGAATTCGTCACCTCTCGTAGCCACTGGGAAAATCCTCGCCTCCCGCCTACCCCTAGCCAGTACGTATGGACGACGTGGAAATTGTGGTTGCCAAGTGCAAACCGCTGGTGCAGGCCAAGGCCCTGGCAATCCTGAGCACATTTTTGAAGAATGATCAAGGAAAGCAGCCCGACGAGCAGGTGCGTTTCTCGGTGGAATGGTGTGCATCTCTGTGTTCTTGGAGGAGGACTGCAAGAGGCTAACCTCGACAACAACACATCAGGTCGTCGACAAACTTTATTTGAACCAGAGAGCGTAAAAATCAATTGGAGTGACAATTTCTTATCAATTTCTGAATTAACTTTTGCCACAGTTGTCGTCCGACGTGCTGCACCAGCTGCAAATAGTCCGCGACTCCTGCGTGGAGAGAAGTGATTGCGGAGACGCAGAAGAGGACAAGGCACAGGATAGAATAGAAGACACAACTTTGAACAAACTAGAATTAGCACCGAACTCGGCCGCAGCAGCAGCAGCAGCTGAGGTTGTTGCCTTGAGCAGCAGCCCCGAGAAGAAACGCAAGATGAAGCAGAAGAAGGACAAAGCGTAGTGAAAAGAAATTAGAAAGCAACACATTCTAAAGGCATGCCACGTATTTTTGACTGCTCAACTTTCATTTAGTTCTATCTTCTAGCGTCGCAACTCCGACGAAGCGCAATTTCACTAGGTAACCCGACATGGCACGCCACCCCTATCCATTCATCTCTCTTCTCTTTTTTCTTATTTGCCTCAGCCCTCACCTTCTCCTTCTGCTTCCCTGACCACCCTCCTTGTCCTCCCAACCCTGTCTAAGGCGCCAAACGTTTTGGGTCGCGGGGAAACAAGCTCGTCTTTCTTATATTCTTTAAGCCCAAATATAGCATCACCACCCTCTCTAACCCAATCCCTCCCCCTCCATGCGGCAAGGCCCCCTGCCTAAACGCGTCAATGTAAGTCCTCAATGTCTCCCTCGGCACGCCCATCGCATCAATACGTTGCCCCAACAATTCCACATCGTGAATCCGCTGCGCCCCGGACACGATCTCCTCCCCCCGAATAAACATGTCATAGCTATTACTCAGGGTAGGGTCATCCGGACAAGGCATGGTGTAGAACGGCCGCACACTCAACGGGTACCGGTCCATCATATAAAAGTCCGTCTGGTACTTCTCCTTCACGATCCTCCCTAATGCTTTTTCTTTCTCTGTGTCCAGATCCTCATGCTCACTAGCTTCGAACCCGGCCTCCCGCAAGAGAGCCACGCCCTCGGCGAAGGACAACCTCAACGACGGCCGACAAAACTGCAGCGGCTCAAAAGGATGCTGCTTATTCACTGCCTCCAGCTCTGCCGCAAACCGGGAGGACAAATTGTCAAAAATAAATGTGAATAGGTCTGAAAACAATTCCAATACCTCATAGTAATGCTCATGGATGGCCATCTCGAAGTCCAGGCCAGTAAACTCACACAGATGCCGATGCGTAAAACTCTTCTCCGCTCGAAACACCGGCCCTATCTCGAATACTTTCTCAAACCCTCCGCACGCACAGGCAATCTGCTTGTACAGCTGTGGGCTCTGGGCCAGGCACGCCTGCTGGTCAAAATAGTTCAGCGCAAACACGCTCGATCCACTTTCCGACGCCCCACCCAACAGTTTTGGCGTGTGGATCTCAATGAACCCTCGCTCCGACAAAAATTCTCGGAATAATTGACTCACCCCATGCTGAATCCTGAAGATCGCCTGGTTGGCTGCTGTCCTCGTGTCGATCCACCTGTAATTCAACCGGTTGTCCATCCCCACCGAGGGCATTTCAACATTATCCTCCCCTTCCTGCAAATCAGGCCTCGATGCATCCTCCAACTGAAAAGGCAACACATTCTCAGCTGCGCTCACGACATACATCTCCTCTACTTGCAATTCGACCATCTTAGCTGTCGCGCTTTCCACGGGCTCCCTTGGCGCCGTCAAAATGCCCACTAGATCCACAATCGATTCCTTCGACACCCCTCCCGCAAATTTCACCATGCCCTTGTTCACTTTCGCGCCCTGATAAACAACAGCTTGCACAGTGGCAATGCCTTGTCGCAAAAGAAGAAATACGCCCTTGCCAACGGCACGGGAGGTGTGTACCCGCCCACGGAGGAGGACGCGTTGCCCGGCCCGCTTGGGGGAGAGGTCAGAGATACGTGCCCAGACCTTGTTAGTCATCACTTGGGATTTAATCAAAGGCAGGATGCCGTACTTTTCTCTCTCTTCGCTGACAGTAGTGACAGTGGCAGCGGCAGATGTAGCTTCGGGAGCAGTACCGGTACGTGAGGACCCTGGTGCGGGGGCAACTGCGCCACCGGTTGCGCGCTTTGCGGCACGTGCTTCCTTGGCAGCCTTTCGAGGGTCAATTTTAGGACCGCCGGCCACAGCAGAGTCGTCATTTTTCGACTCCTTCTTCTTGCTGGGCGCAGGCGGGGGACCGTAATCTTCGCCGGTGAGTTGTTTGTATTGGGCTTTGAGCTCCTGTGGGGGGTTGGGCGGGTGGTGGGGGGATGGAAAGGAGGGCAGACGACCAGTCAGCAAGATGAATAAGAGCAAGGGGTGAGATGGAAGGCGGGTTGTAGGCATGCGGGTTGATTTGGCCTTGCCAAAAAGTTGTCCGGAGAAAGGAAGGACGGCAGAGGAAATGATGGTGCTCCAATCTTACATTCAAGCCTGTCACTTGCGCCATGATGACCTCCTTGTCCGCTTTGTCAGCCTTGAGCTGTCGGATCTCATCGCCTTTGGCCTTGATGAGCGTGTCGAGCTCCTCCTTGGTGGCCATGATGGTGTCGTGTGCCGTCAAGATCGAGCCCGGAAAGGAAAAGACGGGAAGGCTGGGGCGACTTCTTGCCTGTGTTAGTGTGTCGGTTGCGAAGGGCGAGGGTGAGAGGTTGGCCTGTTATTTAGAGAGAGGCAACAGCAACGTGCATGAATTGCATAGAGCAAAATGACACATCCTACGTGATTGCATAAAGAGGACGCAAGGGCAATGAAAATGACAGAGAAGGAATGGATAGAGGCAGCCCGAGCGCGTCGATGACGACCAGGCCCATATGATAAACCAGCGCTCCTATACAAACGCCGCGCCTTCTCAACTAGGTACGTACGCATTGTATTGTTCAGGCCTCAGAGTTGGATCAAAATATGGTAGCGTGTGTCTATCAAAGGGGCGTGTGTGTACCCCGATCTCTGGAGGGATATGCGTCATATACAGAAGAAACTTGCTACGAGTGCGGTGGAGAATGTCGCCTTGCATTCTCGATTTTCGTTTATAAGTCTTGCAAGTAAGATCAATGTGATGAGTGGTTGTGGAAATCATGCCTTCTCAACCTCCTCTGCCGCCAAGAAGGAACGGAGAATCGAGGAATTGAAAGGGGAGGGGAGGAGGGAAAGGTGGAAGGAGTGGAGCCTGGGCTAGTCTTTTCTCTAACTTTCTGGGAAGGTGGATGGAAGGGAGGAGGGAGACCGATGACAAAAAATACTGCTAATACGAGAGAGGGACTCGAGAAAACGCTTTGCGCTCCGCTGACGGTGCAGCTGCTGCTTTTTCCGAGACCACCCTCAAAATATACAAAAGTGGCTTTTTCTTCGCTATTTTGCTGCTATTGTTGCTTGCTGTTGCTGTTTGTTCCTAGTCTGCCTTCAGTTCTTGAGATCACTTCCGTCCCACCATCTCTGTGTGCGCCTCTTTTTCCAACTCAGTCGACTTATTTCCACCTCAGTCTTGATGCGCTCTTTGAGCGTCCCCTCCTCCCGCGCCTCCTCTTCCTCCCCCACCATGTCCTCCACTCATTTCCTCCTGCTGCTGCAGGCGCTGTTGCTGCAGCTGCTCACCCTGTCTCCTCCTCCTCCGTGCCATCTCCTCCCGTTGCTCCGCCCTCACCCGCATCACATACAAAAACGCCGACGATAACAACACAATCAGAAGAGTATCCATTGCTGGCATTATATCCCTCGCTCCCTCCCACCACCCTCCTCCCCCTTCCCCTCCTCCCTCCCTCCCTCCCTTCTCCCCAAGATTCGCTGGCATATCCCTCCAGACATTCCTCCATTGCTCCTTCTTCCTCCCCCACGCCCTCCCCAGTTCCGCGAGCACACTGTGCTCAACCAGCACACTCACCCCTGGGGCCGTGGTTACTATAGGCGATTCCGTCAGAGACTTCATTTCCCCCACCATCCACCAATGCACGTACAAGCCCACCAAAGCGAGAGCCACGGGCCACTTTGCTTCTGGATTAGCCTCGGCTGAGGCGTCCAGGAAGCGTTTGGCCAGGTGAAAGTCTTGCTTCAATCCCACGCCATACTGGTGCAACAGACCTAGATTGAACATGGCTTGTGGTTGTCTCGCTTCCGCCGCTGATTGGTAATATTTGGCTGCTTTGGAAAAGTCGACAGGAAGACCAGCAGAGCCGTAGTAGTAGGCATCGCCAACTTTTAAGCTTGCGTCGGCGTTGCCCTGCCTGGAGGCGTGACGGTAGTATCGAATCGCGAGGGCTTGGCAGGCCAAGGAAGAGGAGAGGAGGCCACAGGTTCCTTCTTCCAGGAGCAAGGCGGCGTTTGACTGGGCGACCTCGTAACCGATTTCTGCGAGGTGGATGTAAAGGACGAGGGAGGCGGTCCTGTCCCCTTGTGTGTGTTTCATCATGGCTTTGTTCATGTTGGCAACCCAGGGCCCGCGTTCGGCCACGCTCTTGAAGGCGTGCACTGCGGTGGTACACACGCGCTCAGTGGCGACCCCTTGCGAATACATCTGGCCGAGCTTGAACAAGGCGCCCATGTGGCCGCTTTGAGCGGCGAGAGAGAAATACTTGAGGGCTTTGGCAAGACTTTTCCTCGTCCCACCACTGCTGCGGCTGCTGGTGCTGGTGGTGGTGGTGGTGGTGCTGCTGTCCATACCGTGGACCGATGCCTCAGGTGCCCTAACCTGCTGGGTCTTACCCGACTTTTCCTCACTGACTGCTGCCTTCTTCCCCTCCATCATCTCAACAGCCTCTTTCGCCACCCTCTCAAACTCTGCCGCCTGCAGCGTTATTTCAGCCAGCTTTAGAAAAACCTCCTCCGGTAAATCAGCCAACTGGGGATCTTTCCTCAGTTTCTCCATTCTCTCCATCGAAAGTTTCACACTCCCCTCTCCTCCTTCCTCCCCGTGCACCGCCTCCGCCGTCGGCTTCTTCGCTTCCTCCTCCCCTCCACTCACCACTCCCGCATAGATCAAACCTAGGTTGTAAAAGCTGTCCGCATGCCCCTTTTCATGGGCGGCCTTCTGCAGGTACCTCACGGCCCTCTCCAAATTCCTCTCTACCCCCATCCCATGCATATACAAGTGTCCCAGTCCATTCAAACTCACCGCATCCCCCCCTTCCTGACCCCGCACGAAAAACCTCCGTGCCGTCTCATTGCTTTGCTTCACTCCTATACCCAACATGTACATCTGTCCTATAGAGCCCGAGGCGTGTGCATCGCCTGTCCGTGCCGCCTGCTCGAAATACACAGCCGCCTTGACGTAGTTCTGCGGCACACCCTGTGTTCCCTGGTAGTAGAGTTTCCCCAGAGCAATTTGGGCCCCAACGTCTCCTTTGTCGGCGGTGTGGAGGTAATAATCGACCAACTGTTTGTCTGCTTCCACTGCGGCAGATCGGCGCGCGGTGCCATCGGAGAGACGGAAGCGTTCATTGGGAGGGAGGACTTTGAGGCGGTCCATTTCCTCCATGGCCGCATTAGCGGCGATTTCGTAATAGAGCACAGCTTTGTCGCAATCAGCTATTGTCCCATGTCCGTACAAGTAACGATATCCAAGGGCCATGCTCCCTGCGACGTCGCCCGCCATGGCCGCGAACTGTTCGAGGATCAAGGCGGTTGCTTCGGCGCTAGGGTCTTGCTCGTCCTGTCGGTCTTGTTTTTGGTCTTGTGTGTGGAGGGAAGCAAGGGGTAATGATGGGGGAGTCCCATACAAACCAGTGGCATACGCAATAGCAAGGCGGTGCTGCGCGTGGGGGAAACCGTAGTCCCGGGCGGAACGCATAAGCCAGTTGAGCCCACGGGAGAGGTTTTGGTGGACAGAGGGTTTGCCGTCTTCGCCAGATACACCCTCAGTAAAGACACGTCCGAGCTCGTAGAAAGTGGGTCCGAATTGCTCTGGACGGAAAGAACGCGCGATATTTTCCATGTCAGCGTCTTCTTTTCCAGCGCGACCGAAGATGAGGGCGAGGTGTTTAGCTTTGGCGTGCTCATCAATATTGCTGTCGTCGTCGTTCCCGCTTTTGCTCACATTACTTTTGGAGTTTCTCTTTCCACTGCGACTCTTATCACTACCGCTGCCGCTTATGGAGATGGTGGTGGCCTTGTCTTCCTTGGCGGTGTCGGCCGCGGTGGGCGTGGAGATGAAGGAGACGAGGATGAGGGCCACGAGGAGGGTGAGGGAGGCCTTAATGACGGCTTTTCCCCGTATTCTACTTCTTCTCGTCATAAGGCTGTGTTGACAGGGGTTATGCTAATAGGCCGTTATCGTAGTGCTATCGCGGCTTTTGGGGTGGTGATCATGCGGCGGCTTGCTGTGGTGTGTTTGTTCGGTTCGAAAGGCGTATGGGCAGAAGTGATGACGACTATGACGGTGATAGAAGCGCAGAAGGCAGAGTCTGGGTACAAATTTGTACACAAATTATACTGTGCATCAGAGACCTCTGAGCAATAGCTTTCCATTATGTCGTGGTGATATGCGTGTCAGTTGGTTGTCTGTGGCATGGCTGACCATATGGCGTAAACGCAAGGATGGAGGAGACGTTGCATATTGCTTTCGTTTACCGCACCGGTGCGTGCCCGTCTCTTCTGGACTGCTGGGCAGTATGGCCCAGATTCCAACTTGTCTGTTCTACTAACTGCGCAGGATTGAAAATTGATTATATTTCTAACTTTCTCTTTCGTCTTGTCAATTTCAAACAGGACAAGAGTTTTTTCCTTGCAGTATCCATTCGCTTGCATTCATTTTACTTCCTTTTAACAACCTGTCAACTTTGAAAGCCACTAGAAAACTCTGAAAAATAAGGGAAGGATATGCAACAATTTATTGTTGGAAAGCTTTCCCCCGTGTGCAATCCCAGCAGGAGGCACGCTTGTGCTCTGGTAGGTCGCATTTTCTTGCGGATTAGGTGGCACGAGATAATTTTAGGGTTGTAGGAAACTACAGGAAAAAGAATTATCAAGTCTGCCCTTTGCGGGCCCACACGCTCCTCGCACGGGCGTACATTTCAAAGGTATGCGTACTCACTCTTCAAGAGGTTTATAACAGTAGGGTTATTCTTGTCACTCAATCTTGTTGATGTTCTAGCCCATCTACGCCAAGTGTGCTTATGAAAGTGCCGCAGAGATGATTGACGATTGCTGGCGGCGTCTCTTCCTCCTCCTAGTCCCTCGCCATCCCTACGGAGTCCGTAGTGAATGCAGTACATCGTGTGAAATATATGCTTGAGGCACAGACTGAATAGATTTTTCTTTTTTCCCGGCAGTCATTTCGAAGTCTCAAATCATTCCGTCAGAACCCCCTCCTTCCTCCAGCCACCAAACTCATCCACGACTCTCAACCTCTCAATGCAGATTTTCTTTCCTCCCTCTCTTCGCTTTCACACCCGTTGACTATCCTTTCACCACCTTCAAACCCCTAGCATGACAGTTTCATTCATGAATTCATCTCATTTCCCTTCCTCCCTCCCTACCTCCTCCTATTTGGCTTTCCGCTTGTCCTCCTTCCCTGCGGATCGCGTCATTACATCCAAAGCCACAATCAGCTGGGGTACAATGATGCACAATGCCAAACCGGTCCGTATGTTCTTATCCTCAAAAGTTGTCTTGCCCCATCGAGTGAACAGACCCGTGGAGATAGCTAACCCTGTCATGCACAGGGCCACTTTCCCGATGTTTTTGTGAATCTTGCTTGTCCAATTAAAGTTGACCTGACGGGAGTTCAGACCATAGATGTATGGAAAGCAACGGTTAGTGTATGTGTGCTGAGAGCAGAAGCACAAAATAAGAAGAGGAAACCTCCTAGTTGAAACACCACCTCTAGTTCCTACCTTTTCCTTGGACTTTGAGTCAACTACGTTGTAAAGCGCTGACATATAGCTCGAAACAATCAAAACAAAGACACTCGCGCCCATCATGCTATGCGGACTCTGGAAATGCTCCTTCTCCAATTTTTGCTTGTGAACAAAAATAGACCCGAGGGCCAAGCCCCAGCAGACTACCGCAAAAAACATGCTTGCAGCGTGCAGCTGCGTCAAAATCACACGCTTGCTTTTGACCAAGGTCCTGCCGCGCACCAAGATGAGGCTCCAGGAAAGAGGGGCGAAGAACAGCCAGGAGGCTACCATCAGGATGGGGTGGTAGGCGAAGAGAGGGAGGGTCTTAAGACTGTGGGGATGGAAGAGAGAATAAGGATGGAATTGGAAGTCAGTGGATAATTTGCCATCCACCATACGATGCGGAAGAAAGAGAAACTCTACCTTCCCTCCCCCTTGGCTACAGTAACCGAGGAAGAGGTGGATTAATAATAAGTCGTGCAGTTTTGTGAAAGTAAAGTGAACAACCGCTTCCCCATTACCTCCACACACCTCCAACGCCCACCCACAAGTACTCACTCTTTCAGCGTCTTGCCGCCAAGGGCTTTGAAGGTCTCAAAGGCAATATAGGCCCCTGCTCCAAAGGTCAGGAGCAGGAGGACGGGGGTGACAGGCAGGCGGGCCATTGCTGCTTCCTGGGCTGATGCGGGAGCCGGATGGGAACTTGGAGAAAAGCGGGCGGAGGAGATGGCCTTCGGGTTGTGAAAAGAGGTAGATTTTGGGTAAGAAAAAAGAAGGAGAACAGGGTACTGCGAGCTCCACTTGCCTTGCTCTGTGCAAGACTCCCAATGCCTGAATGAATGGGGGACAGAATGTAGGAATTCCGCGCCGCCGCTTCCGATCCTCCTCCTCCCTCCTCTCTCCCCTCCCTTACACATCAATCACACACAATCCGTGACGCAGCGTGCTGCAACAGGCCATCAGGACATGGCATTATTAAACTTGGTGGTTGCATGTACTTCCATGTCCTTTCTATCATTATTATCGATTCGATTCATCAACCGGGCGAGAGATGCACGTTCTGATCCGCTCCTTCCCTGCATCTCCAAAGACTCCAAAAAAGTCCCCGCAGGAGAGCGCGCTGACGTTGACATCAACGCAAGACAAGGCTACAAACGGCGGGCAGAAATGTTCACGTAGTGCTGGGGGAAGAAGAGAGCAGCAGCGGCAGCAACGGCAGTGACGGCAGGCAGCGGAGCGAGGAGAGCAGTCAACGACATAACGTATCAAGAAGCCTTGAGCATTTGACATCCAGTGGTAAAAATAAAAGTAGCTCAAAGGCCAACAATAAAACGGCGCTTCTAGTTCTGCAACGCGGAGAGGCAGCAGGAGCAGCAGGAGTAGCAGGAGCAGCAGAAGGTGGCCCCACCCTACCTTGTTGACTCCTGATCGGAAAGCATGGTGAACTTCAGCGCCAAGCTCCAAGACAACACCCGCCAAGAATGGGCGGAGCACTACATCGACTACAAAGCACTCAAAAAACTCCTCAAACCCCTAAAAAAAGGCATGCTTCCCAAAAAAGGCAGCAGCATGATAGGCCACTACGGAGGAGCTGAGGCGTCAGATTCCGACGAAGAACCCTCCACCCATCACGACTTCGTCAGTGACATCAAAGAGCGAATAATTTTCATCACAAAAGGAGGCAAGACTAAAAAGCCAGGAGTAGCAGTAGTGACCCCTACGAGGGGGGGAGCGGCTGGAGAGGCAGAGGAACAGAAACCCTTGCTTCTCACTGAAGACCAGCAGCCGGGTAATCTCTTTTATGGAGGAGGGGGAGCAGCAGCACGGCCTCCAACGACCGCAACAGAGGAGGGTTTAGCGGGGAAAGAGCATGAGAAGGGGGAGGAAGGGGAGGAAGAAGGGGACGACCATGGTTTGTTGTCGCCGGATGAAAGGGGGAGGAAGCAAGGTGAGAGTGAGAAGTTTGAGGCGGTGCTGGGTATGGAGCTGGAGAAAGTAGAAAGCTTTTACGAGGATACGACGACGGATTTGGGACAGCAACTTGGATTCCTGAAGGCGCAGCTGAGGGGAGATGGGAATAAGAGTAGTCAGCTGGCTTTAGAGGATCTGACAAGTTGGGCTTATCCCATGAGTGATGAAGACAAAAAGCGCGCCAAGCAGCTAGGACCGAAAGAGAGGGAACTCATCGAGACAACCCTGATACGGCTGAATCGAGAGATGACGCTTCTGGAGAACTACTGCATCATCAACTACACGGGGTTCATCAAAATCATAAAAAAGCACGACAAGCTCATGCCATCCCGCCCGCTCCGTCCCGCTCTTCTCCCTAAGTTGGACAATACCCCTTTCTTCCAGCATGAGCGCTTGGAGGCGATCAAGAAGGAGGTGACAGCGATTTTTGCCGATATTTTTTGTAACCGGGACAAAAACCAGGCGGCCGCCATGCTATTGCCGAAGCGCTTCCGAACGAACCTGGACTACTTCCTCCTCCACCTTGGGTATAAACTAGGTACGCCACACGCTCCTATCCACCGCGCTCTCCTTCCTCCCACCCTGTTTGCATCCTAAGGGGATAGTGCCGTGTCACTGAATTCTGAAAACCCACTATCCCGAACTTCCTCCCTCCCTCCCTCCTTCCTTCCAGGGGTCGCCGCCACGCTTGCTCTCTGGGTGGTGTGGGACTGTGTCGTCCAAGTTGCCAAATTCGGAAAGCCCACCATTGTGGCCAAAATGGCCTTCCCTGTCTTTCGAGCCGTGGGGGGGTTGTTGCTTTTGCACTGGTGTTGGGCGATCCTCGAGCATTTCTGCAATCATTTACGGATTAATTTCGTGTATTTGCTTGATCTGTCCCCTAAGAATGTGTCGAGTCCGCGAAAGATCTTCGATGAGGCGGTGAATGAGTCGATAGTGTATTTGACGTGTATGCTTTTGTACTACAAGGTGCTGGTGGGTGGATTCCCTGACTGGATTCCTGCGGGATGGTACCCCCTTATCCTGGTGTCTTATACCGTGTACTGCCTGGTCTTCCCCTGGAGACAACGGAAGGGGATATGGTGGACTGTGGGGAGGGTGCTGTCGAGCCCAATGGTGAGTGTGACGTTGCTTGATACTGTAGTCGCGGATATGTTGACGAGTCTGGTTAAGGTCTTGCTAGATCTGGCTTGGTCGACCTTCTACATATGTTCGGGGGATTTTTCGAGGGATATCGAGGGGGAGGTGGATGCCCAACCCGGGGATTGGGAGACCAGTGTGTTGTACTCGAAGGTACTGGCGCCCGTAGTTGTGATTTTGCCGTTGTGGTGGCGGTTTATGCAATGTTTGAGAAGGTTTTACGACACGGGAAATAGGTGGCCGCACTTGTTCAACGCAGCCAAGTATGCCTTGGCCCAGACAGTGACGCTGTTTGGGGCGTTCCATCGTGTGTATTATCATGGGAGCTTTCAGAGTGGAGGGGGAGGGATTGTGCGGCGGGGGCTGACGTATGATGTGCTGTGGGTGATTGTGACGGTGGTGAGTACATGTTACTCGTATGTATGGGATGTGACGATGGATTGGGGCTTGGGGAGACCAAGTAAGCGCTTCTTGAATGATCGGAGAATGTGTTCGAGTGATGTGCCCTATTATGCGGCGATTGTCGCGGATTTATTCCTGAGGTTCTTGTGGGTGAATACCTTGATTCCTCCTGGATCGGGTGGGTTGCTGTCGCTGCCGCTTTATTTGAATGCGTTTCTGATGGTCATGGAGATATTACGACGGACGTTCTGGGGGATCCTGAGGCTGGAGAATGAGCAACTGAGGAACACCCAGGGCTTCAGGCGGGTGGATGTGATACCTTTGTCCTTCTCGACGGAGAGCCAGCATGAGTATCGGGACCCGAAGAACACGAATAATTTAAAAGTCATCCTGGAGGTGAGCCTCGTTGCGGGGCTGGTGATCTTCCTGTCAATTGGTGCGGTAGTGGTGGCGGATGGGATCGATGAGGGCACATAGATCCATCCTCCCTCAGTCCCCCCCTCACTTCCGTGACCGAGAGTCAGGCTGAGTACTGGCATCCGAAGAATACGAATAACGTGAATGCTGTTTAAGAGATGAGCGTTTTGACGGGCTTGGTGAACTGTCACGTGGTGGTGGCGGATGATATTGTTAAAGGAGCGTAGTGATTGAAGGGGGTGGGGAGGGACGGAGGGAAGGAGGGAGGCAGGGAAGGGAAGGGTGGCCTTTGCACGCCACCCCGAGGATTCATGTTTTGAATAAATCAAAAGTTGCGTATGTTGATAGATGAGAAACGTCAGAGGGCATAAAGCATTCATAAGGAAGAATAGAGTAGGGATGGGGGAGAGAAGACACCTTTGGCAGCTGGCAAAGAAAGGAATGGAATGAGTAGAGTTGTTTTGGACGGAAGAGCGAGGAAGAGCGAGAGAGCAAAGAAAGAGATAGTGCGCGACAGAAAGAGAGAGACCCTAACCCTGCGCGACAGATGTATAAATAGAAGAAGTATTCTCAGCACAACAGAGAGAAGAGACAAGTCTCGTCGAAGGAACGAAGAGGGAAACTACATGATAGAACGAAGTCGAGGACGGGGAGGAGGGCCAGGATGAGTGGGCGACAGGAGCCCATCAAAGAGAATGGGGGAAAGCAAGAAAACTCAAACATGCCATAGGAATAAGAAACAACAAATAATCGAAAACCATTGAGCGCGGTGATGGTAGTGACTCCGCTCGTTTTCAGTTATGTAAAGGTACACATACGAGTTCAATTACATTTTTTTGTGTCTTGTGCTTTTGACACACCATTCACTTAATTGTCCTTCCCTCCATCCCTCCGTACTAACTGTCACCCTTCTCCTCTGTTCAACGGCACCATGTCCACAGCCACCATTCCTCCCTTCCTCCTCCCCTCCCATCCACCTTCCGCCTCAAAAGCATACGCAGTGAGCGACCTCTCCACCCTCGCCAGCACCTCCCCAACCCCCGGCCTCTTCCTGGGATCCTGCTCCAACATCCATACAACAATCTCTACCACTCCCTCCGAATAGCCATGTCGCGCCGGCCAGGGTATCTTGCCGATAACCCGTAGAAAAGTACACTCCACCACCCGTGGCCTTTCTCCCTCCCTCGCCCCTCCATTCTCAGTGAATTCAACCTCGAAGGGGGAATAACCAAACATGAGCGCAAATAGCAAGCAGCCCAGCGACCACACATCCACTTTGGCGTCTAAACACGCATCACTACTAACGTCGAATAGTTCCGGTGCTCGGAATGTCATCGTGGAATGCTGTGTGGCTTCCTCCTGTATCAACAGCGCCTCTGACCTATTCTCCACTCTCCGATCCGCCGGCATCATGGAACCAAAATCAATGAGAATAGGCGTTGTTCCATCGGCTTTTAGTAGCACATTTTCGGGTTTTATGTCCCGGTGGGCTAGGGCTGGTTTGTGTTCGTGCAGCGCTTGGACGCCTAGGAGAACCCCATGAAACAAACGGAGTAAAGCCGCTTCAGGCCATGTCCCCATCACGCCCGTGGTCATCAAAGGCCGCAAAATCCTCTTATCGATCTCATCTCTTAGGGAACCGCCTGATATGTAAGGAAAGAGGAGGTAGGCATAGATGCCCGTGCTGCTGCTTGGGACGGGGTGCTGCTGATGCACGCGACTGTCAATCAGGGGCAAAAGGTTGGGGTGTCGCAGCTCCCGGTGGTAAAAAATTTCACGTTTGGCAGCTTCGAGTTGCTCTCGTACTTGGCATAGCATCTTTTTCAGAGCGTACACTTCGCCTGTGTGAGCGTCCTGAGCGAGGTAGACGTACCCAAACCCACCCTCGGCCAACTGTTTTTTGATGCGCACGCGTCGCCCACCATCCAACGCCACGGAGCTCGGCCACAGTGCTTCCTGCAGCCAGGCCAGCAGCGCCTTTACAGCATCGAGCAACACGTGGAAGAAGCCTTCGAAGGACTGCAGCATACTAATTAAAACGAGGCGGAAATAATGGTGGCGGCGCCGGCCGTGGTAATGCTGCGGAAGAGGTGAATGGGAGGGAAACACGGACTGACTGACGACAGGATAAGCAAGCGCCGTCGTCGTAGCTGTCTTCTTTGGTCTAGCTCCGGGAGTCTGTTCAGAGTGATTGTGTCGGTCTGGTGGTTGAGTTTAGTACGGCCGTATGTATGGAAGGAACTCGCCCAAGATGCCTCAACGCGCAAGTCTACGCAAGCCATGACACTCAAAAACAATTGTGCCACACACTCATAGTTCGCCCGGAATACCCTTAACAACATTATCAGCATGACCGACAAGCCCGCTCTGGACTGGGCGGACCCCGTTACCCTGGGCCTTGCCATGTTTGCTGTCTTTTACGTCGTCACAATCATTCTCGCCTTACTCGCTTTCCGCCTCTTCGTTGTCCTCCCCAACCGCGTCACCAATGCCCGAGTTTCAACCCCCGGCAGCGAAAAAGAGCCTCTACGAAAGATGCCAGTGTCACTCCTTGTCGTTCTAGGCTCGGGGGGTCACTCCAAGGAGATGCTCACGATGCTCCGTGGCCTCGACCCACAGCGCTACCACCCCATCGTCTTCGTCCGGGCCGTGTCGGACACCCGCAGCGAGGGCATGCTTAAGACCACCTTCGCCTCCTTAACCACCTCTTCGTCCTCTGATTCCAATTTCCTCATCAAACCAAGCGCTATACTGACCGTGCCCCGCGCCCGCTCTGTGGGGCAATCGTGGTTCACCACCCCCTTCACCACGCTTCAAGCCACGGTAGCATCCCTCATGCTCGTCGCAAAACAGCAGCCCGACGTGATCTTATGTAATGGTCCAGGGACATGCTTGCCTATATGTTTGGCTGGATATGTCCTCCGTTTTTGGGGGTTGAAACACGTCAAGGTCATTTTTGTGGAGTCTTTTTGTAGGGTTCAGAGCTTGTCATTGACCGGTAGGCTGCTTTATCGAGTTGCGGATAGATTCATCGTGCAATGGCAGGGGTTAAAGGGCAGATACCCACAGGCAGAGTATTTGGGACAGCTTTGTTAGTTTGGCGGGAGAATAAGGCAAAGTCGTTAAAGAAGCAAAGTCTTTGTACAGTAGGAGGAAAAGCGTGTTTTTCGCTATCCTGAGTTTCTTTCCCTTCTTGTTATTTATCTTCTTCTACTCCTCCTTTTCCTCCACCTTCGTTCACATCTTCTTCCTCCTACTCTCATCCTCTCCCTCCTCATCATACTACCTCTTCTGTTGCTGTCGTTTGGAGCAGTGTTTGTTTTACGTCTAGAGCTGCTGCTGCTACTGCTGCTGCTACTGCTGCTGCTGCTGCTGCTACTACTACTGCTGTCAGTGCTGCTGCGTTCATGAAGTAATCGTTGTCATCGACAGGGAGGAATAACTAAGATGAGAAAGACAAGGGGATAAAAGGGGAGAGAGTAGGTATACTGCTGCTGCTGCTGCTGCTGCTGCTGCTGTCTAAGTCCCAAAAAACTACTACACAAACTCTTCCTCCCTCCATCCCACCTTCCCTCGCTCCATGATTCTGATCAGGAGGGATCCCTCGTCCATCCCCCCTTCCCCCTTCCCCCTTTCCAGGCTCGTCAACTATTTCGTAATGCCAATCTCCATCTTCACATTTCATTTTCTGCATCGCCTCGATGAAACACAAAGAGAATGAAGGAAGGAAGGGAGTGAGTGAGGGAGGGAGGGAGGGCACTCTATACAGGCGGTGTTCCTCCCCCAACCCTCCTTCCCGACTTGGCCGATTTTTCCGTGCTCTCAATTTCAGCCTTGAGACTATCCAACAGCTCCCTCTCCGACATTGCCTTCACAACCGTACCCTCCTCCATTGCAATCCTCCTCACCCGCACCCTCTTGTCTCCCTCTTTCCCTGCCTCCGTCACTTCCTCCACACACACCTCCAACCCCCCTTCTAGAATTGGCCTCGTCGGTTTCTGCCCCCCCAGAATCGCCTCCCCCTTCATCCGGGCCTTCTCAATCGCTTTTTCCTCCCTAAAGCCCGGCCCGAGGCTCTGCATGGTGGGCAAAAAATAGATCTTGGCACCCAGGGGCGTCCTGACAGCGAAAACCTTGGTGGTCAGCCTCCTTTCCCCCTCCATGTACTGCAGAGCCCACGCTCGGAGTGACATGCGCATGCCCAACACGTCGGTCTCCTTGAAGGACAAGCGCAGCACCTCCGGTCCCACCAGTTTGAGCATGCTGTCCCTCCATCCCGCATCGGTCGGCGGGCTGGTGCCCTTGCCATTGATCACCGAGAAGGACGCGTTCAACGCCATGGGCAACGCGATGGACTGCACCACCGCCTGGGCCGCAGTCGCGTAGTTCGTGGCCCCCCCATTGAAAGGGTCGCCGGGGGAGAGGTTCAGCGCCTCCTCCCCGCTCTTCACCGGCCCCAGCGATCCAACCCGGATGATGGAAAAGTTATAACCCAAACTTTTACTCAATCTCTTGATGCTCTGTTCCACTGCCTTCTTTTTCTCCAGCACCCCACTCATACTATCAAAGGAAAATTGAAACAATGCTTTTTCTGACCCCAAGCTCGATAAATAAACCACATGTCGCAACCCCCCCCCTTCCGCCGCTGCTGCAATCAGCGCCTCTACCGCAGGTGCTTCCATCACACTTCCTCCCCCCTTTGTATCCGGCAACAACACCAATACACTCGCTCCTTTCACGTCTACTGCTGCTGCTGCTGCTGCTGCTGCTGCTGCTGCTGCTGCTCCTCCTCCTCCTCCTCCAAGCACGACCTCCCTCGATGACCCCCCTCTTGCTTTCAGGCTCTCCTTGAGCGCAGGCGCCATGGCACTTTCCCTCAAATAAACTAACACTGTGGTAGCTCTCGTGAGGTCCACGTTGCGACAAACTGTTTCATAAGCAGCGGCTTCTTCGTTCCTCAAAACAGATTGCATGTTCTCCGTGATTTCTGGCCAGGTGTTTTCTTCGCCTTCAGCTAGATCCAGGTCGTCCAACTCCTGAGAGGGAGGGAGGGAGGGAGGTAATAAGGGAGAGAGGGAGGGTCAGCCATGCGTCAGGAGTGAGAGAGTGAAACTCTGCATTATGGGGCAGCGTGAAAATTCCCCCCCCCCCGCCCCCTCCCCCATCAACCCCGAATGTCTGAAACAAAGTTGAATTGGAACAAAAAGCGTACCTTCATCAAGGCATCTACTATCCCCGTCCCCTCCTCAATCGACGCCTCCATCAGCTTCTGAGCAATGTACGCATTCGCTTTGCCTATATTTCCACCAACCACCTGCAAGTCCTCCGTCTTCACACCTGTGGCTTTACTTCCTTGTTCACATTCACCCGAAGGAGTGGTGGTGGTGGGAGAGGACGAGGACGAGGAGGAAGACGGATTACGGGAGGGAACGCCGATCTCTTCCACGTCATCGCCTAGGTCCAAAAATTGCCCCGTGTATGGGTCCCATTGGATTTTCATTTGAAGCGAGGAGGAAGAGGAGGAGCTTGGGGGGAAGGAGGTGGAGGGAGAGCGTCGGGTCTGTTTTTGTGGAGCAAGGGGGAAGAGAGGAAGGGAGAGTGGTTCGAGGAGGAAGGGAGGAAGGACACAAGGGTAAAGCGTTGAGATTAAATGGTACATAGGGAATGGACAATCTGGAGCGCGCGCTGTGCAGTCAGATTGAATTAAAACGCGACGTTTTTTGTCCTCTTCTTTTCTTTTATCGGGCAAGGGGGAGGCGATGAGAAGGTCGCCAAAGCACCAACATACCTGACGGCTGGGCAAGAAGGACGAGGACCAGGCGACACACGAGGGGGGGAAGAGACACAAGATTGTGTAGACCACGTAGAAAAATACGAGGGCAAGCGAGGGGAAGGATGAAGAGGAGGAGGAGGAGGAGGAGGGGGAGGAGGAGGAGGAAGCCCGCCGGGTTGAGGAGGAGGAAGGCACCATCATCATCGCTCGTGGCCGTGGCGTGAGGACGGCGGGTCAAGAAGGTTAGGGGCCCCGCACCGCGCAAGAATCTGTAGAAGATGACGAGAGATTGGGTGAGCTGCGGGAGAGGGTGCTGGTCGAAGTGTCAAGAATGAAAAGGAGACAGACGGCACGGGTATCGGCCCAAGGCATGCCCTTCTTTCCATATTTCGCGGAATAACTTTTGTGCTCTTGTGGCCTGGTGGCCCATCGCCGGGTGTTTTCAAAGCCCCTTTGAACGTGGCATGATGGATAATCTGCTGTGGTTTTCACTCGACGACTTGCTTGGCACTCTCAATATTGCTGGAAACTACGTAGTGGCGGAGGTCTCGGCAAGGCGGGGGCTTAAAAAAGAAGGAGGGCTGGCAACAACCGACAGCCAAAACACGATGCAACGGCTTGCTTCTTGCTGTCTTTACAGACCTCCACTTCATCCTTCTTTTGAACGCTTTGGCAAGCCCTCGAGGCTTCCCGCGCTCACATACACATTCGCTACACATCATCCCTTCCGCCCTTTACCTAGGTTACGCCCGTTGCGCGCTTCTCCTGCGCTTTCCACGCCTCGGCTGAGAGTCAATTTCGGAGGGCTCGATTTTGTGTGCCCGGCGTCTCATCCTCCGACCGGAACACAATGCCACCAAACCCTTGAATTATCGGCACTTTTACTGAACCCCGCATCCGAACCACCACACAAACAAACCAGGCACAAATCTTACTAGATCATGAGTGCCGCGTCATCTTCCCCTGCCAAGCGCAAGCGGGGTGTCGAGGGCAGCGAGCTGCCTCAACCTCGCCACCCCCCTCCACGACGCCAGAGCCGCCGAAACGAGGCCAACAACAGCAACAATGTGCCGTCTACGGCCGCATCTTTGGAGAGGATCCTCCCCTCAACAAGCAGTACCAATGCCCTTGAGTCGCCCGCGTTGCTTCCGCCCATCGACCCCCGTCCTCCCATCCCCCAGGCTCCTACAGCCCTTCTTACTTCCATGGAGCGCCGCGCCTTGGGACTGTCAGGGTTGCTCCTTGCTGCCTTTGTCGGCGACGCCGCCATGTTCGCCAAGGAAGTACATCGCGTATCGACCTTGTCGGTGTCCTGTCCGTCCTCTTCCTCTTCCTTCGCGTCCACCGCCTGGGGCCGTCTAGACGCCCACGGTCGTTCCGTCCTCCATGCCGCCGCCTCCTCCGGGCATCCGACAATTCTTCGACAAGTCCTTGCGGCCCAAGTTCTCGATATTGATACAGAGACCGAAGGTGGATTGACGGCATTGTGCTATTCCTTGGACCGACGCGACGTGGCTGGCGCCACCACCTTGCTTACCGCTGGGGCTGACCCCGGAAAAGTCGAAAAGATTTACGGATTGTGGGAGAGCGAGTGGGCAAGTGAGAAGATGGGCTTATTTGGAACGTCACGAGAGGATGCTTTAGCCATTCTAAAGCTTGCTTTGTGTGCATCGGTGGCACGGAGAAATGAACAGGCTCAGCCGTGGTTGGATGGAGAGACGCAGCTCTCGCTGTATGAGGAATGGAAAGCAAAGCTGAAAGTGGGGAGTAGGGTCGATGCGCGGGATTGTGATTATCGATGGTATGAAGCGGAGGTAATTGGAGTGTTCCCTGGAGGGGTACGTGTGAGTTATCTAAGTTGGGGAAAGAGGTTTGATGAGGACCTGGGCTTGGATAGCTTGAGGGTGTTACCTGCATACTCGGTAGTGCCGGCGTGGAGGGAGAGCCTGGGGGTGGGGAGCCAGGTAGAAATTTTGGCGGCGGCGGCAACAGCAGTGGTGGCGCCCGAGACGGGCCAAGGAGGGCCGGAGATTGCTGGTGAGGAAGGGGGAGGGGTAGGAGGAGGGGGGGGAGGGGGAGGGGGAGGAGGGTTGCTGTCCTCTCCGCCCCATGTCCGGTGGGAGGAGATGGAAAGGAAGTGGTGGGATGCCACGGCTCTAGATATTGATCGACGACGGCGCAGAATCCTCTTAAGTGTGGATGGTCGCCCTAGCTTGTCTCGCTGGGTGGAGATCGATGGGAGGGAAATTGCTGATATATCTACTCACGTCAAGCCCATCACTGGCGGTACCCTCGCTCCTCCCCCTCCTCCCCCTCTTCTGCCCCCTCCTCCCCTGTCGCACCCACTCCTCGCTGGTGTTGGTGCTGCGATTGATCCTGCTGCTGGTGTTGCTGGTGGCGGTGTGCTCGTCCCTCTCCGGGGGGGCAAAGAGCCCGTCCCTGCCACACCCCGTCAGATCCGAGCACGCGAAGCAGCCAATGCCAGAGACCTACCTACGCTCCTCTCCTTCATCAATGTACAAGATCCTGCCGCTCTTCGGATGACTTACTACCGCCGCAAGCTTCATTTAATCGCGGCATACAGCCCCGAAGCTCCTTCTCGTGGCGTAGGTTGCCCCCTGCTGACAGCACGTCGAGAGCAGGGTGCGCCGGAGCTCAACGTGCACCACCACAACCACCACCACAAGCGAGGATATGTAAAAAGGGCGAAGATTGATCGTCGTGGCAGCACTATGAGTAGCAGGCGCGGTAAGAGTGGCCATAGTAGTGCGTTGACTATGGGCTACGCGGAAAGGCGGGAGTGGGTGTTGAGCCATGTGGTGACTGAGTTGAATGAAGATTTGTTTACGGACCTCTTGTTGGACTATTGGTGAAGGAGGGGAAAGAGTGAGAAAAAAGAAAACTCATCAGAGAGGGAGAAAGACTGGCAGACGAGAAGAATGACTTTTAGTTAGTGTGTATCTTACTATAGTACAGGTGAAAAAGAGAGGGAGAGCGCGCGGAAAGCATATGGAGTGTAGGTAAAGGATAGAGAGTGCGAGGGAGGGCGAGAGGGAAGCCGGGTGACGGTATGGTGGTTCGCATATGTATGAAGAGGACATATGTCTCTAACAAACAACAGTGTGTGTACGTGTTTATTTAATTAATAAATGGAGTATCACATAAAAGGCAAGTACTTCCCACAACCAACGGAACACAAGAGAGAGATAAAAATCAGAAGTACTACAATGCCCCCATAAGCTCATATCTAATCAAATAATGTAAGCCTGTAGGTAGGTCGGTAGTCCCACACACTTCACAAACACATACTTACACATATATGCATGTTACACACATACAAGTCAAGTGGCATAGTCAGCCAGAACGCCGAAAGTCAAAATGTCTGAAGTAACCCAGAAGTACGGCCCATGCATCAGCCCAGTGAGTCACTGACTTGTGAAACGGAATAATATTGGGGGAGACAAGAAATAACAGAAGACAGAAGATATCAATAAGCAACGTGTCACCACCATCACGACGGCTCTGCCTTCTGACTAGATGTGATGATAAACGCAATAAGACCCATGCCTCTGAAGCACATATACGATTCGTTCATAGTACACAAACGTGAAAGAGAGGGGGGAAATAAGGAGGAAAAGGGATATAGATAACGATCTCATGTGACGCTATTGATTTTTAAAGTGCTGCTGACTTTTTATGTACAAGCCTCGCTTTTTCCCTGTCCCGGGTTCTCCGATAAATCGTCTTCTATATCGCTATAATATCAAAACATATATGAATCATCCCCCTCCCTTGATCCAGTCTTTTTTACACTTCCTTATTTTTACTACTGCTGCTGCTGCTAGTGTGGATGCTAGTGCGGATGCTGCAACTGCTTGTGGACGCACTCGTCAAAAACTTGCGCAGCCCCTTCCCCTCAGTCGCCGTGGCCTCTCGCGCTTTTTTTCTATCCTTTCCCGTCTCCGCTTCGACCCTCACTTCTGCCCTTCTCTTCACGACACCACCTGCTGCTTCTCCTTTCCGTCCTGCTGCTGCTGCTGCTGCTGCTGCTGCTGCTGCTGCTGTTCCTGGTGGTGGTTGTACTGCTGATCCATCCCCTCCTCCTCCTCCTCGTCCTCCTCCTCGTCCTCCTCGTCCTCCTGCTCCTGTTGCCTCCATGTTCACACCATTCTCAGTCGTAGTCGTCGTCACTGTTGTTTTCTTAGCAGCAAAAAAACCCTTAATACTCTGTTGGTTCGGATCAGGCAGCAGCTTCCGGAAGAGCACCCGTCCTTCCACCTTGGCCTTGACGTCGCAGAGCAACGGCGACACTTGCACAGGCAGTACCGAAGAGAATGCCCGCGGCTGCTCCTCCCCACATTTCTGCAGCTGATGCTGATGCTGATGCTGCTGCTCCTGTGTGTGCTCTTGCTCGTGCTCCTGCGGCTTTCCCCCTCCTTCCTCGCCCTCCATCCCTTCCTCCTTCCCTCCCTTGCTCCCAAATTCCAGCTCCACCATCACCGGCATGTGATCGGACGCCTTATTGCTCCTCAAAACTCCACTGCCCAGAACCTCCGCCTTTGTTATTTTGGGCATCGTCTCCTCTGGCGTGCTTGACAGCAAAATATAGTCAATCCTATACCCTTCATTCGCGCCTCTTCTGGTCGTAATGTAGTTATCAAAAAACGAATAGGTGTCCGTCTCCCTAGGATGCAACACCCTAAATGTATCTACATATCTCCCCCCCTCCAGCACCCGCGGAAACCAATGCCTCGTCCGTTCGTCCAAACCTTCCTCTTTCCAAAATTCCATATGCATATCTTCTTTCATATCTGCCACCAAATTCAAATCGCCCACCAGTACTACCCTTCTCCTCCTTTGTACTCTCCACTCCTCCATCTTCTTCCATAGGGCCTCCAAAAAACGCCTCTTAAACTCTAATCTCGGCCTTCCCTCCCCCCCGGCATTGGGACAATATACATTAAACAAAACAAAGTCACCGTGATCAGTAAGTAACACCCTGCCCTCCTTCGAGATTTCGAAACCTTCCTCATTCTCCTCCTCTAAGAGTTCCACGTCGGTGTAAACTGCCGCTGGCTCAGCTTTACAAAAAGTGGCAATGCCACAATAGCCCGGAATTTGTCCAATAGACCAGTAGGTGAACCACCCTCCATCTGGCACCAGGAAAGAGGCTTGTTTTTTAGTCACTTGCGCGAGGGTAAGCTTAGTTTCTGTGATGTAGAGGTAGAAATAGAGGAACCATGTATATGTGACGTAATGTCGGAGAGTGGGACATGCTAAGAAATGAAAATGGCACATGTCACGCATATCCGTGCATACCCTCTTTCTCTTCCTGTGTCTCCCCTCCCTCTACACTCCATTTTTAGTGTAACTTTTCCTTCCTATCCAACTAATCCTACCTTGAAAGCACATAATGTCCACATTCAGGTCATCCAAAAACTGTCTCTATCCATCTAATCCTACCTTGAAAGCACATAATGTCCACATTCAGGTCATCCAAAAACTGTCTCATACTGCCTTTTTCATGCTCAATGAAGCCCTTCAAGGCCGGGAGGGACGCCACATTCCAGCTGATGATCTTCATTGCGTCTCGCACAGGTGCACGCGGCGAAGACCGTGGTGGGGATGGGTGTCTTGAAGAACTAGTGGAGGGACTGTACGAAGGGCATTGGCAGAATGAAGCTTTCATGTGTGCCATGAGGGAAGTAGATTCAGGTAGGAAGTCGATGTAAATAATCTGCTGGCACACTCCGGGGAGTCCCTTCCCTCCCCAATCATCCGAGTCTTTGCCATCGGACATATCGATGGATACAAACGACCCATCACATACTTCGATGTATTAAGAGGCTCATTTAGGGGTGAAAATCGATCTCACTATCAGTCTATCCATCAGCTAGGCTAAATCATGTCTCACCTCACACACTATCTCTCTTATTCTCGCTCTCTCATAGCAGCACTACTAACGACCACAAATAGAAGAAAGAAAGGTACTGAAGCAGTAGCGGCAACCGCAACAGCAAAAAAGTAATAAGCGCTGTTTGGGCCATCTCTTGTCCGCAGTCGCTTGCTCGGAAAGTCATCGGCGTCAAGACGGTCATCGCTCGCCGCCTTGTGCTTAGTTAACCCTTGGTTTTCCTCTTTACTCTCCACAGCGTCGAATTGGTGTGCGTATGCGACCGCACGCCACTCGTTCATTGACATCTCTGGCATCGCTGGGTTTGGTATGCCTGACCTCGGGTGTTGATTTGATTGACAGCACAAACGCTCGCCGGCTTACGGTTGCAGCGTCGCCTGTTGCTGCTCACCCATTGGCATTTGCTTGGCGGCGAAGATCTCTGGGGCATTTGGCCAGTTCTCGTGCCCACCTCTTGCTCAAGCAAAATGGGTGTCAAGCCTTGTATCTCGTCGAACTTGACTATACGAAGGCCGCGCTTTATTTGGGCGGCCGTTGCGTTGCTTTGAGTTTGGATCTCGCCACTCATCGCTCGACGCGCCTCCTCTGCACCTCACCCGACATATCACCCCCCCGACATATCACACAGGCACGGCACCCAAAAGGCAAACTAATTGCATTAGCAGCAGCATACGGGAAGGATGACGGCTTTGGCATCAGGCGAGCAGGAGACCTCCAGAAATGAGGACGAGCGCATTGGGGATCTGTTGACGCAGCGTGCGGGCCATACCACCCCCTGGTTCTCCTTTGAGTTCTACCCACCTAAGACCCCCGAGGGCGTCGAGAAGCTGTATGAGCGCTTGGCCAAGATGGCGCCTTACAATCCGCTGTTTGTGGACTTCACGTGGGGCGCCGGCGGTTCTACGGCGGAGTTGACGCTGGAGCTGACCATTGAGGCGAGGAGACGCTTTGGCTTGCTTGCCAACATGCATTTGACCTGCACCAACATGCCGACCGAGAAGGTCACAGAGGCTTTGGCTAAGGCGAAGGAGGCAGGAATAACGAACATCCTCGCGTTGCGTGGCGGTACGTATGGTGTTCTTATGTGTAGGGGCGCTTTGGATGGGACCTTCGGCTGCGTATTCTCGATTCGTCCCTCTAACTTTCTTACCCTTCTCTTTTTCAACGACAAAATAGTGTGACCATCCAGTGTAAAATACTAGTTACTTGCATGCTTCCATTTCTCACTCCGTCAACACACTCTCCCACCGCTTCTCACCCCCTCATGCTATCCACATATATCACAGACCCGCCTCTGGGTCAAGAACGGTGGGAGCCCGTGGAAGGCGGCTTCTGTTCAGCCCTGGACCTGGTCACGTATATTCGCAAGAATTACGGCACGTTTTTCAGTGTTGGCGTGGCTGGGTACCCTGAGGGACACCCCAACCGGATTTCGCAAGTGGGGGGGCTGGAGGGCCTGAGCGAGGCGGAGCGGGGAAGGGTGGCGGTGGAGAGGGAGGAGGACGGGACAGTGACTGGCTTTTATGTGTGCAAAGACCAAGACTTTGCGCAGGAGATTCAGTACTTGAAGCAGAAAGTGGAGGCGGGGGCTGACTTTGTGGTAGGTTGTCGATAAAACGGGCATGGGGGTTGAATTTGGGGGGTTGGGAAGGTGGAGGGGCTTAAACTTACATGTCTTACCAAACTGTTCGCGGTAACTTCTTTCGCTACATTATTTTTTCGCCAATAATTCCGTCGCTTTTTCCCTTTCTTGCAGATCACACAAATGTTCTTCGACTCGGAGGTGTACGTCGCTTTCGTCGAGGCCTGCCATGCCGCTGGCATCCACGTGCCGATTATTCCGGGTATCATGTGTGTTAACACTGTCGGGGGATTCAGGCGTATGGTTAGCTTTTGTCATACTCGTGTCCCTGACCAGCTGTGGAAAGAGATGATGTCCTTGCCTAAGGATGACGAGGAGGCGGTGAGGAAGTACGGCACCGCGTTTGGTGTGCGCTTGAGCCAGGAATTGCTATTGGCAGGTGCGAGCGGACTGCACTATTATTGCTTGAATCTGTCGAGGGTCGCGTTGGGGATTGTTACTGGTCTTGGATTGGGCCCGCAGAGTGTTAATACTCCCCCTCACAGAGTGGAAAAGGTCGATGAAAAGCCGATTAAGACGCTTGTGAATGGTGCGGACAAGGAGGAGAAAGAGAAGGATTTGGACGGGGAGCTTGTGGGGGCGGTAGCAAGCAGTTAGATGGGAGAGCAGGAAGAAGTGGGAGAGTAGGGCATATTCGGGGAAGTTTGAATGTGAGTTTTGGTGCATGGTAGTGAGTGAGGGATTTGTATGAATGGATTAGAGGGCGGTAGATAGATGCGTATGTGTGGGAGAGTAACAGATTAAGAGTGACAACGGAGGGATAGGAAGTATTGACGCAGAAGTAAGAGCATCTGCTGGGCCTCAACGATCGAAAAGAGAAGGTGAGGTCCTGAAAGTAACATTTGAACGTACGTGTGTCCCTCTGCCAGTCGGTGAGTCTTCCTGCCTGTGTTCGAAAAAAGAGAACGAGCTTCCCCCTCTTTTTCAGGTGGACAACGATGTACCAAAAAGCAGCGGTCAAAGAAACATGATATATGACGACGATATTTTTGTCAGAGGATGGTTTGTTTGATTAGTGCCTGGCTTGTAGACATATGGCTGGATAAAACGGGAACTGCAATAGACTGGAGGTTCCACCTGTGGCATCCATTGCGACAACGGTGCGCCTGCGTCGACAATTTGCCATATCTCTCACACGATGAATGAGCGTCTGTAGGATAATACATTGGTGCTCACCCATAGAGCTATTGGCTGGTGTTCAATCAAGGCAAGGGATGACACAGAAGAGGAGAGGGAGGCGACAAAGAAACAAGCAATAACTTATCGGTCCCCATGTCGTTCTGTGGGATGGGCTGGCCTGGCCACCACGAAACAGCAACTTCATGCTTCGCCTCTCAGCTTTCCCCTTCATAGGGGTTGTGCCTTGGTTCGTGAATGGCCCGCCTATTCAGAGTGCTCCTCAGATCAATACCCTCCACACGCTCACATCCACCCTCCGGCCTGCACCTTGACAGGGTATCTAAAACGACCAGGACGCCCATCTACACTCTCATAATCGACAACAGTGCCTGGTTGTGTTGAGCGAGAGCAAGCAGGAGACTCGAAAGCCAGCAGCAGCAGATAACGCAGCAGCAGAAGCACCATCTTCCACGGCAAAACAGTAAATGCGCACGTGTGCTCTTTTGTCCGCGGCGCTCTTAGCCACAGCGCAGCAAATGGGCGGCCTGGCCTTTGTGTTCAGGCCAACAAACCGATGCAGCATAAGAGTAATACGTCAACTTGGGGTGAGTTACCATGTCCTCTAGTCCCACCCATCTTCCACCACTTCACGGTATACGTCTAAAAGGCCAGTCTGCTCACCCTTGTCCTATTTCATTATTATCCCACCATTTCACAGGGCCGGCAGTCGCTCGAACGGTCAAAATCAGTATCCTTCCCAGCGCCGCTTGGCGCCATATCCACGGCCTGTGGCAGCAGCAGCATCACCGCAGGCAGCAGCAGCGACGGTAGTGGAGGTCGCAGCAGTAGGAGTAGCCGTTTGGGTGGCGGCAGCAGTAAGATGCCCTTCATGAGGCCGCTGAACTCGGTGGTAGAAGGGCGAGGGGAGCGGATCAAGATGGCGCGAGGCGACGATGACAGAGACAGTGGAGCTGCTTCAGCAGCCCCCGTCGTGGTGGATGCAGTTCAGAATTCTGGTATAGTGCCAGCCACAGCCACAGTGGATAGCATCCTTAGACCACCGCCACCACCAGCGCCAGCAGCAGGGGATAAAGACGAGGACGGTGTGGTGGGCGCGGGAGGTGAGGGAGCACCTGACTTGTCGGCGGAGCTGGCACGGTTGGAGGAGTTGGGGCAGGATATATTCAAGATGGCGGGACGGGAGTTTAAGATTACGTCGTATGTTGAGCTCTCGCGGGTGCTGTTTGAGGATTTGAGTCTTCCAGTGGTGAAGCAGCCGAGCAATAAGGTTTTGGGTGGGTATTACTCCACCTCGAATGCTGTGCTCAATGAGCTGTCTGCCATGGGGTACGAGCTCCCAGCCAAGGTACTGGATTATCGGGCGCTACTATATTTGATTCGTAGCAAGCAGGGGAAGAAGAAGAAGAAGAAGACAGCCGGGGAGAGGAAGGACTCTGCGGGGTCCGACAAGGACGTAGCAGGTGGAGGGGCGGGAGGTGTGGGGGGAGCGAAGGGGGAGCGAATGTCACCGGAGGAGAAGTTGATGATGAGTATGTTAAAAGAAGAGAGTGGTATCGATGCCTTGGATAGGACGATGGTGCGAGTGGGTGTAGATATAAGCAAGGTGATGGAGAGGGTGCAGACGATGACTAATGGCGGGGGGCTACGGACTCCGGGAGGAGCGAGCACGGAGGAGAAGGACGAGACTTTCATCCCGGAAGAAGGAGGATTTGAAGAGCCTGATTTGGCGGAGCCAATCCCAATGTTGATGGGGACAGGGGAAGAGGATCTGGAGGGGGAGAAACCGATGTCATTGTATGACAAGGGGTGGGGAGTCGCGAATAATTTTGTGCTGATTGATGCCGCGAGCATCATTTATAGGACTTTTCACGCAATGCCTAAGCTGACGGGGCCTGATGGAACGCCGATCAATGCTGTCCTTGGGTTTTGTAATGTCTTGAACAAGCTCTTACTCCCCGCCATGGTCCAGAGTCGCATCCGGCCCTATGTGCTCGTAGTCTTTGATGGCCACGTGCCCCTCCACCGACAAACCGCACTCTACCCCACCTATAAAGCCAATCGTGCTCGCACCCCGGAAGACCTCATCTCCCAATTTCCTCTAGCCCAGGAAGCGGCAATTGCGTTTGGCGCCATCAATGTGACGGCGCCGGACGGATTGGAAGCTGATGATGTCATTGCCACCTTTGCCCAAGTGGCAATTGAGCAGGTACCCGATATGAAAGTCACGATTGTGAGTTCAGATAAAGATTTTTTGCAGCTGGTAGGGGATGATGTGAGTGTCTTCGATCCATTTAACATGGCGAGGTTGGGTCCGAATGAGGTCTTTGAGAAGTATGGGTTGGAGGCTGGGCAGCTGCTTGATTATTTCGCGATGGTGGGGGATGCGGCCGACAACGTGCCGGGCATCCCTGGGATAGGTCCTAAGACGGCTCAGGAGCTGTTGGAGGAGTTCGAGAGTTTCGAGGAGCTATGGGAGTTCAAAGATGAGGTGGAATCGCCTAGGTTGAGGAAAATCGTGGAGGACAATGTGGAGAAATTTTTGATGTCGCGACGTCTGATTCGATTGAAGAAATTGTTTGAGCCGCCGAGCATGACGTTGATGCCGAGAGCAAGGTTTTCGGAGGCGAAGATGCAGGCTTTTTGTGCCAAATACGGATTTAAGACGCTGGCGAGCCGGGTTACGAGTACACTGGCCAAGGCCGAGGCGGCGAAGGAGGCGGCGGCGGAGGAGGGGGGGGTCGGGAGGGGGTTCTTTTCGTAGATATTTATCATAAGAAAGCCCGAGAGATTTCACCATTTCACTAAACACCAGCCACAGGCACCTATCTCGTGGCTAGTGGCTAGTTCCCTCCCTTCTCCTTCCCTCGTTTCCTCGTATCCTCCCTTTTCCTTCCCCCCAATGTAGAGAGCCAGAGAAATTAGAATGACAGACAAAATAGATGAAATATGTCGTAATGACTAAGATACACAGTTCCCCAATGGAGTAGCTGCACCAGCAATTCAGCATGGAGGCAACCACACTGTATAAGTAGAGGAATATGGAAGTTTGAGGGAAAGAAGAGTACGACAGGGAACGAGACGAGATAGGAAAAGAGGAGAGAGAAATAAGGAATAAGAGAGGGAAAAAGGGATGCAAGCTGACCGCTCAATAAATTGTTTGTGGTTAGATGCTGACTCCAAATAATTTGAGTTCTTTTTAGAAGGGGTTTTTAGAAGGGGGGTGAGGCGTAGGTCTTTGTGAGTAGAGAAAGGCAATGGCAAGGACAAAATAGAAGATAGCTAGATTAATATGGCAGAGAGAAAGAAGGGCTTCACATTTATGTTATTTTGATGCCGCCGGCCATGCCATGACCAAACGACCCCCACGACTGCGACCCCCGAGAAGAAGAAAAAAGAAGGAACCACAGCAATAATAAATAATGAAAAAGTGAGAAAACGGAATACTCAAAAAACGGTGATGCTCTCTGCACAGTTTGTTTTTTTAATTCCTTCGAAGACGGTTGCCGTCCTGCCACGTGAGCAGCTCTCTTTTCTGTACGTAAGAGACTTTTACCGAGACAAATTGTCTCGCTCGCAAGAGAGCAATGAATGTCATTGCCCCCACCGGAAGCGTGGTATTTCACTGCCGATGTTCTTGACTTCTCTCTCTATGCGTACGTGACTCGCCGATGACTATCTTTCTTCTAACCCTTCTGACGCATGCATTTTTGCATCAAACTAAAGCGCCAGAAAAAGGCGGAGAAAACCAAATCTCATGGTCCTCACGCTTATCCACCTATATGTCTGTACTGCACAGCTGCTGCTGCTGCTGCTGTTAATGTCACCGCACCAATCAGTTACACTGCACACAATGTACAAATAGAAAACAATAATATGATCGAGCCTACCTTTCACTCGCTCCATTATTCATCTCCTTTTTTGTTCTATATTTCCCATGAAGAAAAATGAGACAAAACTATTCTTCTCCACCACTACTTTCCTTCTTCCCTCCCCCCTCCTTCCTTTCCTTTTCCTCTTCCAACACCATCATCCCCCCTTTCCCCTCCGAAATCCTCCTCTTCGCCCTCAGATATGCTCCACACAAAATCAAAAAATCATAACTCGCATGCAACGCAATAGTAATTGTCAAGTCCCCATAGAGCAAGAAGATGCCCCCCATATATGCCCCTGAAAGGGTAATAAAAAGGACATCGGATGGCCCCATTTTGTGAGCTAAGCCAAACACGCCTGCTGCTATTCCAAGCCCTAAGTAAGGACCGAAAATCTGTGTGATATATTAGATAGTCGGAGGGACGGGAAATATTGTTCAACCTCGGCTGCTGCTGTTGCTGCTCTCCGGCCGTTCTGTTGTTGCTGCTCTCCTGCCGTTCCAATCGATCATTACCCCTATCTACCTCGGACCCTGCCATGTGAGATAGACAGTCAATGCCCCACCCACCCCAAACATCGTGAACTAAAATCACTTACCTGAGCAATCCCCTGTTGAATCAATCCTCGAAAAAGCGCTTCTTCCCCAATGGCTGTCGCCAATGTGACGGCAGCAGCGAGGAGGAGGACAAGGCCGGCAGGGGTCTTGGTGCCGAAGATTGAGAGGGCGTAAACCTCGCTAGCTGTGTCTTCTTGCAATCCTTGAAGCACTATAAATGTGGAATGTAAAATAAAAATAGAGCGGCATGGGTTAGGGCGGATTTGGACGAGGCTGGCCGTTTCTTGGTACCGATTTGAGAGGACCTAGAGCTCACTACTTGTGTCTTCTTGCACTCCTTGGAGTATTTAGGACACCAAGAAGGAGCAATACTGTGTCCAGTCAGCATACATTTCAGATGTCAAGCATTTCTTTCCACAGAATAGATGTATCCTTCACCCTTCGCCCCCCTTACTGCCTCCCCACATCTACCTACCAGCGTCGACTGCAAAAAGAGGGAGGGCTAGGAGAGCGCCGAGCGCGAACTGGGAAGGTTGGAGTGAAAGGGTCGCGAAGGGGAGGACGCTTATGAAGGAACCTACGAGTTGTCCTAAGGCTCCCAAACCTAAGGCCATAATGATGCTGAAAGCAATTAAAAGTTGATTAGGGCCTGGAGGGAGGAGGATGCGTTGCTGTGCGGAAAGGAGGAAGGCAGAGAATGAGGCGGTTAGACAAAGTGACTCACAAGCCAACAGAAAGAACGATTGAGTAAGTGGAACTGTCGCACCCACCACCCATCAAGGAAACTTACTTTGCCCTTGGGCGTCTGGGTCACATAGGCGAACGGCACTGTGCTTTTCTCGTCTCCACCATAACCCTTGAGGCGTCGCTCTAAATCCTCCAGGGCATTTAACTTTAGCTGTTGCGGAGTATCTTGCTGCTGCTTCTTTGAACACAGCTTTGTGCTCTGAACGCCGCGTTGGGTGTTTGGGCAGGACGGCCATCTCGGGAAGAGGCTGGGCTGCGGCCCAAAGAAGGATTTGAGACGAGGCCTCACGGAGGACAGAGGCAGCGGTGGGCGAGCTTGGGTCGGCACAAATGCTTGCGTAGAGAGCGCTGTTAGATTGATGAAGAAGAACAGAAGTACAGGAAGGGGCACGAGGCGGACGGCCATGACGGCCGAACCGTAGCGCGCATGTCGTCGCTCTTGAAGGGACATAAGGTGTGGTGCGAAACAGACGGGCTTGGAGCGAGGAGCGAGGAAAAAGGTCCAGGAAACCTCCGGAAGCCGATCCAAAGCACGGACAAAGCTGTAATATATGTGGAGATGGGAAAGGCACAATTTTGAAGGGACAAAGCAATCAAGGTCTCAAAGCCCGCGGCGGCTTCAGCCACCTTCGCAGAACAACTGCACCTCAAGAACATAAAAGGGGCCGAGCACCGAGCATGTCGTGAAATCGCGGATACTGCCACACTGTCCCTCGAAGGACCATTATCCTTTTGCCAACACGCCACACCCCACATGCCCTCCCGTATAAGCAGACAGGCTGCCAAGGTACCTAGCATCCTTGCCATTTTTGGGGGGACCCCTGATCTCCCCACCGCACGCATACCACTCAAACACAATCCACGTACGCTTCCGTGTGCTCAGCGAAGATCGTCGTCGTGTTTTTGAGGACGTTGCTCCCTACTCTCAGTCAACGCACCCACGCATCCCTATTTCCCACGAGACAGACGATTTCTTCCCAACCCAGCTGCAGGACGCCCGTGCTGCTTGCCGCTGGCCGGCTAGTCCCGCGGTACTGTTTGTCTTCGCATCTCCTCATCAATCCCACCAGCCATGACCGACTCGCTTCGCCAGCGCCCCAGCCGGAGACGAGAGGAAAGTGTGAGCCCCCTTGTGAAACATTACCTGCCTGAATCTGCTGCTGTCAAAGGTACGTACGAGAAGAAGCGAAGAAGAGAAGGGGACTTGTGCCATTTTGACATGGTGTCAGCATGCCCTTTTTGGTCTCCGTCCATCTCCTCCTATGACCTCCTACTTCTCCTACCTCTCCTCAACTTATCCATGATATCCCTTCCACACCTGCGCACAATCTTCTCTCTCATCGCCCCGCGCATCTCACCTTGATTTGATTGCTGAGCTCCACCTCGCTGTCATTATCACCACCTTTAAACAACACCAAACAATGATGCCTCCGCAATGACATGCTCCGCCCTTTATTGTGCACCTTGTGCCTCACTGCTCATTTCTTCCCTAACCACCCTCAATCCCGCCCCACTTGTTATTCTTTTAACAAACATAATCAGACAAAACATCACCTCCAACCAGAAGCAGCAGCAGCAGCACCACCAGCAGCACCCATAGCACCGAGCACGAAGATGACCGAAATGGCGACTTCCCACCCCTATTAATGAGCCCCCACCGCTCCCACAGCGACGGCGGTGACGTCTTCCACGGCCACGGCGGGAACACAACCCCTTGCAACGGCGGAGGGATGAAACGCTCCCGCTCTTTCCTCGACTTGATAAATGAAAAAATCGAGCAAGAGCCAAGCACCAACCCGGACACCGTCTCCCTATACCTCAAATTCATCGTTTCCTTGGACTTCCTCGCTGTTGCGACCGTCGTCCCCCTTCTCCCCCAATATTTGGTCCGAACGGGCTGTTGCAACGAGCAGCTAGCCTTCATTTCCTCTGCCTACAGCCTCGCCCAGTTGGTAGGAGGGGTACTCCTAGGCTGGGTCTCCGACGGGATCATGACGCGAAAAACAATCCTAATGACTTCCCTCTTGGGCTCCGCTGCATCCTATGGCATGATAGGCGTGTCCTCCTCCCGCCCACTCCTTATACTGTCCCGTATCGTTGTTGGGTTGGTCAAACAAACCATGACAATGACTACGGCCTTGATTTCCGACCTCCCCCTCGACCGGTCCCGTCGGACCAAGCACATGTCCCACCTCACGGCCGCCGTGACTGTCTCCTGGATTGTAGGCCCTGCCCTCGGGGGATACCTCTTCTGGCTCTCCCCCTGCCTGCCCCCCCTCGTTGCTGCCGTCATATTCACCATTGCCGCCTTGCTCTGCTTGATAGGTGTCCCCAACCACCCCGACCCCCCACCACCTGGCTTTTCCCCGCTTTCCACCTCCATCTCCTCGCCAGACCTGCTCGGCATGTCTAATGGCAACAGTGGAAGTGGGTTTAAGTCCAAGAGTAAGAGCTTCGGCACATTCTTGTCGACGCTTCGGAGCAACTTCAGGGAGGCGTTCAATGACCCAACCATTATTAGAATAGTGGGGATAAGACTCCTCTACAGCTTCACCATCATTTCCCTCATGCCCACCAATTTCGTGGGATATTTGGAGGCGAGATATGGGCTCAAGAGCCATGAAGTCGCCTACTTGCATTCTTACCGCGCAACGCTGTCGTTTTTAGCACAGACGTTTTTGGTGTCGGCGGTGGTGAAACACCATACGTTTTCGGAGGAAGCGACCGCGAGGGCCGCGATTGTGTTTGGGGTTTTTCTCAAGTACTCCGAGGTGCTGAACCGCGATCGGTTGGTTTTCTTATTTGTGACCACCCCTGCTATAGTCGGTGTTTTTTCTCTGTTCGATTGTTCTTTGCAGGGAATTTATACAGACAGTATTCCAGCAGGGCACAGGGGGGCTGCGCTAGGATCAATGTCGGCGTTGCAGTCGCTGGTTAAGGTTGCGGCGCCTTTGTATGGGGGGGAGATTTTCCAACGAGTGGGTCATGAACGCCGACCGGAGATTATCTTCATTCATTATGTGGTGTTAGCGACGGTGGTCTGGCTTGTCTTTCCCCCTGGCCGGCACCGACCAAAGCAACATGAACAGCGCCTGCCCCCGTCAGTGTCGACCGGCTCGTTATCACAGATTGTGGAAGGGAAGGAGGAGGGAAATGCGCTTTATGGGAATGATGACATGAGCAGTAGCAGTAGTAGTGAAGGTAGAAGTAGAGGGAGCAGCAGTACCAGTACCGGACTCGTCAGACGGAATGTGTCTGCCCATCCCCTCCACGGCAACCCCTCCACTGCCTCACTCTCTGACGCCGTGCCGGACATGCGTCCCGCCCACGAACTCACCGCTTTGACTGATGAGGCTATTGCTTCTGCTCCTGCTACTATTTCTTCCTCTTCGCGAGGCGGCAACAGCAGTAGGGAGCCGGTGGCGATCCGGAGGGGAGGAATGACCAGCCTTCCGAGTTCGGAGAGGCTGCATCCGATTAGGGGCAGGTTTGACAGGGGAAGCAGGGTTAGGATTGGGCAAATATAGATAGAAAGGAGAGACGCAGGAGGACGAGAGAGTCGGCACATGGAGAGGTAGGTTGGGCCGCACCAACTGCAGCAACAGCAGCAACTGCAGCAAGTGTTCTGCCAAAGACTAGAATTCCCACTTATTTTATTCCTCACCTCGCAATCGTCAAGTCGCTTTAGTCGGAAGGGGTAGGGAATAGGAGGGGAGAGAAAGATTATCTCACACACACTGTTTTCACCACAAAAACAAAGAAAGAAAGCGAAATCTAAACAAAGTCTCACCAAATGCGTACTTTCATTTTCTTCTATCGATTCATCAACCGTCGAAAATTTGCCCTGATTATCATCATAGCCTCCTCTTGTGTAATTCCCTTCACTGCCGCAATGGCTGCCACACCAATCGGCACAGTCATCGGCTCATTCCTCATATCCTTCTCCGGACCTTGATAAGGAGAATCCGTCTCCGTCAAAAGCTGCTCGAGGGGCAACTCCTTTACCAATTTCTTGAACGACTCACTCCGATTTACCACCGAGGGGATTGATAGATAATAGCCCGCCTCCGCAATACGTTTCCCAAGCTTTACCTTCCCACTGAAGCAATGAAAATCTGCCTTCGTGACTTCCATTTCTTGCAATATCTCGAAGGTACGCAGCTCGGCCTTGCGGGTGTGAAGGATGAGGGGGAGGCCGTGTTTTTTCGCCACTACGATTAGCTTCCGAAGCACCCGTTCTTGTTCTGCAAGCTGCGTGGGATCCGTGCAGTAGTAAGCATCTAGGCCGCATTCACCCACAGCTACCACCTTGCCTTCGGCGCACATTTGATCAATCCATTCCACCTCGGCGTCGACATCGAATTTATCGGGAGGGGGAAAAGGATGAGGCCAGGCATCAGGGCCAATGACATTACATGCCGCGTCCAAAGGATAAATACCCAACGCAGGCAAGAGACTGGCAGGGTGCCGGGCACAGAGCTCTAGCACCGCCCGATTCGACTGCGGCTCCAAGCCGTTCACAACGCAGAACTCCAGGCCCTTGTCCCGAGCACGCTGTGCGACGTCGTCTTCTTCCCCGACAAACTTTTCATGGATAATGTGGCAATGCACGTCGACGTAGTTATTTAGTGTTGACGCGACGCTCTCAGTCATACTGGCACTGATGGCGGTGATTGGAGCACGGCTTGTGGGACGGAAACTCTGACTGTGGCGGCGGCGGACGAACGTCGGGATAGCGGGAGCAAGGAAGCACGATGATGACAATGATGTGGTGAAGCAGGGAATGCAGTGGGCAATATCAGCTCCTCGTCCACGGCTAAAGGCCAAGAACATCCAAGTCGTGCAACAGGACAAGAAGAGGAGAGCTCGGACGGGGCGGGGGTACATGCGCCGGGCTTGCTGGGCTGGGAAGAGGCGTACAATATTTTGGTTCCTACACGCTGCCTTTTAACCGGCCTTGTCCTCTATCTTTGCCAACCTGTACTAGGGATGTGTATGGGAATGTGTCGCTGATGCGGTGGACTGCTGATATCATAATCCTCCGTTTGAGGCCAAGCGAACCCCGGAAGTCACACAGGTTAATGCAAAGCGGATGATATGCTTGTTTCCTTCATTTCCTTTTGACACTTACGAAAAGGCAGGCATTGGGAAAGAGCTCTTTGGCGATTTGAAACGAGACTTCTACCACCGGTTGTGGAAGACGATTCAGGAAAGTTTGTCTATATACAAGGAGACCGGCATGTGTCTTGCGTTGCGTGGAAGGGTACATAACTTTAGGGCGGCGGTTTCCAGAGGGAGAGCGCTCTCCCTCTGGAAGGTCTTGGACAACGACAGAAACCACCGCCCTAAAGTTATGTACCCTTCCACGCAACGCAAGACACATGCCGGTCTCCTTGTATATAGACAAACTTTCCTGAATCGTCTTCCACAACCGGTGGTAAAAGTCTCGTTTCAAATCGCCAAACAGAAGTTCTTGTCCCGCGCTGGCTCTCCAAGGTGGTGGCATCCAAGTACGGCACATAGGGTAGAACTTCTTCCTGAATGGCGTTTCCTGTTTTGTTGTTTTCCAAAAGTCTGCGGTGGCCACCTCGCTGTAGACACGCTCCCCATTCACCATCATGATAGCTGGATGTAATTGCAATTGTGTAGAGTCCCGTGTAAGAGCTGGATCTGCCAGCAATTCTGCGGTAATGCGCCCTATGGAAGCCAAACTACGTTGCATGCAATAAAAAAGGTTAATTACAATAAAATATATATAGCGCGTATTCGTTGCTCGGCAGATTCCGGTAATGTTATATTGTTGTTCGGAGCTTGAGGTCTGATCCAACGTTCCAATGCATGCACATACTTGTTGAAATGCACACACCCTACAAAATACAGGCAAGTTACCGCAGAAGGAAACCCAGGCACTACCCCTCACACCTTTCCTCTCGTCTTCCTGCCCTTTCCAGCCCTCGTGTGCCATCATGCTCCAGAGCATTTTGGCGTGTTCACTTTTGTTAGTCGACGCATGCGGCGGCCTTCCTGCCAAGACGACGTCGCGCGACCCACTGGCTTTCTTTGGCAACTGGGGAAAACCCTTTGTCCCCAAGGTCCCGAGTGCTGCGCCTGCTCCTGCCGCTGCCGCTGCCCCCGCGAGGAAACTCGTCGATTATAGTCCTAGGCTCCCAAAACTGTATGGGGGGTGGTTCGACAATACTCTCGTCGATCAAGCATCTGCAGCCATCACCGCGGCGTTGAAAGACGGTACGTGATAATTGCTGAGCACTGAAATCTGGGGAAATTGCTGTCTGACCGGCCTTTCTTCCGCCCTTGTCTTCTTATCCTCCATTTAACAGGCATTCAGACGTCCGAAGTGCTCTTCCCCCCCTTGCCCAACATGGAAGAGCGCGAGTTCGGGACCAGTCTAAACAGTACGTAATGCATCTTTGCTTTTCCGCTTCGCAGTAGTGTGTATGAGTCCCAGAGATGTACTGCTCTGCTACGTACAACCCTCTCCGTCTCTCACCGCGCATTTCAACATCCGCCCTCCTTCGTCCCTTCAGTGAAATACAACAGGGCCGTCGCCACTCGTTTGGGCGGCCCCGACAATATTTTGCGGAAGCAAAGCGTTGCTTATGCGAATGTTGACCTGGCCAGCAGAATCGCCACCAAGCTCAGAAAACGCACCCTCCTCCTCACCTACGACAACGCTGTCGACTCAAGCATCATAAAGCTTAGCAAACAAGCCGAAATCATGCGCATCAGTAGCGCTGATCTCAAAGCATGTATAACGGCCAATGATGTTTTGCTCGCCCTTTCCCCTGGCGTCGGTTCGCATTGGACCAAAGCAGCGGGGCTCCAAACCGAGGCGCCCGTGGTGGCCATGAATGCCCCCTTTTCCCTTTCTTACGATATCGCACAAGGTGGGAAATGGGAGCCGATTTATGTAGTCAAAAGAGTGACGAAAGGATGGATTTATCGAGCTTATCCGTCTGGATTTAAGGTGTATTTAGACAAACCTGATGGAACGGTAGAGTTAATCAAGGAATTTGACAAGGGGGTGATCCCCAAGCTGAGGGAAGTGGCGGCCGTGGTCCGCGACGAAAGTCAAGCACGAGGATATGCCATTTCGAATGATCGGTACTTGACGCAGCGGTTATAAATGTGGCGTAATTGAAGTAGAGGGAGGATATGGGGAGGTCCTTGGTGTTTATGCGAAATGGAGAGAAATGGGGAGAGAGGATGGAAGAGCGGCAGAAACGACGAAAGCAAACAACATAAAGCATTCGATTTGTCCGAGGAGAGATGTAAGTTAGACTAGTCAGACGCAGAGTGGATTTGTTTCTCTAATGAGTAGCCCAGGTGTATGGCAATTTTGTTCGATGTGCTCACAGAGCGTGCGTGCGAGGAGCCAGATTTGGGGGCCAGTGACCTGTAGGGAAATTAAGGAGGGTATTATTTTCACTTGAACATATCTATTGAACACCTAGTTCTGCTTTGTAGCTTGTTGCTGTTATGGACGTTATGGACGTGCCCTACTGTGAAGAAGGAAAGCAAGAATTCGGTCATTCTGATTTTTGATTTTTTGAATTGAAATATTGTACTTGCGTGTACTAACGCATCGTCGAGCTAAGCCTTGCACCCCCCCTGTCCACGAACGGAAATTCACCATACAACATATACAGGTGTACACAGAGCACAGATTTTCTCCTTTGCGACGGTGGCAGTCCTCGATGGGTCAGGCACCGACACGTTTCCATAAACGTCCTTCGGCACAACGTTGACGTCCCTCGCGCATCGTCCTTTGTTTCTGTTTTAAGCTGGGCCAGTTCCGCCCATCGCGTTCGGAGGGCCAGCGCATCGCAAGATTACCTCATCATTTGAAATTATCTTGCCATTCATGACCCTGTCTCTGTCCCTCACCACTTTTCCCTGCAGGTGAGCATGACAAGCACAGGGACCCGCGACTTCCTCAATGGCCTCCGGGTGGCTGGCCGCCTGTGGGGCTCTCACGGTGACAAGATCACCAATGCAGTGCAGGGACGAAACTACGATGATGATCAAGCTGCCCAGAAGATAGATAGAATAGTCGGTGTTGCTGCCACGGGCGCGGGTGGAGAGGAAATGCGGCTGAGTGCGGGAAGCCCTACCATAGTGCACCAGCAATCAAGGGACTTGGTCGTCTCACCCTCATCTCCGTTCAGCATGCGGCAGGCTTCCTCTCCGATGTTTGGCTGGGGCGACGATGGGCATAATTCGTCTGTCTCTGCAGCATCTGGCAGCCTCACGCGTCAAAACTCATCGGACTTTGTCTCGTCTACCAAGACTGCCGTCAACGCTACCCCTTTCATTGCCCGACAAGCCTCGCGCGAAATGCCCTTGCCCGAGATTCTGCGGCAACACTCCCTAGATCTCGCCTCAACCAACCCCACCCAGTCTGGTAACAAGTCCAACGCCAGCATCAACAGCAATAACAGCTTCCGTCCCATCGGTAGCCCTGTGAGCGAAGGTTTCAAACGAGATCCCTCATCGAGTCCCGTCTCCTTCTTGCCCCCTCCGCTCCTTCCCGGCACCATAGCGGCTCCCACTGCTCTCCGGCCTAGTGGCCTTCGTTTTCAGCTTCTCCGCTCTCAGTCATCTTACGAACGAGGAAAGAACAATCGAGGGGCGGGTGGGAAGCAGGAGCAGCAGCAGCAGCGCCAGGCCTTGTCTCCCTCTTCTTCCCTAGATCGCCAAGGTATGGAGAACATCCAGCAGGTGGTACCAAGTTTGCCTCCGCAGGTCTTGCGGGAGGCGTTTAAGTCCTTGACTGAGCGTGAGGAACGTGCACATGGGGCCGAGCATGCGGCGGCCATGGCGGTGCATGAGGTGGAGAAGAATGAGGAGAAGGAGGGCGGTCCTACCGTCTCTATTTCTGCCACAGAGAAGGTGAGTTTGGTTCATGCCGCCCAAACCAGCCGTCGTAAGAGTCAGATTTTTGGTAGTAATCTCTTCAATCGTAAGAATCCAGGGAAATGTATCGTGAGCCGTACGAGCATCAATGCGGAGCCTGAGAGTTTAGGTGGAGGAGGGGGTGGAGGTAGCGGGAAAGGCGGTGCTATCGGTGTGGAGGAAGGGGGGGGTTGGAGGCCTGGTCATTTCCTTTCGCGTATCTTAAAGAATAAGAGCGGGGAGAGGGGGCAGTCGTGAGACCTGAAGGAGATAGGAAGGAGCACATATTTTGTTGATATTTGTTAACACTATTATTATGTCTTGTCGACATGTATTCGGGATGGTGGAAGGGTGGGGGGCCTGAAAAAGAGAGGATAGGGGGTTCAATAACGTAAAGTGAGCAGTCTTTATTGAATTATACACAGTGCGTTGTCTGATGGGGTAGAAACCTAACATTAGTAATTTATACATTTTGCTTTCGATGGGCCAGAAATATTCATGATGGCAACGTATGTACCTCACTAACAGTCGAAAGGTCCCCTCTTGTTCTGCTCGAGCACACATCAATTCTCAAACCACGACCAACATAACCCCTCCACCGACGCAGTCCACCTACACGAAGAGCCTACACAGTGGCGAGGGGTAGTAGCTTTGGAATTGGAGGAAGTTCAAGCGAGAACGACGCCGCTCGACTATCGCACGGGCACACCTTGCTCATCTCGCGTTGACCCGGGGGCAGGACGACGAAGTACATGTGGGACCTCTAGCGGCACCGAACCATCTATCTACAGCTCCATCCCGCACGTGTGTCGCGCATCTCGCACCTTATTACTGGGACCAGCTGTTGGAACGGGACACGGAGAAATCCCCACAAACAAGTCTTGCTGTGACGCCTTGTACACGCCTTTCTTCTGCCTCAAATCGCACACACACACAAATGGACCACCCCAGCAGAAACAGCAGCATTACGTCCATACCGAACAACACTGACAAAGATGGCAGCTGGGGTCCTGTGCCCAGCTCAAGCCCCCCGCCATCGTCTCCCTCAAACCTAGTAGGCGTGTCGACCTCCTTGCCTCTAACACCCCGCTCTCGGACCACGCGCCGCGACCAAGTAGCACGCGAGCTCATGGACTCAGAAAGGACTTTTGTGGAGCAAATGACGGTACTGACCAAGGTCTTCATCAATCCCTTGCGATGGTGGAAATTGGAGATCACACAAGGCAGGGAATCGATGCACCCGCCGCTGCCGGACGCGCTCCTTCAAGAAATTTTTGGCAATGTTGAGCAGCTGTTAGTTTTCAATGCGCATGTAGTGGAGCAATTTGCGGAGCTGCATTGTGGGAATCAGGCGTTTGGGGGCTTCTTCAAGAAGGCGGCACCCTTTTTTAAGATGTATTCGAGTTACGTCTCTAACTATGACAGAGCAATGGAGACATTGCTGCATTTGATTGAGACCCGGCTCGATTTTGCAGCTTTTGTCCGAGGTACGTGTGTGTAGCGAAGTGTTTCGATTCCTTTGACTGGCTGACTGGCGCAAGCGTTGATCTGTCTCTCCGATCTCAAGCCTCTTTTGTTTTTCCTTCCCGGGCTGTGGCTATCCTCTTATCCCATTACCCTTCCTCCTCCTCTCTCATTTCCTTCCACCCCCAGCCTGCGAACTCCAGGAAGGTTGCAAGGGCCTAAATCTCCGGGCTTATCTCATCATGCCTGTGCAGAGAATACCACGCTACAAGCTCTTGCTCACGGAGCTGCTTAAACACACGTCAGAGGACCACCCTGATTACGAGGTATATGGCACCTGGAAGAGGGCGGTCAGCAAGAGCACGCAAGCTGCGCTTTTTTTTAAAAATGTAGCACTGATATTTAAACGAAAACCTGCATTCACTTTACGCAACATATACATGTAGGACCTGGAGGCGGCCGTCAAGCTCGTGTCAGGCGTGGTAGGCGCCATCAATGAAGACATAAAAAGGCAAGAGAGGCGGTTTAAGGTCATCGAGATTCAAGAGCAATGGGACACGGTATGTTTCAATATTTACTTTACAGAAGGGACTCCCTAACCTTCTCGCCTCCCCCCTTTGATCTTCTCCTTTTCACTCACTCATTATCCTCTCCCCTGTACCCTTTCCTTCCAGGTCCTTGTCACGGCTTCCCGCAAATTCGAAAAGGAAGGGCCACTCATCAAGGTCTGTCGGAAAGGGCCAAAAACGCGGGAATTCGTTCTCTTCAATGACCTCCTAATCTACGGCGTCCGCAAAATGGCCTCCTCGGAAAAGCGCTATTTGCATAGGAAGCTTGATTTGGGTGAGCTGTTCGTTGTGGATAGTGGGGAGGCAGAAAAGACCTTTGTTTTGGCGACGCGTTCGAAGTCATTTGTTGTGCAATGTGTGGACATGGCCGAAAAAAAGTCATGGATGGCGGCGTTTACTTGTTGTTTTGCCGAGATGGAGAAGACGGTCTTGTATGGGAAGAATCGAACAATCAACAAAGACCATCGCTTGACCCATGTCGGCTTGTGGATGGTCAGGGAGGGGGAGATGGTGCGAGAATCCTACCTTATGCCACCTGACATGCCCAAGGATAAAACGTACGGCTTCCTCAGCTTCCAAGACCTCCGTCTGATTGTCGATCCTCAGGAGCCTGATCGTAGCAGCATGGGCAAGCGTGTCCTTTCTCGTATCTTGCGGCGGGGGGCAAGCCTTTCGCGGTTTAATTTTAAGGTCCAGAGTGGGAATCCGGTGCCATGCGAGCACGTCTCACCGGACGATATTCATGGAGCGGTTGATTCGGACGACGATGACGAAGTGTCGACTTATAGCGATGCCCTCTCCCCATGCAGCTCTGCGAGTGCCTCCCCCTACGATTTTGATTCAGCGGATACGCGCTGGGGGGGCATTGGCGTACACGGCTTTCCCGTCACAAGTACTAGGACGAATACTACTACTACTCCTCCTCTTACTGATGATGCTACGGCGACGGATCCCAGCAGCAGTACGGGTGTTGCGATGACGAGGACCGGGATGCGAAGGGCGAGCCTCGATACGGTGGCGCCGGGCGCGCTCAATGACGTGGGGTTCCAGACCGCTTCGGGCTTTATCGATGGGAGGTAGGTTTGGCTGACGTGAATTTGGGGCTAGATTTAAATTGTACCAACCCTGTTGTTTTATCTTCTCCATCTCCTGAATTCCCACCCTCCTCCCTTTGAATGCAGACAGTGCTCCATTATCCTAACCCTCTCATTCCCGCCATCCGATTTCGCCCTTCTCTCTCTCCTTCCATCCGGACTCCCATCCATACAGACAAAGCAGCAAATGGAGTGGCATCCTCAGCGGCCTCCGTCCCCAGGGCGCAAACTCCACCTCCCCCAAAGCTGTCCCAGACCTTCACCAGGAAAAGGAATTGGCAGCTCTTGAACGGTCCTTAGGCTTGATGGGGTTCAGAAATGAGGCGAAGAACGGAGGGCACACAAACGACAGCAAGCCTCCGCAGGCTCGCCTCTCTCCACCTCCGCTCGTTGACACGGCCGCCTCGGCCCCTACAGGTGCCACTGCTGTCCCAAGTACCAATACCATCGTCGGCGGTGGTGTGGCTATCAGCAGCAACAGCAGCAGCAATGCCAGTGCCCCGGGATCATTACACGGGGGGCGTCCGCCTAAACCGATTTCACCTCCTCGGAGCCCCTTGTCGCCTCCCATCTCTCCTCGTCTGATCCATTGCGTCCCCTCAGAACAACACCATATCTCTCCTAATGCCTTGTTCTCGCCGGCAGCATCGTTTTCCTCGGAATCGTCTCCCTTTACCTCCTACGCAAACTCAAACACCATCAATTGCAGCGGCAGTGGCAGCAGCAGCAGCAGCAGCAACAACAACAGACTTCCACATGGCGACTCGGCACGGACCAAGTCACGTCCAAGCACAGGCAAGGGGGCTGGTAGGGGTGGGGGTGGCTGCAGCAGCGGCAGCAGCAGAAGCAGCATGGGCAGTATCGTCGTATCTCACGAGAAGTTCGGAGGTTCTGTTGCACCTGCTGCTGCTGCTGCTGCTAGTGCTAGCTGGAGCAATGGAGCCTTATTAGGGCCCGATGCAGAGTCACCCGGTGGCAGCAGCAGCAGGTCTCGCAGGAGCTCAACGGGAGGTCCACGTCCGGCCAAGGCCCCCCGCTCTCCTCGCTTCGGTTCGCTCTCTCCCCCCGCCCGCTCCGAGCACCTCAACAGTGACAGTCCACCTGACGTCTTCTCTCGTTCATCCTCTCCTTTGCCTCATCCTGATCTGTCACTACCCCCACCCTCATTCAGCTCCACAGCCTCCTCCTACCGAGTACCTGGGAACGAGTATGTAGTTGTTCTCCCAGTTTCTGATTTAGGTTTGGGCATTTTCTTGAGGGATGAGAATGGCAAGGTTTTAGTGGGTGGATTTCGTTCCCCAAAGAACTTGTCAGGCGCTGGTGTTGGCGGGGTTGGGGGAGCAGGGGGTGGGGGAGGAGGTGGGGGGGGTCATGGTGTGCATGCAATGAACCCATCCATGCGCGCGGGTATCAGGTTGGGAGATTCGTTGCTCAAAGTAAATGGTACTGTTGTTCATTCGGTGAGTCACACGATTGCTGTGCTCGGGGAGTCAAGGATGGAAAAGGTGATTGCCCTGACCTTGCGGCGAGGCACTGGCGTCGGGGAGGGGTGGCCGGGAAGGACTGGGAAAGTCTCTGCGGGGGCGGGAGCGCTCGTCCTTTCTCATTCGCCCCCCAAGCCTCAGAGCAAGATTTTGCGAATTCATCGGGATAGAGGGACAGGAACAAAGTAGGCAGAGACGAGACGGAAGGAATGGGATGAAGAGAAAAAGATAGGGAGAAAGAGAGAGAGGAGAGAGAGAAAGAGAGATTAAAAGAGAGGGTATGTACACACAAAACCATATTTTTTGCACCCACAAATCTGACTAGTAAATAACGAGAAAGTGGACATACGACTACCCCTAATAAGTCTGATTAGACAATGCGATTGGCTATGAGCTCTTTCTTTTTTAAATGAATTTCTTTATCTTCTTTTCCATTTCTTTTCTTTCACTAGCTCATCATCTTTTCTTTTCCCTTCTGCACAGAACAAACTTAATTAGTCAGTCATAAAGTCAACAGTCGTCTTTTCCTTCTCTCCTCTCACCATTTTTCAATATCCCCCAGCCTTCCCCAATACAATTGCAAAGCCCATGATGACCCCAGCTATCCACAGACAAAGCAGTCCCGCATTCCACCAACACATCATCATGCCCCCCAACGCCGCCACAGCCGTATCCCCCGCCAGAATCGCCCAAATGACATATCCAGGCACCCGACCCCCCTCGACCTCCACGTCCTCTTCGTCATCCTCATCCCAATTAATAACAGCAGCAGCACCAGTAGCAGCAGCACCAGTAGCAGCGGCGCCAGTAGTAGCAGCACCAGCAGCCGCAGCATTAGTAGCAGCAGCACCAGTTGCAGCGTCGCTACTGCTAGGTGCTTGTTTCCAAGCCCGGACAAGACCATAGCTCTGCACAAAGCCGACCACAGCAGCCTCCACCACAAGCAACACTAGCAAAGTCGACAAAGCCCACCACGAGCAAATAACCCCCCCCTCCTCTATCAGAAGAATCTCCAAGCACGCCCTCGCAAGTTTGATAGTTAATGCCCCAAAAACTGCACCTCCTCCCACTACAAATCCCACACAGATGCGCCGGGTACCATTCAAAATCCACCCTGCCTCCCTCCTCAAATTCTGCTGAGCCCCATTCCCCGAAAATTCTAACCGAAGTCTCCCGCCCCGAGCTGCAACTAGAGCCACAGTCTCTTGTAACCGCGCCAAGCCATCTCTACTGATCCAATTATCTTGAAGATTCAGCCGCTCGAGCTTTGCCAGGCCAGGACCTGTTTTTATCCCTTCCACCAACACGCGCAAACTCATATCAGTCGCTCGACTCCGCGACATCCCAAGGTAAAGCAGTAGCGGACAGGCCCCTGCAGTCAAAACATTCGAAATCGCCATCACTCCTTCATCCCCTAACTCATTCTTATGCACTTCCAACCCCACCAAATGCGGTAATCCCCCTGCCGCCATAGCATCTCCCAAAGCCACCGCTCCCTGGCACCCTATCCGATTCAAAGCCAAGCCCAACCCCATTAACTCAGGACATGCATTAATCTTTAATGCCTGCGCGATCTCTCTCATCCCCTCCGTTTCCAGCCCAACGGCATGTAAATCCAGTCTCCGCAAGTTCTTTCCTGCCCCTCCTACGAGCGCTCGGGCCAGTTCTCGCGCCCCGTTAAGAAAGAGGGCATTTCCACTCAGGTCCAACCAACGCAGGGAAGGGCACGCCTGCTTACACAACGCATCCACCAGGGGTAAAAGGGCCGTCCCGGTGATAGAGGTAGACCTCAAATCGAGCCGATGCAACTTAGGACGAGGATAAGAAGTAAGAGCTGAAGCCAAGGCTGCCGCACCACTACTCCCCAACCCTGTCCAATTCAACCCGAGAGCTTCCAGAGCTGGTAATGCACCCGCAGCTAGCACAGCCATGACATCTTGCACCGCAATCCCTCCATCCTCCTCTCCTTCTGTATTATCGTCCAACCACAACTCCCTTAAGCCATCACACGCTCCACTCTTCAAAGCTTCGGCAATAACACATATGCCCTCACGTCCCAAACGAGCACTATGCAACTCAAGGAGTGCCAGTTTTGCTCCACAACCATCCTGACACAACGCCTTGGCTAGCTCCTCCGCTCCTCGTGAACCCACCACATTCCCCCCCAAGTGCAGCTTACACAAATAGGCGCAACCCGCCCTTGCTCTCGCCCCGAGCGCGACCGCCAGCGCTTCCACTCCCTTCTCCTCCACATTATTATCGCTCATTCCTAGCTGCTCTAAGAGCGGACAATGACCATCCATCAACACTTTGCTCAACTCCAGCATACACGCCGTACCCAACGCCGCGCCGGACAAATCAAGGATCTCAAGCTGCGCCAACCCACCACTCTGCATAGCCCTCGCGATCGCTAACCCCCCCCCATAAATTTTATCCCCGAACAACAATAGACCCTGCAGCAATGGTAAAGCCCCATGTTCCAAGGCAAGACCCAAGGCCTGGGCACCCTCCTCCCCCATTTCGGGATTATCTGAAAGGTCAAGATGATTAAGCTTTGGACATGTTCCAGCAGCAAACGCCGCTGCAAGACTATGTGCATCCGCTGGTGTCATGTGCGTTTCAGACAAATCCAGCGCAAGGAGTCGTGAAAGGCGGGGGGTGGCAGAAGAAATGAGGGCACCTGCGAGCGTGCAGACCTCGCCCCGGTAGCGCATACGGCGGACGAGGGGAGTGTATTGCAGTAAGGAGACGATAGGCTGCTTTACGTCAGTTTCATACCCTAGTTCTACACATCCTTTCCCATTTTGTCGTCTCAACTGTTCCCCTGCATCTTCACCAACCCCATCCGCTACCGACCTTTCCTCTTCCACACCTTCTCCATCAGTAACCTCCATACCCTCCAACATCCCGGCAGCCTTTAATGAGCACGACTGCATGCCACTGAGACTGCTGCTACTCGCCATCGATGTGCTTTCACTCAACCCGATGCTGCTCCCTACGCATACACCCTTTGCCGCTCGTCCTTGCTGAGGTTGGCGTATGACTAGCTCGCGGAGGACATTGGCCCGTTCGGCGCGCAGCCAGCGGCACGTGGAGACAATGTTGACTTTGTCTGCCTGGACCATAAAGGAGAGTAGCATCCACAGTATATCTCCCGCATAAAATGGTAGTGGCAAGGGTGATTCGTGCTGCACCTGGGCGGAACGTGCAATGGAAGCACCGGGCCTCCCCGGTTCACGTTCGCTCCAAAATGTGCATGAAGAATTGGTGTGGTACAGGCGCCTCTGGTTGCCCGGCAAATCTCCTTCGCACTCTTCCCAGGACTGCTGCTGCTGCTGCTGCTGGTGATGATGATGGCGATGGTGATGGTGATGTTGTTGTGATCCTTTACCATTGCTGCTGTCGCCCTCGTGACGTGTAGAGCTGCAGCCACAAATGGTGCTGGACAGCAGAGGTGAAGTCTGTGCCGTCGACTTTCGTGGTGATAGCGCCCGGACTTGCAGCATATTGTCGAGGCTGTCGTCAAGGTGTGTCCGTGTGTGGTTGTGTGCGCGGAACGGGTGGTCAGCAAGGCACAGATCCGATCAATTGGGTGATGCAAGGGCATCGTAATTGTGTCGAAGAACGGATCTTCTATGCACGTGCTTGTCTCAATCCCCAAAGATAACGTCCGGCACTATAAGTGGGAGCAAAGAAAGCAAGACATACCGCAGCTAGCTGAGGTGCCACCTGATAGTGCGGACCAGGAACCTTTCTACACTAATTGAAACAAAAACGAGGCGGACAGGGCATCCAAGAAGAGGCATGTGTGACGTGTGCCCGGCAGGCCATTCGCCGCCTTCATAAAGTAGTTTAACTTCTTCCTCCTTCTTTTCTTCTTATTCGTCGTCTTCAATAATTTCTTGTTCGTTCTCTTCGTCTTTCTCACCTAACCCACGAATGTAAAGACTATGTGTGACTTTTTGACTCGACGATACTACCGCATGACAACCTCCCCCGCCCAATAGTTTTCTCAGAGTTGGACCCTACTTTTATTTCCGGGCTTTGGACCTCGTCTCGAAACTCCTCCCCATTCACCTTTTTTCCCCCTCCTGAAACGACGAAGCCACATAGGCCTATACTGTCCCTTCTGTTATCACCCCCTCCTCCACATCTCCGGACCCCACCGGCGTGGTCTTTTTGGGCCGGATGATGCCTGTCGCCAGTTTCCAAGATGTCAGAATGTATTGCAAAATGTCTTGCACTCCAACATCAAACTTGACCTGAGCCATAACTACGGGTCCCTCCCCACGCATCACTGCCGCCTCGCTTGCCATGCGCTCCAAGTCCGCCCCGACAGCCTCGGCAAGATCCGTCTTGTTGATAACTAAGAGGTCGGACTGTGTAATACCCGGCCCGCCTTTGCGCGGCACCTTGTCGCCACCGGCTACATCAATCACATAAATTATGTAATCCGCAAGCTCTCGACTGAAGTTTGCGGCAAGATTATCACCACCCGACTCAACTAGAACTATATCAGCGTTGTGCTTGGCCGTCATGCCTTCACAGGCGGCAAGGTTCGCAGAGATGTCCTCGCGGATAGCAGCGTGTGGGCACCCACCCGTCTCGATGGCTTGAATGCGACCTGGTTCGAGCGCAGAGTGGCGGAGGAGGAATTCTCCATCTTCTTGGGTAAAAATGTCGTTGGTGATCTTGAAAGATAGGGGTGGAGTCAAAGGAGAGATAGAAATAGAGTTGAGGGGTGGGTGGTTGATATATCGACTGGCTTAGGAATGGAAAAGGTCAGGGCGGAACACTACATACGCCCACTACCACTTAGTACAAATTTCTTCTTCCACCCCCTCCCTCGCCCCGCCATGCTTACCGCAGCAATGCTATGGTCGCGACGAAGAGCCTTGCACAGCGCATACACCAAGGCCGTCTTGCCCGAGCCCACTGGCCCGCCCACACCCACGGTGAAAGCTCGCTCCAAATAGTCCCGTTTCAAGGGCTGTTCGCGCGAATCAAAGGTACCAGGGGATTCAAGGGGTTCATGGGTATGGCCGTGCTCGCCATGGCCATGACCGTGATGATGAGAAAGGGAGTTGTGGTGGGCATGTCTGTGCGAGTGGGCGTGCGCGCCATCTTCGGAAGCACCCTCCTCCTTCTCGTGGTGGTGGTGGTGATGATGGTGGGAGTGATGCGGAATATCGTGGCTGTGCGCATGACTGTGTTCTTGTTCATGGTGTCCATGACCGTGGGTGTGGGCGTGGGTGTGCTCGCCCGCGTGGTGGCGGTGCTCATGCTCCCCGCGCCCTGCAAAGGAAGAATAAGGGACATGAAAGAGGAGTCAGAAGAAGATTAGTGAGAAATGAGCAGCCGTCTCTAAGCATGAGTCACGTACCGTGATGATGATGGTGGCGGTCCTCCGCGTCTGTCAAGGGGGAATACAAGAGATAGGTTGAAGATAAGGCAGAAGAAAATTGCCGCGGCCATCCTGCATCGACCGCGGTGCCCGCACGCCAATAAATATGTGTTGAACTTAAAATACAAACTTTTTGTGTGTGTGTGTGTGTGTGCGCGCGCACGTGCGTGTGGCAGGGGAAATGGGAGGAGAGCCCTTTGTGCAAGCAAAAGAAACTAACCGTGATGCTTCTTAGAAGACCCCGCCTCGTTGTCGACAGGCGCCGCGTGATGATGCTGAGGGTGAGTCTTGGGGTGAGTCGTGGGGCTCATGCTTCCTACTTTGATTGCTATACGCGACTGTAGAGCGTGGTGATACGGATGAGTTGGCTAACACATTAGTACGCCAGAAAAGCCAAAAACAAAGCGCTTCGGAACAGCCTTCAGTCATCAAACCGAGTTCGGCTCCGAACAACTGCGAAAAAGCATGTGGACAGCTTCTTTCTTCGGGGCTACGTGCGGACAATTTATCTTCAAAGAAAATAATATTTCTCTCCGCTCTCGGTATTTCAGTACTCATTCCTACTTTCCCCCTTCACTCCCTGCTCTGCCACACGTTGTGACCGCCCTCCGCCCACCCCAAACCCCCAACCTCGAAATCAAGCATGCCCAAGAATATGAGAAATCTCGTCATTCCATATCCACTTGTTGGCCGCCCACTTGACTCCATCCTTGACAGCACAAGAACCATGGAGACTGCGGTGGTCCAGGTCGCCATTAGGGAGCAAGGAGTAGAACATAATGACACTCCCTTCTTTGGGCGGAGATCGCAGAGCGCCATGCATCCTCTCGCAATTGCGAAATTCGTGCATTTCCCCACGGCTATTGTAGAGCGGAAAGATAGTTTCCCCACCTGCAGAGACGTCGCTTAGATACCACAGGACTGTGGCCATGCGATTTCGTTTGCCACCATCGATTAACTTTATAGTGTCAGGGTCCTTGGCATATAGACGACGATCGAAGTAGTCATGGTGCGTATCATACCGCTGTGTATGCTCGTACCTCAACACCTGCACATCCTCCTGAAACGCAACAGGCTGACGCGTCAATCCGGCCACACGACGATCGATTCGCTGCAGGCCTTCATGGCGTCTGGTGGGAAGGAAATGGGTGGAGCTTGTGCGCCACTCTGTGGCAGCCTTACCCTTATCGTGGTCCATCAATTTTACCCCCGACTGCCTCATGTGAGGTTGGGCGGTCTCCCGGATATACTGACACTCCTCCGCCAGCAAGAAGCCGTCCACAGCGAAGACGAGGGGGGACATGGAGAGGGTCCGCATGTCGATGGAGCCTAGCCCGTCCAACTGGGTTACCCTTGTGATATGTCCTTCCCTTACCCCCGGCCAGATGAAGCGTCCTCCTTCATACAGCAATATGTCGTTTGCTCCTTCTTGCAGGTCAAGCAAGCTATCCACAGGCAGGCCCTGAGGGGTGAACATGGCCCAAGGCTGTTGCGTGTTGGGGGTCTCCATGCCTCGAGGGCCGCGGGGGTCACGGCGTCCGAACGGGGCTAGCATCAGCTCTTCTTCCAGAACTGTGCGCAGGCCTTGAAAGTCGTAGGCAGGCGCTGAAATTTCGGTTTGGGTGCCGTTTTGGCCGTCAATGAAGACGGTCGCGAAGAGGCCAGTGGGGCTGTGGAGTGGAGTGAGGCGGATGGGTAGGGGAGTTGTGTGAGTAGAAACTTCGATAGATTAAGACCAAAATGCTGATTACTTACGAATGCTGAATGCAGACCAAGTGCATACCGTGCACAGGCTGGGTGGCAAAGAGGTTCGAGATGGTACAGCCTACCAGGGATGGGCCCGTCGCGAACTTTGGGGTGGAGCCTTTGGCCAAAATGCGTCGGAAAGTGTCCATGAGTGTGTGAGAATCGTTCCTGTAGAAGTATCCCACTCCATAGCCCACCAAAGCTGCCCCCAAGGCACCGCACAGCATCGCCATGAAGCTGCCGTCGTACCCTCCTCCGCGTTTCGAGCCATTGCATTTTTGGAGCGGACAGCGGTGCAGGGCATGATCATGGTTGCTGCTGCCGCTTCTGCTGCTGCCGCATAAGTTCTTGTCGTTAATGATGCTGCTACTGGACTTCATTGTCGCGTCTTTCTTGGTTCACAGAGTCGTTCCCGTGGTTGCTGGGCCAGTTCAGTCCTCCAGAAAAAGTCTTCGTGGTCGTGCGCAGAATTTACCTGACCAAGCAGTGTGCCGAGCAGTGTGACGCAGTAACTGTGGGAATGGCGAATGTGCTGGCCAAGTCTGTTTATAGCCTACTGTTTTGGGTCAGACATACGGGGACACAAGCTAGCTCTGTGTGTGGCTTCCAAGTCCCTGACCCATGTCTCCTCTTTTCAAATACGAGGGACATATTCGAGCTGCAAAGCACCTAAATCATCACTCTACCACCTCATTCCTCCCATTGATCACGTCCACTATCTATCTTGACCCATTCTATCCATTTACAGACTACTCTTCCATATAACCAGGACAATGGCTGTGTGGAAGCAAGTTTTATTCCTAGTGGCCTTCATTTCCACAGTCCAAGCCTTTCTCCCCGGGCAAAAAAACAGGTACGCAGACGATCTTGTCCATGGAACAAAACGTGGAGGAGTGTGACTACGTGAAGTTTGGGTGTGAGGTTGTGAGGGTGTATCCGCATGGCTACAACTTGGCCAAAGGTAGTACAGACCGAACGTTATATGATTGTTTATCAGATAAATGTGGGGTTGCAAGGTTTAGTCGTGAGGTCGAAACCCGTCCTCTGTGCGTGTCCCCCTTCATATCGCCCACCATAGCGCACGACGGAAGACGCTCGCCACTCTTGTACATCCGTAATTGCGTGTATAGCGGGACGCAATTCAAGTTGAGTGTGAGCGTGTGTTTTTTTTTCACTCTAAAAGGGTCGGGAGGGAACAGGCTCAGGAGGGCTGACTTCGCATGCGCTGGCATGGTCACAAGAGCATGGATGGACGTCAGGCATATTTAAGTAATTAACTTTCCGGGGGAAAATAGATACATAAGTGTCCACTCATTCAATAACTTTCCCTTTCCCCCACTTCAAATAGATTGGTCGTCACCCGCTGCGGTGGCGGCAGCAGTAGCCGCAACATTGTGCGACGAAGCTTGGCTATGGAGTACTTGGACGTGACTCTGCAAAAACCTATGGGCATTGTGCTGGAGGAGAATGATCCAAAACTCCGTGGAGTGTACGTCAAAAGTCTTAGCCAAGGAGGGGCGGCGGCGGCCAGCGGAAAGATTCAGGCTGGCGACCACCTTGTCGCTGTGCAAGGCGAGGTTGTCACTGGCAAGGACCTTGACATGGTCTTGGCGACGGTCGGGAACGCGCCGGCGGAAGGTGTGCAGATGAAGTTTTATCGCGGATCGCTTGGGGACGTCATTAATCCTCAAGTCTATTTCGATATTGATATTGGTGGCGATCGAGCGGGGAGGGTCACGTGCCGGCTGCGCAAGGATGTAGTGCCCAAGACTGCTGGTATGTTGTTCGATTCCATTGAATATTATGTTATGTATAGAGACAGATACATATATATGAACAAGAATTGTTTGCCTTCGTGCCATTCCAAATCTGACTTAATATCTCCGTAACCAAATTCAGAAAACTTCCGCGCCCTCTGCACTGGCGAGAAAGGCTTTGGTTACAAGGGATCGGCCTTTCACCGCGTCATTCCCGGGTTTATGTGCCAAGGTGGGGACTTCACCAGCGGCGACGGCCGTGGAGGCAAGTCTATTTACGGCGATAAATTCGAAGATGAGTCCTTCGAGCTCACCCACGACGGTCCTGGTATCCTGTCGATGGCGAACGCGGGCCCGAACACGAATGGGAGCCAGTTCTTTTTGTGCACCGTGGAGACGCCCTGGTTGGACGGAAAGCACGTGGTGTTCGGACAGGTTACGGACGGTCTTGATGTGTTACAGAAGATTGAGGCGGTGGGAAGCCAGGTGGGAAAAACAGCGGTGCCAGTGGTGATAGCTGATTGTGGGCAATTGGCTTAGACGAACGGGTGACAGACAGTGCTTGTCTTCCCTCAGTTCCACTTCAAGAAAATTGGTGCCAGATGCAGAGGGGAAGAAATTGCTACTCTTCCGGTCTACCACTTGTTAGATTGCGGTGTCCAGTTTCCGTCAAATTTGCTCGCATTTATCTTGTTATGAGGCGGCTTTTGTGAGTGTTCTTTCTCACAAGAGAGATCTGTTTTTACTTTTCACCCGTCCCGATGGGTTGATTTTTTCTTTTAGACCAAAGAAATGAACATTAGTGTGTTTCCCTGAAATTGCACATCACGTCACTTCGTAGATTAATATAATATTTTTTTTTCATTCCTTTATTTCGTTCACAACATCTCAATTTCCCTTAGGTTTCCCTGGGTTCTCAGATATTTGTTGGTCAGTGACTGGCATTTTTCTTCATTCACTCACAATCCTTCTTTCTTTTGCTTTTCTTCTTACCTCCAGTAGATAAAACTTTCGCCTCCGATGTCTTTGCCTTCTCCTCTCTTCTCTTTCGTTTTGCGGCTTGTTTCTGCTCCGCTCGCCCTTCCTTGCTGTCAGTATCCTCGTCTTGCCGCACCATTTCTTTATTACTCTTCTTGGTTGTTTCCTCCTTTTTTCCGTCTTCCTTCGCTTCTCCACCACTACAACTATTAATACAAATGCTGTTGCGACGCTCCCTCTTTTTTTTATTCCTCTTTTCCTTCGTCCTACTGCCCATATCATCACTTTTTTTACAAGCTCCACTCGAAGCACCAGCCAAAGCTGACCATAGCGAAGGCGCCTCCCCTCTGCCCTCCCCAGATCCCTGGCTCGATGGTGTCGCATCTACACATCTAATCCCAAGAATAGCTTGCATGTCATGCGCGCTGTATTTCCGGATGTTCTTACTCTGCAGCAACTTGGGATGCCGCAAGAGCCCTGAAGCCGTTCCTCCCCCTTCCTTCTTCCTGCTCTTGTTGCCCCTCTTCTTTTCTTTCTGCTCCCACTTCTTTTGTGCCGCTTCCCGTTGCCCCCCGTAGTGGGCATTCAGTTTGCTGAGAACGCTGTCAAAGCTGGCGGAGGCCTCTGTCCAGCCTGCGTTCCCTGTTTCGTCTTTGACGCTGCCCAAGCCAGCGTTGTCCACTTTCTTGCTCACGGTCAAGTGCTTGGCATTCCCCTGTAGCTCCCTTCCCAGACCCCTTCCATCGCTCCAACCCATCTTCATCATCATTTGGAAGCCGAAGCTTTTGGCCTTGCCTGGTTTGATTGGGCGATGGGTGGTGGGGATGAGGAGAGGGTCAGCGGGGTATGCTGATGGCTAAGGCAGCCTTCCCGACAGAGACCATAGTACATTATTATTATGCCTCCACATCCAGTCTCTTAATCAATTTATCCATTTACCTTGGGCCCAGTGCTGGTTCAGCGTGTCTTGCGTTGGCCCTACCAATGCTTGCAAGATGCCATCCGCCATGATTTTGGGGGGGGGCAAATAGTCGGCTTCCAGATAGTTGCGTGTGCGGCGGGCGGATCCTTATAATGAATGGAGTAGTGGGCGGGTCCTTATAATGAATGGAGTAGTGGTAAAGCGAGGAGTGAGGCCGATTAGATGGTTGGTGGGCGCCTGGTTGGATTGTGTGTATCTACGGGGCTGTGTATACGTGCAGGCTGGGGGTGTCAATGGTGGGGGTGGGGTGGAATGAGAGCGGAAGGGGTCCTGCCACACAAGGGGTGAAGCAAGCCCCAAAAATGAACTCATGATTCCGATCACACCCTGGTCCAGCCTTGTCATGTAGGAAGCGGGGCCAAGTTTTGGCCGCATATCTTGTGAGCGACATGCACGCAAGCGAACTCCCCAATTCTTCGTCCTCAATTTCAATGCAATCGCCCGTGTACTAGGTAAGGCACTTACGAACCCATATATATTTTTCCCTCTTTCCTTCTCCATACAGCCAGCACCACGCGTGACAGGAACGCCTGAATTTCCGAGGCAAGTTTCTAGCGACTGCTGATGCCTCCTGTGGGATCCACCTCGCCGGTCCGGAAGCCTGCAGCGCTAGGCAAGCCTCAGGAGGAGACAGCTGACTTTCACCCAGACCAGGGCGGCAACGGAGCCATGCATTTCCCCGAGGCACGACACAAAGTTATGGAGATGAAGATGCCACCACAAAGTGGGTGTGGGGGTATCCAACGGGCCCTGGACACGGAGGAAGGAGAAGCTGACGTGATGACAAATCCGATGGAAGGTGCCAATGCCAGTCCCATCGCCGCCACCACCACGGAGCCCGCCGTCGTTCCGCCTGCAAAAGAAAAGGCTGTTGTGGACGCAGACGTGGACAACGACAGTGTTTTTCCGAGTTCCGAGGACGTTGCGGTGGGGCAGGTGGTGGTGGCCTGCGTCAAGCCTGGCATGCTGAAGTTCACCGCCGCCTTGCCTGCCCCCGACCTAGCCGACTACGCAGCAGCGAAACTGCGAGCGAAAGACACAGACACGTACAAATGCGTGACTTCCTGGGTGCAAGACGCGCGGGGGTACTCCTGGCGGCTCATGTATTTTCCCTATGGCAACCACAAAGACATGTGCTATTCAATCTACCTCGAGATCGACCCCTCCAACCCCGAGCATCCCCCACCCAACCCCTACTGCCGTCGCTGGGTCAGATTCACCTTGCGCGATCGCTCACCCGAGCCGTATCACACTGAAGTTCTTAATCATGAATATACGCTTAATAGCACGGATTGGGGGTCGCCGAAATTTTTGACGGAAGAAGTGCTGAAAAAACAAAATCCCTCGTTTATGACGGCGGATGAACGAATTTTGGTGGATGTGAGCATTCAGGATTTAAGTGGCTATAGGAATTTGGAAAATTATGACTCGGCTAAGGAGACGGGCATGGTGGGGTTGAAGAATCAGGGAGCCACGTGTTACATGAACTCGCTGTTACAGTTTCTGTGGAGCTTGCGGAGTTTGAGGAGGGCTGTGTACGCGATGCCGACAGAGGGGGAGGATAAGGGCAGGAGCGTGGCGTTGGCGCTGCAGAGGGTCTTCTTTCGATTGCAGACAGAGAGTAAGGCGGTGAGTACAAAGGAGCTGACGGGGGCATTTGGCTGGAATATTCGTGAGAGTAATGTGCAACAGGATGTGCAGGAATTGAACCGGGTGTTGTGTGACCGTTTGGAGGAGAAGATGAAGGGGACTCGTGTTGAGGGCACGGTGAAGGCGTTGTTTGGCGGAAAGACGAGACCGACCACGAGGTGTTTGAATGTGGAGTGTCAGAGTTCACGGGAGGAGGAGTTTTATGACGTCCAATTGGATGTGAAGGGATATCCGACTTTGAAGGATTCACTGGACGCCTTCGTGAGGCCCGAGATGATGGTTGGGGCGGATCAGTACGATGCGGAGGGGCATGGCAAGCAAGACGCGGAACGATTTACACGCTTTACGGAGTGCCCGCCGGTTCTAACTATTCATTTAAAGCGGTTTGAGTATAATTTTCATACTGGGGCGATGGTGAAGGTTAACCAGAGGTTTCTCTTTCCGACTTCGCTTGATTTGTCCCCGTACCTTGCGAAGGAGGAACAGCAGCTCTTAGGGGAGAGAGTGGCACTTCCTTATTGTCTTCATTCGGTGTTGGTTCATAGTGGGGATGTGGACGCGGGGCATTACTACGCCTATGTCCGGCAGGATGACCGGCTGGGTTTCCCGCAGCAAGATGCTGCTGCAGCAGCAGCAGTAGAAGCAGCAGCAGCAGAAAAGGCGGTGGCAGGCGAGACTATGCAGCCAGGAAATGCTAAGTGGTTTAAGTATGATGATGATGTTGTGACGAGGATACCGGAAATAGACATGCTTGAGGACAGTTTTGGACCCCCACTGGACGAGGGAGGGAGGGAGGGAGGGGTGGGTGGTTGTACAGGGGGAGGTATCAAGGGTTTGACTAACAATAAGGCGAGTAGTGCTTATATGCTTGTGTATGTACGAGAGGCGGCGTGGGAGGAGGTGATGAAGCCAATTGATGAGGGGGATATTCCGAAGGGGTTGGTGGAAAGGTTCAAAAGGGAGAAGGAGGAGGTGGAGAAGAAGGCGAGGGAGGTGAGGGAGCAGCATTTGTATACCACAGTGGAATTATTGCAGGAAGCGGATGTCCGGGCGTTCAGGCATTATATTAACGAACGAGAGCTTGTCACGGACTTTGTGTCTATGCGCTATGGACATGATAAACTCAAGCAGCGTTCCCACATTCTCCCTCCTCTGACGCGCTCACGGGGCGGAGACCTCCCCGCCTTGCCACATCCAGCCTTGCCCCCCGTGGTGAAGGTTAGGAAGGAGGAGCCTGTTGCGGCGATCATGCTACAAGCGAGGGATGTGTTGGGCATTCCTTTGCATCAACAACGGCTCTGGTGTCTGACTTCGAGGCAGAATCACACCCTGCGGTTGGATACGGCCCTGGTCATGCAATCTGAGGAAGGAGGTAGGAAGGAAGGGGGGAAGGGAGAGGCGGATAAACCTGAAACGGTAGTGCCTGCGGAAGACGTGTCACTTTATTTGCAGATGCCGGCGGAGCGGCTGTCGGAGTGCGACAAAAGCTTCACGGCCGTTTATGTCGAGGACTTGGGAGAGGAAGGGATGGATGGCGAGGAAAGGGAGGAGGAGAAGGTGGTCGAAGTGGAAAAGGAGAAGAAAGAACAAAAGGAGGAAGAGGGCTTTCTGCGGTCTAGTGGGAAGACGAAACGTGGCGAGAATAAGGAGGGGGTAGAAGATGAATGCGCATCTTTGAAGAAGCGAGTCAGAACGGAAGACAAGACGCGCTCTCTTTATCTCTCTTCTGATGGTGCAGCGCGAGCTGGCGAGCGAGTTCAAACAGTGGAAGAGCTAATGAAATTCTTGAAGCTCTACCCTCCTATACCCCTCCCTCCCAACTCTGTCTTCATTTTTTTCAAGGCATACCGACCTAAGGCAGCAGCAGTGGAGGCAAGCGATCCATTGACCTACCTTTTTTCCATGCATCTCCCCCTCAGTATCACAATCCGAGAGGTTTTGAATCGTCTCCGACCACGCATAAGCTGGATGCCGGAAGAAGATGAGGCGGTAGAGCTCCACGAAGAGATCACACCCGGGAAAGTAGACCTGCTCAAGCTTGAGAGCACGCTGGAAGCAAACGAAATCCTGACCGGCGACATTCTGATCCTGCAGCTCGCCCTCCCTTCCTCTCCTCCTCCGCCACTCTCTTCCTCCCTTTCCTTGCCTGGGCGAATCGCAATCTCCGACGCGTCTGCTAATGGCAAAAACGATCATGGAGACCCCCCCCCCCCAACGCGCATCCTCTCTCCCTCCCTCGCCCATGTCACACCCGCCACCACCATTACCATCTCCGGAGCCGACAAAGCAGTCAAATCTGCCCAGGAGAAAGACACAGACTTCAGATACAACCTTCCGGGCCTTCCCCTCCGTGCCTGCCACTACCTCTCCTACCTCGTCAAACGCCGAGTTTTCCGCATGCGCCCTTACGGCCCAGCAGAAGAAAATGTACTCCAGCGCTGTAAGGCTGACCTTGCCGCTGCTGCTGTTCCCGGCAAGGTTGAGGTGGTGATGAAGGGAGGGAGGGTGAGGGAGTTGGTGATGGAGGCGGGGAGCGACTGGAGTTATCAGATGTACCAGCAAGTGATGGGAGGGTTTTTGAGGGGCGAGGGGCTGGAGGGGGAAGGGTCGGGTTGCATTCGTTTTCATTTGTCGGATTTGAGCGGGGAGGGGCCAAGTAAGATGGTGAGGCCGTTGCCGAGCTTGAATCAGGTGAAGCGATGGGGGAGGCAAAATTCGATTGCGGGGTCGTATTTATTTGCTGTGGATGATCAGACTCCGTACCGGGAGGAGGTATTGTACTTTGAGTTGATGCCGTTTACGATTGCGGAGATGGATCGGTATTTAGTGAGGGATGTAGTGTTGCATGACGCTAGGTTGCGGAAGAGGGCAGGAAGGAGACTGCAGCAGGTAAGAGCGGGGGAGGAAGGGGTAGAGGTCGAGGCGGTGGGAGTAAGGATGAATGGGAATGGAGGAAGCGGGGCTGAAGGAGCAGGAGAAGGAAGAGGGATAAGTCGTGGCTTTTGTCGGGCCCAGGGAAAGAGCTTCAAGGCGGTTTGGACCGAGTTTTTGCCGCCGGCAAAGGCTAAGCGGCCCGCTTACACGAAGCAAAAAGATGAAAAGGACGAGGGCGAGGGACGAGGGGAGAAAGAGAAGAGAAAATCGACGGAAGAGCCTACGGCGGAAATTGCGGGGGATGAGGAGGAAGAGCTGCCGCTGGTGCTGTCGGTGCTAGTGCCGAGAGAGGGCACAGCGGGCGACCTGCTCGTGGCGATGGAGGAGGCTTTAGGGTTAGGGTCGGGAGGCAAAGAAGGGCAGAGGGAAGCGGAGGGGGAGGACCTCAATTTGGAGCTGGAGCTGTTGGACACGAATCATTGCAAGGTTCGGAAAGTTTATGAAGAGGACAGTCCTGTGCGGGATTTGCCTGAAACCCCACTGACGGCCCGAGGGGGGATCATTGGATCAGGGACTCTTTTGAAAGCAGTCGTGCATGCCCTAGACCGCCAAGAACGACATCTGACCCAACTCCTTCGCTCTCAGAAGGAAGGAGGTGCGAAAGCGGAAGCAGTTGAGAGCGAGGTCAAGCCCGACTCCACCCCTTCCGTCTCTTCCTCCTCCTTTGAGACCCTTCTCCCCCTCCAAATTAACTTCCTCAACATGGGAGCAGACCAGCCCCGACCTCTCCACAACGCCCCCACCACTCTACTCGGCACCATCCACCCTGTCGGTCTACCACTCCTAACCGCCCTTTTTGGCACTGATTCCTGGGAGGACTTCCTTGCTCGTCTTGCAGGCAAGGTGGGTCGTCCTGTAGAAACTTTGAAAAATTGGACGCCTGTTTTGGAGCTCGGCAAAAAACTCTATCACTTGCCTATGCAGGTGCAGGAGGAGGGGGAGAAAGGGAAAGGGTCGTTTTTGAGGGCACTTGTCAGTACTTACGGCGAGGGGGTGAAGGATTTTGTGGGGAAGAGCACGCGGTGTAGTGGGTTGGAGAAGCTGCCGACTTTGACGTTTCTGGCGGCGGAGCCCGTAGGCGTGCGTCCAGACCAGCTCATGGGGGGGATCCACAGGCGGTCGCGGCGGGCGGAGCAGGGGATTAGGATTCGACAGGGTTAGTTAGATGAATTAAAAAAAGGAAAATGAAAACTGCCAGATTAGGTCATAAGGGAAAGTAAAGAGTGACATAAATTAGCTAAGAAAACATTTTAGGAAGAGAGGACAGAAGAGGAGGAAGTGGTAGTGTGAGGGCGACAGTCGCCAGCCAAACAGAGTGGATAGGTGTACATCAGCTCGTGTCCCAGTGTCGTCCATATTAATGTAGACACACACCCCATCCACCACAAAGCAGGCATTTACTGCAGGAACAAAATGAGCAAATACGTATGGGAGAAAAAATGGAAGAAAATAGTGAGACCATGTGATTAGTCAGAGGCATTGGCGGGAGGAACACGTGAAGACTTATTTATTGCGCACGCAGTTATTTTCTTTTCCCTTCCTGTACTTGTTCTACTCCTCAATGATTAAGTGAATCGATACAACGCCATTATCCACCTGGCTACTCGACTTAGTGGCTAGCGCTTGGTGAGCACACCTATCTCTCTTTTCAATTCCTTCTCTTCAGTTTTCTTTTCACTCCTTCACTTTAAGAAGAATCTGCTGGAAACGTGGGCACCCCCACAATCAATGCCACCAATGCCATACGCGCATACATCCCATTCTCCATCTGCCTGAAGTAAGCTGCGCGCGGGTCGCGATCTACCTCCTCGTCGATCTCACCCACGCGTGGTAAAGGATGCATCAGCACCAACGTGCTCTTGCCCTGCTTCATCACTTGTGGGGTAATCCTAAACATGTCCTTCACCTCATCATAATCAGCACTCGTTGCAAACCGCTCCTTCTGCACGCGCGTCATGTAAAGCACATCCGTCTCCGCCAACACCTCGGCATCCAGCGTAAAAGCCTCACGCTGGGCCACGCCGCGGCTGCCCACGTACTCCTTCACTTCCTCCGGCATTCTCAACGACTCAGGGCTCACATATATTATCTCGACACCACTGAATAAGCAGAGCAATCGTGCCAAGGAATGTGCCGTGCGTCCATGCTTTAGGTCCCCTACCAGCGCCACAGTCTTGCCCGTGATTTCTCCAAGCTCCAGCTTCACAGTCAGCAGGTCCAGAAGAGACTGCGTGGGGTGCTCACCCGTCCCGTCCCCCGCGTTCAACAGAGGTTTGGGACAGGTGCCTGCCGCCGAGCGCACGCTTCCCTTAACTGGATGGCGCACCACCACCAGGTCGCAGTAGCAGGCCATGGACCGGACAGTGTCGCTCAGTGTCTCGCCCTTCTGCGCGCTCGAGGATGACTCGTTCACATGCAAGCAACTGCCCCCCAAACGCTGGAAGGCCGCTTGAAAGGATGACGTGGTTCGCGTCGACGGTTCGAAAAAAATACTGCCGAGGATGCGCCCTTGCATCCTTCGGTCCCCGCCCCGGGCGGCCACAAGCGCCTTCATGGCTTCAGCCTCCCGCAAGAATAGTTCCAAAGCGGGCAAGGAAAGCTGCGTGACGGATAGAAAATGTTGACCGACCCATGAACGAGGGTCCTCCGTCAAGGCCGCCGGTGTCAGCTCGCCCTCCATCGCCATGTCTTGCTAGTCTGTGGTTGTGTGTAGTGGTGTAGTTTAGCAAATAGCCATGCTTGAGTGTGCCGTGTCCACTTGCTTCGTATTCGTTGGCGATGGGAAAGATAATGCTTGAACCTCAAAAGCGGTAGTACTAACAGCCCCACGCCCGCCTCACAATCCCACTCTCATCTCTATCTCAGTCCAGGTCTCTGCCCAGAACAGATTCCGATGCTGCGGCGGCTAATGCGCCCCTTTGTCAAGCAAATTCACCCGGATTTCCATCACAATGTAAGAAGGGGGGAGGGGGGGAGAGGAGGTCGGCGGGCAAAAATGGGGGGAGCATGTTAATGCAGGACTGACCCCCACGTTTTTCTATTTGAATAATTTGTCTACCCAACCCAATCCTCCTTCTACAAGGCCTCAGCCGCCGTGAAGCGTATGAACGAACAGTCTTTGCAGAAGCTTAACTCCATCCTCGACACGTTGGAGCACTTGGGCCGAGGACCACCGAACGCGCAATGCCAGCAAGAGCAGCAGCGAGGCCTTCAACCACCAAGTCTGGAGGCCTCCTATGAGTTGACATTTCACCTCGTGCCCTTGGCTAAGGGAAAAGGAGCGGAAAAGTCGACAAGTAAGGCAAATACGGGCCTTCCTGCCGGCTCTGCCGCTGCTGCTGCTCATTTGCCACCCCCCATCTTCACTGCACGCCTCACATTTCCCTCTACCACAATGTCGCGTTTCACTCGCGAGGCTTCTTTTGCCACGGCCACAACCAGGTCTCAAGCATTCCCCTTCTCTTCTCCCGACGAAGCTGCCGCCGCGCCGCCGACCCCGGCAATACCCGAAGGAATCGCCCGGCAGCTTCGCAAACTTTTTAAAGGGGCTCGTCTGCCTGTGCCCAGGGAATTGGAAAGACCCGGTGGTGGAAGCGGGCAGTCAAGGAAGCGTTGGGGAAGATCGAGACGGGAGGAAATGATTGGAGGTGCGGAGGTGGAAAGTATGGTGTTGGCTGACCTGATGGCGAGAGACCTAAAGGTGGAAGGTCCTAGTGAGAACCAACGACGGGTTGCGGTCAATCGCTTGCTGCGAAGCGGAAGAGTGTTGACGAAGGGCTTGTCCGGCGCGGGGGAGGCAGTGGCCTTGCGGGAGTTGGAACAGGTGCTGGTGGGTGTGTGGGATAGGTGTAATTTGGGGGAGATCTCGGGGGAGATTCAGATAGTCCTTGACGCTGAGGCAGAGATGCTTCACTGGGACGTCTTACCTGATAATCGTGGGCAATTGATCATCTGTCCTGCGGATGTGAAAGGATCACGATTTAATCTTGCGTTGATTTTAAGGACGATCGGTGGGAGGAGGGGTAAAGTGGGGGAGGAGAGCGCGGGTACAAGTGCGGGAGAAGGGAGGGAGGGATGGAGGACGAGGGTGCGGGCACCTTCTGGTGAGAAAAGGGTTCCAGACATTTTGGCGGGAGGGACATAGATGGATAAGTTATGCTGCAAGGGACTTTGGAATTAAATACGCTTTTGTGTAGAGAATTTTGCCCACTGGATTGAGAGTGGTGTGTGGTGGTGGTGTGAAGAGTTGGAAATAATATGAGATTTTGGTAGAGAACTTGAGTACGACGACGGTGGGATGAAGACATTTGGATTCCTCATTTGGTGGTGCTTCCACAAATGTAAGTGTGCATGTCGGTATATGCTCTGCGAATTGGATGCGTGTGAAAATACACTCACAGACAGGAAAACAGAACGAATGACGACGACTTCAAACGACAAACGTGTATTGAATATTTGTAGAGTGCTTTATTACGGTCATTTATCGTCTTCATTTCTCCACTCAAAAAACAATTTATTGCATTTGTTATCCATCTCCTCCCTGTCATCATTTCTCTTATCATTGCTTCTACCGCTATTCACACTCTCCTCTCTGTATTCTCCCCCTCCCTCCTCACTCCTAATGATTCCTTTTCCTCTCCCTCAATACCTAATCTCCCCGCAACCTGCTTCGCGAAAAAGCGCACATATCTATCACAATCCTTCCTCCACAATCTGGCAATTTTCACCGCCAACGGTGCCTCATTCGAATCCCACAAATGCTTGGGCAAGGCCTTAAAACTATGCTCCTAGATAGTCGCAGCCACCAAGCGTACATTAGCCAAAGGGTAATTCAGTCTCGCCAAAATCAGCGGCCAGAGTTCTCGGTCGATCAAAGGGGAAGAGTCGTCGCGTTTTTCCAAGCAATCCTCCCTCAACAAAACCTCGACCACATGCAACCCCAACTGACGCTGCTTAAATGCAGGCGACTTAAGACACTCCTGCATACACGGCAGCATCCGCTCCTCGACCCAGCATCGAGCCCGTCTTGCTCGATGCCATGCTCAATACTGAGGATACCGACCCAATATCTTGCCAATCAAAATGAAATGTGTTGCTGCTGCTCTTCGCACGGTTTTTTCGACTCCGTCCAGAAACAGGTCCTGCCATAGCTCTTGGAGGGATACGTCGTATTTGTGTCTGGAACCGACCAGCAGTTGGAAGGAAGGGAGAGCTTCCACCACAGCTTAACGCAGGCGCCACGAGCTGTGCGAGGCTACGGAAATGAATGTTGGAAGCAATAGATTCACCTGCGACTCCACGAGAGGCAGGGAAGTGCTCCCCTACTTTGTCCATATGCTGCTGGAGCCAGGACATGCGACTTGGTCCCTCCTCCCACCCTCGCCCTCGTCTAATCCCACGCCATGATACAAAATCGCCTCATTCATCTGCATACTTTGCAGTAGCGCCAAGGCCACTTGTGCCGGTGCATCACCATGAAGGATCCTCTGCATCAAAGGGGTCATCAACTCAACCAATAATGTCCACCGCTGCTGCTACCGGCACCTGCTGCTGCCGGCACTACTAATGCTGGATGTTCTGTGTGCGTGCTCTGGGATTGGGTGAGCAAGCGCTGTAGTCGCCCGGTCACTTCTGCCACCGAGGCCCGCATCTGGACAAAAGAATCCGATACTAAGCGAATAAATCCAGGCAGAAGGTGCTCGAGTACCCGCTGCTTAGCCAACGCCCGTGAGACAGACAAATCTTCCTGAGCCTGGTATTCCTCTTCCTCCTGCTGCTGCCCCTGCCCTCCCCCTCTTCCAGCCCCACTACGCGCCAACCAAGCCTCGGCGATTTTAGAGATTGAGTCAACAGCTAGCCTCCGGACTACCAGCTCGTCGTCACGCATGAATGTCTAAAGATTTTCTTCATCCCAATGGGTCCCAAAACATTCGACAAATCGCGGGCAGAAATAAGCAAATGCCGCCCGCACCTGCAAATCCGGATCTTCTGAGGCAGAATTTACGAAGGGCAGGAGCTTACATCGGTTGAGGTGTACATCTTGGAGGACTGTTGGACGGAGAGAGTATGTGACGGCGGTGCTGTTAAAAACTTGAGCAAGGGAGTAGCAGATTTGTAGGGTTTTGGTACGGATTCGAGGGAAGCCATCTCGGGCAGAGGCTTCGAGCATGAGATATAGCCACTTGACGCTGTGACAGTCCATCATATCGATTAGTTCGGCCAGCGTTCCCACAACTGCAGAGTGGGTTAAGGCTGATTTATCCCCTATCAGGCGCATGAGTAACCCTCGGACCTGCAATTGCTGCGCGGAGGGGAGGCGATCATAGACACAGGGGGCTACGGCCGCGCAAGCCACACGGGCGTGGAGTGAGAATGAGCCCGCTAGTCGGTACAGACACATGGTGACATTGCTCTCAATTTGACTTGACGGCAATCGGATCACTAGCTCTTGCACTAAAGTAATTGCTGGTCCTTCCATTGGGTCTCTTGAACCCTGCGTGATGGTCAGGGACCCATCTATATCTCCACATAAGAGCTGCACAATCAAATCGATCACCTGCCAACGCAACGCTACCACCACTGCTGGCGGCTGCCCCAGCTCCCACCACCCGCATCCGCACAAACCACGCAGCAACAGCTCCACCAGCGTCTGCAAGTGCCCACTTAAGGTCTTCAATCGCTCATTCAGTCCTAGAGCTGTCAGTCGTGATTGTGCCGTGTGGATGCGAGCGCGAGCATGCTGCAGGTCAGATTGGATGGTGTTGGCTATTTCCAGTATTCGTCCTTGCCACTGCATCAGTCGGTCGTCAAAAAACGTGCTCGATGGTGCAACAGAAGTGTCGCTGATGTAGGAAGGGGAAGCAAGAGTAGGCTTTGCAGTTCCCTCATCTACCCCACCCAGCGACAAGGAGGACAGCAGGCCTTTCTCTCGTTGTCGCACTGGCCTTGTGTCTCTTCCTACTCCTACTCCTCTCCCCCCCATTTTTTCCGGTATGGCTGGCATTAAAGGAGAAGGAGGAGATGAAGAAGGAGGAGAAGAAGAAAAAGATAGAGAAAAAGAATGAGGAGGAGGAAGAGAAGGAGGAGGAAGGGGAGTAGGCGAAGAACGCTTGACCCTTACCAAGCTTCCAACCACAAGCAACCTCAGCAAGCCCAGCATCTTCTTATCCGCCCACCATACTACTTGGCCACAAGATTCCACACTAGCGTCCCATTCACCCATACTAGCCCCTCTCCCGTCCCGGAATGCTGTCTGCATGTACTAGTGCCACCATTTCTGCTCGTCGCTGCTGTAGCCTTTCCGGGGGGAGCCGTCGAAGAGTTAGGCGTAAAGGACTGTGTATCTGCATAAGTCGGTCGATGACCTCCTTGTGACACATTGCCCTAGTGCTTGACTCCCCTAGAGCTGTGAACAGACAGCCTTCTTCCATTCCAGCGCTTAAGGCTGGGGAGGTACGGGCGACGGTGCTTGTGTTTGAAGAGTTTAGAGGAGAAAGGGGGGCGTTAGAAGGGTGCTTGTCCCGTGTGAATATATGGGGGGAAAGACTGACCAATAGCAGGAGGTGGGTCAGGGACAATAGTGGGGAAAGCTAAGCTGTTTGTGTAGGCACTTACAAATGACTGTGCGTTCCAACACGTTCTCTACAGTGATGCCCAGCTTCACTTCCTGCTCCGTAATCAGCGCTTCATATTCTGCTGGTGCTGCTGCCGCTTGAGATTTACCATCCTCTCTTTCTCCCCGTTCTCCCCACCCCGCTTCAAACAAAGGAAATTCTTCCAACCCCTGCGGCTCCTCCACCGCCGGATCCCACACTGGCTGCTGCTGCTGCCGCTGCTAATACAAATCATCCTCCTTTCCTATTTCTCTTCCTCCGCCTGACACTGCTGCCATCGCATATGCCGCCGACACTTCTCGAGCCTCCTCCCGCACAGCCCTGAAGTCTTCCAGCGCCTCCTCAAGCTTCCACTCTCCTAGCACCAAAAAATGTTTGATCACCTGGTCCGTCGGCGGTACTACATGGGCTGGCAGGCCATCATTCTTGTCTCTCTCTTTCTCGAATATTCCCTCCTCCACAACCCGTGATTTAAAGGCGGCAATGAGCTGTTCGTGCGCTCGCCTTTCTTCTGACTCGCCCATCGTCTCAACCCGATGAGGCCATCCCATGTGGATAAGAGGGAAGGGAAACAAATCCTGATAATCAATATCAGCAGGCACGTTGCTTGAGAGACGAAAAATAAGGTGCAAATGTAATGCTTGAGTCATTGTTGAAGAGGCGGCGTCGTCGTCGTCATGCTCTTCTTCCTCTTCCTTTCCACCGCCCTCTTTCAAAAGCTGGGGAGGACCGATTAAGCCATCGCTCACATCTGTCCACAGAGCGACCTTGCCCATAAGGCGATCGAGATTATCTACACGGAGCGACTCTCCGTCCACGTTGCACAAGGTTCACCCTGTTGGCACGTCAGGCAGAAGTTCCTGCTTTTCCTTCCTCGATGATTTTTAGGACAATGCGACCAAACACAGTCTCAAGATCGAGGTGCACGCGCTCTTCCAACACCAGCTCCACGTAGCTCTCCTCCTTTATGAGCCATTCTGTTGCTGCTCCTCCTGTCGCTGTCAATGGCACACGCGACGTTGCCTGCTGGCACTGCCACCATTACTTCCATCTCTCTCCTTGCTGCTATTCCGACGATTACTGCAATATCTGCAATTGCTGCTGCTGCTGCTGCTGCTGCTACTACTTATATTACCACTACTACTATTACTACTACTACTACTACTACTACTACTACTACTACTACTACTACTACTACTACTACTACTACTACTACTACTACTACTACTACTATCGCCATCATCGCCACTTATATCTAGTCGAAAGTGCCCAAATATGAGCCCTTTTTGTCCTGCCGTCCCGCCGGTCAGATTGCCAATCGGCCCAGGCCCCCTCCATGACGCTTGCAGCAAATTAAGGCCAGCCAGTCCCCACCCTCCACCACTTCTGCCTTCCTGATCAACGCGGCCTTGCATGCGGCTGGTCACTGAGAACATGACCACACACTTGGATTGTTCCGATTTTGTCCGTCTCGCAGATGAGCAGCACGACTTGACGGTGCGTGATGAGGGCAACGGGAAACGGAACACCTACCTAGATCCCAATGAAAGACGCATGCGCCTTCCCTGTGTTGTGCAATTTAAGGGTCGTATACAAGAAGTTTGAGACTCGCCGAGATGGTTGTGTCAATTATGATGTCCGCTCTTTGGCACACATCAACCAGAGCCTTCTAGGGAAGGAAAAGGAGGGGAGGTTGACAGGGAGATGACGGCTCCGAATGCCCGACACTGGGGCAGTGACATGTTGACACGCCCGCCAGCTCGGCAAACGCAAACAAAGCAAAGGGGCTACAGACATAGCTGCTGGCTGTCCTGTTGTTCTTTAGGGCGTGTCTATGACGTCGTTGTTTTGTCTTGCATTTCACTTACCTTTCCCTTGTTTCATTTACGTACCCAGCCTCGCTCCCACTCCGACTTACCCCACTCATTTTTACCTTGGTCCTTGCATATTTATCTCCTACCACTCACACCTCCCTCGGATTTCCCTCTCCCTTCTTTACGACACAATATCGTCATACCTATCACAAACACGCGTACGTCGATACCCTCCTCCCTCCCTCCCTCCATTCCTCTCCCTCAAGTAAGTACAGTTTAATTGTCCGACCCCCCCGCTGCTGATGCCTTAGGCGGCTTGGCCGCGACCAGCTTTCCTACTTTGTTTTGTTGCCCGTCTAGTTGCATCTGCTTTCTTAAGATCATCTTAAAGTCACTGATATCGCCATCGTACTTGGTAATGGTCTTGTTATCGCACATCCAAATCTCCTTCGCCACCTGAGAGATCAGGCGCATATCGTGACTCACTAACACCACCCCACCAGCAAAATGATTAATGGCATCCGCCAGTGAATCAATGGACTCCATATCCAAGTGGTTGGTTGGCTCATCCAACAAGAGCAAATGCGGGGCGTCTTTGGCCATCTTCGCGAACACCACCCTCGTTCTCTGCCCGTCTGACAAGTTCGCCATAACCTGGGTCTGCACCTCCCCCGACACCCCGTACCGCCCCAAAAACTTCCTAAACTCCTCCCGACTCCCGTCCTTGTACGTTTCACACATAAAGTCCAGCGGCGTCTTGGTCAAGTCCAACACATCCACGAAATGCTGTGTGAACGTCGAGATGCGCAGATGGGAATGCGGACGCACATCTCCCACCGTCGGGCACAACAACCCGCACATCAGCTTTAATAACGTCGATTTTCCCGCCCCATTCGGCCCGACCAAGGCCACGCGCGAGTCCAGATCTACGCCGTAATCTACGTTCCTATATAGGACCTCACACCCCGGGTAGCCGAACGTGATATTCACGAGCTGCAGCACAGGGGGCGGAAGAGATCCTGGGTCAGGGAAGCGGAAGTTGAATTGAGCCTCCTTCGTGACCTTATCCGTGAGTCCCGCCCGCACCATTTTCTCCAGGGTCTTCTCTTTGCTCTGGGCTTGCCGGGCGAGCTTCGCAGAGCCGTGTCCGAACTTGGCGATGTATTCCTTCATCTGCTTGATCTGGTCCTGCTCCCAGTTGTACCTCTTCATTTGCTCTTCCTCCAGCTCAGCGCGTGTTTGGACAAACGAGTCGTAATTCCCTGTGTAGTACTTAAGCTTTTTCTCGGTCAAATGCACCGTGTGCGTGCATACATTGTTCAAAAAATCCTGGGAATGCGACACCAAAAACAGAATCTTCTTCCAGTTCGACAGGTAGTCCTCGAGCCACACCACCGCCTCCATGTCCAAATGGTTCGTCGGCTCATCTAACAACAGCAGCTCCGGAGAAATAAATAGCGCCCTTGCCAAAGCAATACGCATCCGCCACCCACCCGAAAACTCCCTCGTCTTCTTCTTCATCGTCGCCTTGGTGAACCCCAACCCACTCAATATCGAGCACGCCCTCACCTCGGCTGTAGACGCATCCATCTCCTCCAGCCGCTCATAGACCTGCTGCAATCGATCGACAATCTCGTCGTAGTCCTCCCTCCCCTCAGCCCCCTCCTCTGTCATTATATTATTCAAGAGATCCGCTTCCTTGTCCAGCTTCGCCCTCTCCTCATCCACACTCATCACAGCTTCCAACGCCGTCAGGTCACTCGCCTCAATCTCATGCGTCAAGTGAAACATATCAATCCCATCCGGAATAGGCACAGCTCGTGCGCCCAACACCTTCATCACCGTCGACTTCCCCGAGCCATTCATTCCCAGGAACCCGTAGCGGTTGCCGTAGTTTAGCACAATCTCCGAGGCGTCGAGGAGGATTTTACCCATAAACTGCACTGTTACATCCTGAACATTGATATCCTTGGTGTTCCGATGCATCCCCTTGCTCGTGCTCGAATAGGTGGCAATAATCCCTTCGGCCGACAGCTTATCCACCCCCGAGGGCCCGTTGTCCATGCGCAGGTTCTCCAGACTCAGGGTCGAGGCGGATGCTTCCGAGGTCGCCTCAGTCTTCGCGTCGTCATCCACCTTCTTGCCCTTGTTGGCGGCGGCGGCGGTCCCTTTCTTGGGGGGGCGGCGTGACTTGAGACCCATTTATTTTTTTGTGTCGTGGTGTGTGTGATCTGAAGATGGGGGTTGTAGGTGGGGGAGAGAAGGAGATGGATGAGTGAGTGATTGCTTGGTCAAAACGAATTGCCGATTTGGCATCACATCCATTAGCACACACAAGCCGTCAACACTTAGTTCCGGTAGCTGTGCGGCATAGAAGAGTGTGGCTTTTGATTTGGGCTTGGGCGGATGGGTTGTGGGTGGCGGGAAAGGCAGACAGATCGGTAGAGGCCTGGGCGGGGAAAGTCTAGTGGGACAACATCATTTTCCGCAGGCCTTGCACGAGATACCGGTACCCAAGCATAGCCAGGCACATTTACCCAAGCCCCCCTGCCACTTAGAGCAGTGAGCACCTGCGAGCAGCCAATCGTACAAGGATGAGGGATGGAGAACGTGGCACACCGAACATGGCTTTCCTTCTCTGCTTGGCGGCGCAGCTACTGCTTCTCCGCTGATGTGTTGTGGGAAACCAAAGACTTATGTGTGATCAATCTGTTGCTTAAGAGAGCGTCACGCGAAGGAGAGGCCAAGTAACCGAGAGAGAGAGAGCCAAGCCAGGTGAGGAGAAAGAAGAAATGAGGGTTTCCGTAGGACGCGTCACTCTTTCTGGATGGCCCCGCGGCCCGTCCTTCTTCTTAAGCGTCAAAATGGTCATACTCCTCACAAAGCCTTGGCTTTGCCGCAGCGTACAGGCAACAACGTCCCGTTTACCCTATATATATTATGTGTGGTTTTAGTCACGCGTACACCGTTTCTGTCCCTACGTACAGCTTTCTTGCGTCTCCTTCCGTTATGCTCATGCACGTGTGGAGGGGCGGCATGCTGGTGGCCTGCTGCACGGTGTTGGCTTTCCTAGATCAAACGCACGCTTTCTTTCCCCTCTCTGCACTTTCTTCTTCGTCCTCTTCCGCAGCCGCCCGTCGTCCAGGTACGCACGCATTCTATTTGAAGAGGAAGAGCTAGGGGATGCTAGGATAGAGAGTCGCCGGGCTTGGAGGACCGCAGTGCTTGGAGTTGGGTGTGTGGGGGAGAGGAGGTCAAATTGTGTTGCACCTACAAGCTTCGATGTTCTCGTTCGATCCCGTCTCCCGGCCTTTTGACTTTTAGATAGATATCACTGTTATGCTCAGTGGACTGGATGGCCACTCTCGTCCGCGATGCACAGTCTCCTCCTTTAATCTAGACTTTCCCCTCACTTTCCCCATTCATACTCAGTCCCGTCTGTGTCGGATAGCCACCCCAAGCCCACCTTCTCCTGCCGGCTCTTCTCCTCTCCCTCTGTGGACTCGGAGGGAGAGACCACCGACGAGTTGTCTGAGGATGGAGTGTCCCTTCGGTCGCTCAAAGACGTAAGCGCAGACTCTGCGTTTCTGGAAGCGCAAGTCATCGACTGGTTAGATAACGAATGGATCCCTCAAGATTGCCATAAGGAAGTTGCGCGCTTGGCAGCGGGAGCATATATCAAGGCACGTGATGATGGCATACATGATTTGGGTGGTGTTTTGCTGCATGTTGGGACGGAGTTGGAGGACATGGATATGGGGGATGCGTTCGTGGATGCCTGGACCGTGGCTAACAAGGTGTCGGACCTCTTGCTGGTGCGCATGGGTCGAGAGGTATGTTGCCCCGAGCCGGAGTTCACGGATGAACAGCGTACGTTGATGACAGAGGGAAGGGGGGAGAGGGAGATTATGGCGTCGGGTCTGCGGCCAATTGGGTCGTCGGGTGGGGCAAGTAGCGCTGATATTTTGATCAGTGGCGGTAATGGTGGTAGCTCCTTGCTGAAGGGCGGAGATGCACCGCAGCTTTTGAACCCACAGGCACCCCCGGCTTTTTTCACGCTGGAGGCTGTACATACTGCGGCCGAGCATTACGTGGATGAATTCGCACGGTTTGATTTCATTCGCAAGTTTTTGGATGGGCACGACGAGGCATGGACCGAGGCCAATCTCATTATGGCTATTATTTTAGGGTTTCGTTTCGACGAATGGGGAAATGTGGATTTGGAGGGGGTGAATGAGCGTTTTAGATCGTTGGCGTTCCCCCCTGACTTCCGGGGGAATGAGGAGATGCGGGTAGCGCTGGACGCTATTTTGAGGGAGGACGAGGATGAGGATAAGATGAAGGGATTGGAGGAGTTTTTGGAGGTTATGGTGGGGAAGGCCTACTATCATCAAATGGAGAAGGGGGATAACCCGGATTTTGCGTGTCGCTCAACGCTGATAAAGTGGATTTATGAGTATGATTTTGTGAATGAATGGCCTAATCTGCCCAGCGTGCAAGCGGTTTTGGGCGTTAAGGCCCGCATTGAGGCCAAGCAGGAGGAGAAGAGTAAGCCGCCCACGCGTTTTCTCTACTAGATAAGCGAGATTTTATGGTAATAGGAAGGTAGGCCGCAGAAAATGAATTTTGGCGAGTGGGAAGAGTGCGTGGTTGATGAGATGCTTTAGCCTGTAATTGTAAAAAAATCGGGAAAAGAGGGGGAAAGAATGAGAAATACAGAAGGCAAGTATCTCCAATGAAGGTGCGAACCACACATTGTGGCATTTTTGTGTTGAGTTTGACTTTCCTTGCTTTCCGGGAGCGTACGCACCCCGCAGCACCAGCCACGTTCTCTCTGTCTCACGCTTACGTTTTTTCAATAAAATCCTTTATGAATACATAGGAGCAACAGGGACAAGAAAGTGATGACCCACAAGGTCGCAAGGGTGGAGTTTGGCGGCAGCTCAGCGCAACAAACCCAGCAAAAGCGCGTGCGGGCTGGGCATAAGCATCATCAAGACTCTAAGTACCGAGATTACAAGCCCGACTTTGCTGCTCTCGCCCGCCAGTACCCCGACAGCTTTGGACCCTTGTACGTCCCGCATTGTCTTCTTATCCTCCATATTCTTGATCTCCTTGCGTTTGTGTTGTCCTCGTCCTGTCTGGAGCATCTTTTTCCCCATCACACCCGGCTTCCTGTTCCTTACAGATCGTTCTCCTCCCGACCCTACCCAACCCCTTCACACTTCTCAGTGTCACCTACCTAGACACCGAAATGACAGAGGCAGTCGTAAATTGGGAGGACCCCAAGGCAGCACGGGCCTTGACAAGGACCCTTCTCCAGCATGACTTTCAACTAAAATGGGACATCCCGCTTGAGCGCTTGTGCCCCCCCGTCCCGAACCGCCTCAATTACATCTGCTGGGTCGAGGACCTTCTCCGGCTCAGACAGACGACAGTCGCTTATGCCAATGCCGATAACAAGGGGGTAGTGAAGGGCTTGGATGTGGGCACGGGTGCCTCTGCGATCTACCCATTATTGGGGTGCAAGGTCTATGGTTGGAACTTTTTGGCAACGGATATCGACTCCACGGCCTTGGAAGCGGCCCGGGCAAATGTGCGGAGAAATAAGCTGGAAGACCGTGTAACGCTTAAATTGGTGCCTCGCATAAATTACAGCACAGACGTGTTCTCAAAGACGACGGCGGTGGCGGCGGCAGCGGCTGCTCCTCTTGGACCCATTCGAATGGCCCTGGAAGCGGAGGATGCGAAGGCAACACAGCTGGCTTTCGTCATGTGCAATCCCCCTTTCTTCAGCTCTCTAGAGGAGATTCATGCTGGCTATGCCAATAAAGACGGCAGGGGCGACATCAGCAGCTGCTGCGACGAGGGCCCACCGCCAGTACCGCAGACTCCTCATGGGTGTGTCGATGAGGTGATCACCCCGGGGGGGGAACTGTCCTTTGTCACGGCCATGGTGAGAGACAGTCTCGTCTTGCGCGAGAAGATCGAATGGTATACGAGTATGGTGGGCAAAAAAAGCTCACTTAGAAAGCTTTTGGGGGTACTGAGGGAGGGGGGGGTGCGGAATGTGAGGACGACGGAATTCTTGCAAGGGCGGACGACCCGGTGGGGTCTCGGGTGGAGCTTCACTGCTGCCGGATTGGAAGAGCTAGAGGGGGGCGGCGGGTGTGTACATAAAGTTTTCGGGAAGAAGAAAATGGAGAAGAAACGAGAAGCTATTTATTCATTTATGGTGAAGGAGGGGCAGGGAGGGGGATGGGAACAGGGATTGGATGAGGAGGCGGTCTTGCAGCGTGTGCTCGATTACTTTCATAGCACAAGGCAACTACGCGTGGTGCGCGTTGGCTTCGCGTCAAGTGGTGCTGAGGATCTATTTCGAAAAATGGTCGTGGCGGAGGTGAGTGGCCAGGGGGCGCCTGAAGGCCCCCCTCCCACTGTTGCCTCTCATTTTGCTGTTCCTCCCGTTCCTCCTTCGGATCCTGCCTGGAGGACGCGATGCGTGGTGATGGTAACAATGTTGGCTGACGCTGCTGCTCATGCACTGGAAGAGCACAAAAAGGAAACGACAGTAGGGGCGACAGGGATGGAGGTGGAGAACGGAGGCAATAGTGGAGGAGAGGAGGAGCGGGAAGACAAGGGGGAGCGAGGGCACTGGGTGAGGGTGACGGTAGAAATGACCTCAGGTGGGGATCGGGCTGTATTCTGGAAGCTCTGCAGTCTCTTGCCGGGGGAGGTGGCAAGGACCAATCGGACGTGGCGGCGGAAGCTCAAAGGAGGAGGGGAGGGAGTTGAGGGGAGGGGGGAAGGAGGGGGAGAAGCAGTGGCAAGCATGATTGCCGACTGAGATAACAAGAAGAGGGTATGTAAGGGAATATGCGCTGAGCACCTGAGCAGCCACGGAGATGGGGCGCACACACTGTCACAGCAATGGGCGCCCTTGTACGTCTTGAGTTGCTGTGTGTATTTTGCTTTGCCTACCTGGGCTCGGTTATCTATGAACAGTCCCTCTTAGTTTTCATCTTCCTTCACTTCCTCCTGCTCGTCATACCTCTTTGGCGCAATTGCTTGAGGGGCAAAATCGAACTCCTGCGGCCTGAGATCCCCACTCCTCTTTCCTGTCGGCCTCACGGCATATATCGCCAGAACCGTACGTCCGTACCTCCTATTCCTCAAGCCCAGAAGTCTTCCATCTCCAATGTTAAATGGCAAACTCCCCAATTCTACCGGATATTCAATCACGACCAGTGTATCCTCTGTTACTGCCGGGCTTTCCATAACATCTCGAATGAGGTCCGCATAAACCACCTCTTCGTACGGCGGCGTTATCGAAACCAAATCAAACGTACCCATGATACCAAGTCTTTCAGGGCCCCTCAAAGCCTCCTCTGCCCGTGCCCGCACGGCCTTACCCTTCTTTCCCGCCTCAAAACTGCACCACTTCAGATTCTGCTCCACGCACTCGCAGCACTCGGGTGCCAAGTCTACAAACACAGCTTCGGCGGCCCCACGTGACAGTGCTTCCAATCCGACAGAGCCGGCCCCGCAAAACAAATCCAAGACTCGCGGGGGCTTGTTCCCTGCAAATAAGTCGAAGGAAAAGAGCGTAGAAAAAAGCGCCTCGCGGACTTTGCTCATCATGGGGCGCAAATGGACAGGGGGGGAATCCAACTTTTTACCTCGTGCTGACCCACCAATGATACGTAGACGCGATGTACCGCCCGTCGTTCCCACTGCCGCAGCATCCCAGGCCTTACCCTGGGTCTTGCTACTGCGTTTGGACTGGGAGCCTCCCATCTTGGAGATCCTGCTAAGCTTTGCGCCACCACGCATCTGACGCGGGGCATGGATGGGCTGGATTGGCAAGCCGTCCGGTCCCAACTCCACGCGTCGCCGCTTTTTTTGCCACCGCTTATCCATCTTTCGGGTATGCTGGGCTTCTCCACTGGACGAAGGGGGTGTCTGTGCTGCCAACAAGGTAGTCGAGAGGTGGTGATGCTGCTGCTGCTGTGGTGCCCGGATCACGACAATGAAAGCCTGCACCAACGTCGACATGGATTCCAGCACCACCAGCACTATGACCCAGACCAGCAACCGCAAAAGCTCGTGTCTCTGTGACGGTTTCATCGCTGTAAATGTTTTTAAGGCGTGGTGACAGATTGTGAGAGAGCTGGGATATCCGCTTGCGTTGCTTGGTTTTTCCAACGCCCGACAGTTAACGTCTCTTATTCTTCCGCTTTTGTTCCACTCGTGTCCACACTTTCTGATCGGCTCTCACCCGACCCCTGCATAGCGGGCACGCCCCATACCACTCAAAACTCGTCGTCGTCCTCTGCGGCATCCCACAGCCCCGAACAGCGAGGCAGGTGAGAATCCACCCAGCCATTGCTCCTGTGGCAGGCCCATTCTCTCCTCAACCAGAGCTTCTCCGGTAGCACTGTTGAGGAGACAAGCACGACCACTAGAGTGCAAATACATGGGACAGCCTTCTTTCTCCGCAATCCTTCCCCATCTACGCTTTTAAGTTGTCATAGGGACACCACCTGCACGCGAGACATGTCATCTCCTCCCCGTCCCTGCCAGCAACAGCCCCATGGAGACGTGCAAACGCAGCAAGCCTCGGCCAGCAGCGGCACTAGTCCCACGTTGCGCCTTCGGGCTTTGTCTCCTCAGCTCAAGGAGAAAAGGGGCAGCCTTCTTCCCTCATGGGCCACTACGCGACGCTCCTCCCGCGCGGAGGACGGAAATAATGCCTCTGCCTTCGAAATCATGGCCTCTCCAGCCAAAATTTCGACGAGAAAAAAATCTATGGTGGAGTCACATAACTTCGAGCGAGAGCAGAGCGAAGTCCTACGTTTTCACGAGCGAAATCGTAGAGCAGGCGAGCTGTTTGGTGCACATTCTGGTCGTCAGCGTGCATTTATTCGATGGATTTTTACTGCTTTACTGGCCATCCTAAGCGAGCTCTTGTGCGTCGTTATCATTGCTTGCACAAATTCTTTGCAAGCCTTCAAATTTGGCACTGTCCTCCACATCGCATCTCTTGGCAAATGGTATACGATCTTGGCAGCCTTTCTCCTCTTCCTCGCCTTATCCATCTTCTTTGCCATGGTTGCCGGCCTTGTTACCCTTTGGCAGCCTGCCGCTGCAGGGTCAGGGATTACCGAGGTGAAAAGCTTTCTTAATGGTGTCAATCTACCTCATGTTATGCGGATAAAGACGTTATATGCTAAGGTGGTGGGTGTGATATTTGCACAAGCCTCCGGATTACCTCTCGGATTCGAGGGGCCCATTGTCAGTGCTACCGCTATTCTGGCGTCCTTGTTCTCGCAAGGCAATGTCTTGGGGCTGGATCGGCGTGGCTCCTACGAAGATTTTAGAAATGATAAGGAAAGGCGAGATTTTGTGGCATGTGGGACAGCAGCTGGAGTAGCAGCAGCTTTCGGTGCGCCCATTGGTGGGGTGTTTTTTGCGTTGGAAGAGGGGGCATCATTCATGACCCTGAAGTTGACTTGGCGCTGCTTCTTCTGTGCGACTATCACGGCATTGACCGGCTATCTGCTGCTGGGTATTTTGCCTGCGGAGTTTATTAATCAGCTCTCCTTCCTTGACCCGTTTCCTAACTCCCGTTCTCTCTACGAGCAGCAGGATTTAACTATCTTTGCAGCCATGGGTGTGGTAGGAGGATTGCTGGGAGCGACATTCAACCAATTGAATCGTGGCCTCACCGTGCTCCGTCTCAAGCACATCACCACGCCTCGGGCCAAAATGACGGAAGTCTTGGGTCTGACAGTCTTAATGGCTCTGATGTCCTTTGTCGTCCCCTTTGCTGGTCGCTGCCGCTCCCGTCCTCCTCTTGACACCACCACAGAAGTATATAGCTACGCGAGCACGCTCCGGCCTTTCTTATGCCAGGGGAGCGACAACTATAATGAGCTTGCTTCCCTTTATTTTCAATCATGGGATGACTCCTTACGGATTCTGTTTCATTTGCCCATGCATTTAGAGACGGGCGAGGCTGTTTTCTCGACAGCTGCCTTGCTAGGTTTCTTCTTTCCTTACTTCTTGCTGGCGTTTATGACTTTTGGCGCGTCGATCCCTTCGGGGCTATTTATTCCGTCGTTGCTTTCTGGAGCGGCCTTAGGGAGAATTGTGGGTCAGTCTTTGCATCCTTTGGGAGGATTTGCCGAGCCAGGGATTTATGCGTTGGTGATGGCGTCGGCTGTGTTGGGCGGGATGAGTCGCATGACGATTTCCTTGGCCTTGATTTTATTGGAGGCGACGGGAAATTTGTCTTTGCTACTCCCACTGAGTCTGAGTCTGTTTTTGTCCCGCTGGGTAGGGAATGCATTTAATGAGAGTATTTATCATATGCATATCCATTTGCATCAGATTCCTTTCTTGGAGCCACAGTGTCCGAATGAGGCCCGCGTGCACGACTTAAGGGTGTGTGAGATCATGGCTTCTGACCCTCAGTTTTTGCGGCCTGAATCGAATGTAGGCATGATTCAGGATTTGTTGTTAGGAACTGGCCATAATTGTTTTCCGCTGTTAGAAGAGGGGCATACAGTATTTGGGATCATTTCGCGAGATACCTTGTGTACGCTTTTGTTTCTCAAGGCCTTTGATGGTGAAAGGGAAGGGAGGGAGGGAAGAGGACCAAAGGAGAATATGAAGAAGATTGTTCTGCCCTATGAGAGATTAGAGAGATTCTTTCCGCATTTTCCGGATATGGAGACGATTTGTTTGACGAATGAGGAGAGGATGCGCTGGATTGATTTGAGGCCTTACTGCGATACGGCCCCTTTTTTCGTTTCGGAGGCGACGACTGTGCCACGGGCATACCGTTTGTTTAGAAGTTTGGGTTTGAGGCATTTGTTGGTCGTGAATAAGAAGGGGCAGTTGGTGGGGGTGGTGACAAGGCATGATTTGGAGGAAAAGCATATCATGGCGAGTTTGGCTCATAGCCCTACGTTGCTAAGTCGTGAGGTATGGAAGTTGGATAAGAATTGTTTTAATTCTGACAGTGGCGCAGCAGGACGAGATGATGCATTCGACTCTCAGTTAAGTCCAGCAGCGTCGCCGTCCTTGCCTTGATTTAAGTGGGATGATTCCAAGTAATGAGAGAAATATACGACTGTAGGCGTACACAACTTTCTTTTTCGCCGTCCATATTCCTTCTCTTTCTTCCACTCCCTCCCACTGCCTTTTTTTAATCATTATCCCCTCTTTTTTTACACACTCACTCTATTTCACAACACATTCGTCCCCTTCTCTTCTCGTTCTCTCCCTTACAACATGACTTTGTTTTCCTTTCTCTACGCCCACACTGCCTCCC
>Ga0160420_100026_pt1 | contig 98444 bp, 86 predicted proteins | sample CelAP2metagpilot_FD_108197 | JGI IMG/M metagenome (GOLD analysis project Ga0160420, IMG submission 108197) | Phycosphere-associated microbial communities from algal ponds in Kailua-Kona, Hawaii, USA - Cellana AP2-5-5 metagenome pilot | ecosystem: Engineered > Artificial ecosystem > Aquaculture >...
CTCCCTCCCTCCCTCCCTCCCTCCCTCCCTCCTTCTTTTTGAAAAACGTACAGCGGCGATCCCCGACAAGATGTGCGTCAAGGTGCTGTCACCGAGAGAGGGGGTCAGGGCGTGCTTGGACGTGGAGTAAGCCCAGAAGTAGGTGGCGCGGGCGGGAATAATACCGACCAGGGTGGGGGGCAAGCCGCGGAAGAACCCCTTTAGGCCTGTCGTTTGTTATACATATATCACAATACAGAGGGATGGTGAGATGAATAGGGCGAAAAGAACACCAAGATGAATGGAGGAGATGGGAAAGGGAGGGTAGATGGTGCGGACGAGGGTGGGGGCCAGGCCGCAGATTAAAGACTCTGGTATGCCTAAAAATGTGAGAAAGAGAGTCAGAGAGAAAGAGAGAAACCAGGTATTGGTGAAACAACAAATGTCGACAGACGAACGAAAAATTCTCCTGTCATCCCCGACATCATCCCCGACAGACAAGAGGCGGTCTTTTTCACTCTTTACCATCAGCCGCCAAGATCTCCCGAGCGACCTTAAAAGGGTTCGAGCCCCCGCCTATCCGCGAGGACTGTAATTGCGTCTTGACCACCTCGATAGGGCACGTTATACTTGATGCCACGGCGCCAGCAAGACCTTTTTTTAAAGTTTAATTAAATAAATAGAGTGTTAGGGTGCGAATGGTGAATTATATGTTGCAATCCTCCGTCTCCCTCCCCTCCTTATCCCCTCATCCTTTTCTTCATACCTCCGGCAAAAAGACTGTAAAGCTGCTTCTGTCTCGCAAGGGCCTGATCATTCTCACTGTTAATAGTATCGGGAAAAGGGCCGAAAGTGGGTGATTGCCTCCCTCCACCGCTTAACCAACAGGAGCCCCCTCCCAGACACCGCGTCCCTACATACCTGAGCTTCGAGGCAGGGGTGGACTTGGGGGAAATCGGGCTCGTGGCCTTGACCTTGGTAACAGCAGCTACCGATGGCATTCCCTTTTTGCCTCCCGAGAGCGCGGCGTCCACCGGGGTGCCTGTGTGGGTCAGCACCATCGCGGCGACCATGAATGTGCTGGCCAAGAGAGAGCGTAGGCAATGAAGGGCACGACGGCGGCAGCGGGAAGAAGCACTTTTTTGAGTGGTGGCGGCCGCGAGTGAGCGCTTCATCGGCCTGTTCGGCGTCGTTAGACTGCGTGGCGTGGAGACTCCGCCGTCCTAAATGGTGCATATAGGAGCATTCGTGCGGCGCGTGAGTGGGTTGAAGAGGAGACGGGGTGAGGCATCATAATTGACAGTAGAGGCTTGGCCCTCCACGACCAGGAGAGCCCGGCACAAATTAAGCAAGCCGGCCATTACATCACCTGCGACAGGAGCTTTTGTGTGTCCTTTGGATGATGCTTGTGGGGTTGATGTGGTCTTGTCATAATTATTGCGAGACAGCCTTCCCCCTCGCCAAGGGGCTGCTCTCGCCTTGCTCTCGCTCGACCCGGAGATCATCCGATGACCTTCGTCAACAACGTTCATTCCTGATTAAGGCCTCACTCTTGCACCGACAGGCCTAGGACGAGGAGGAGCGGCAACAGCGTGAATCGCACCTGGAGCGATAGTCACAACAGAGGCATTCCAGGAAGGCTTGAGTTGATCGTAACCCTCCCCCAGCCCAGCCCCACCAACCTGATGCTGCGGCCCCGAGATGGTGGGTATGGCAGCGACAGTCATCCCGCACCGGCCGTGGGGGCCTTGGTGACGGACGAGGTCGAACGCGTCTCCTGGAAGAATGGCCTGTTGTTTCATGAGCTGCTCAGTGCTTTTTCTGCCGCCGACAATGTCGTGCCCTTCCGGTCAGGTTCCCACACTCTCCAACTCCACGAATTTCGGGTTCAATTCGTCAAGGCCAGTGAGATGGCACCTCGCCCTCGCACCCTTGCCGAAGCCCAATTGGCCGAAGCTGTTGCCTTGCGAGAAGGGACTTTTGAAGCCCAGAGTGCTTGGCTATCATTCGAGGAGAGAGAAGGCGGGGCTGTCGTCCATGTACGGGAACGCGAAGACATAAGCGACGCCCTCGCAGCTCACGAAGGCCGCATGCCCTGGTACGAGCGTTTCCGGGCCTCCCTTCGTCAATCACTTCAATACATGGAACCGGAGCTACTCGGCTGTCCAGCCGCAATGCTCCTTGTCGTATCTTCTTCCGACACCAACCCCATCGAGCGCTTCAAAGAGCTCTCCCTCGCCTACCACTGGCCTGCCTCCTTCCAAACCGGCCAATTCGGCACCCATGACATCCCAAAGGTGTATGTACTCCTTCACGACGAAACTGAAGGCATAGCCCAAGGCACCAATGGCCTGATTCACGCTGCTGAAATTCTCCGTCAAATGAAGGCTGAATTCCCTACCTCTCCTTCCAAGCTCCTGCGCATCAACTCCCTTCCTCCCCAATCTGCTAATCTTCAACAAGCGGACATCTGGCGCCTACCGCTCCAGCAGCAACACCCGCCAGCTGAGCCATTCTTCCCCTTTGATCCGAACTGTGCTAGAGTGCGGCATCCAGTGGTGGGAGGAGGAGGGGAGGGAGGGCAAAGCGTGCGTGGGGCCTGCCTAAGTAGCGAGGACCTGCTCAACTTGCGTGATTTTGTGCTAGAGCTTACGTGGAAAATCGTGATTCCAGCACTGGAGCGCCGTGTCTTTACCCTCCAAGCGAGTGTCACCCAATCCCGAAAAGGCGTCAAGAATTTTGTCAAGTCCTTCTGGCGAAAGCCCCGCGATTCGGAGCAGCCACCACAGCAGCAGCAGCACCAGCAGCAGCAGCAGCAGCAGCAGCAGCAGCCTGACGGGGGTATCTTTCTTCGTAGCAATAGTCCTAGTGCTGTTTCCCTGCGTCCGGTTTTGTACCGTTACGACCGAATCGAAAGTCAGATAAGGCTGTTGGCGGACACGTTGTTCATGATGCAAGATTGGGAGGGGGCTTTGAGTAACTACAAATTGGTCAGGGATGATTACAGGAGCGACAAGGCCTGGTTGCACCTGGGGAGTGTGTACGAACAGATTGCCCTGTGCTACTCTCATTTGAATACAGGCGGGCTGGAGGATGGGGGAGGGGGGGCTGGAGGGGAGGGAGGGAGAGAGGGAAGGTACAAGAGGGATGTGGAGGTGGCGATTGAGGAGGCAGTGAAGGCGTATTTTCGACGGGCAGAGGAAGAGGAGCAGCAGCAGCTGGGAGTGGGCACTGCCTCCGGGGTTCCTTATGCTGCTGGAAGAATAAATGGGGAAGTGAACAGCAGCAGCAGCGGTAGCAGCAGCCATAGTGGATGTGGTGCGCGTATGGCCACTCGGGCCAGTCTCCGCGGGGCTGAAGTTTTCCTCACTGCCAGCCCCCCCAAAGCCGTAGATGCTGCGATTCTGCTGGTGAGTGCCGCAAAGAAAGAGACGCCCCTCTGCGCTGCTGTTCTAGTCGAGCAGGCCGCCTGGGCCTACCTCCAAGGGGGAAACATTCGGAAGTTTGCTTTTTTCATGTCCATGGCAGGACAGACTTTTCTTTCCTGCTCTTCTGAGAAGGAACAGCAACAGCAGCAGAAGAAACAGCATCAGGAAAGGCATGCAGTGAGGTGCTATGCGAGTGCACTGGCTCTGTACGAAGGAAGTTGGTGGGAGCATGCCCTAGACCACATCCACTTGAACTTGGGGAGGCAGCTGTTGTTGCTCGGACACCCTGAAAGAGCGCTCTATCACCTATTGAGGTTGCTCGTGACCTCTGATCATGCTGCTAGTGGTGGAGGAAGAGAAAGAGGAGGAGGGAGTGGCTTATCAGCAAAGGTTCAAGCGACTCTTCTTCAGGATCTGCTGCAGACGTGCCGAGACCGACCAGCGGCGCTAGCAGCAGTAGTGCCCTACCTCGACGCCGGCAGTAAAACCTTTGTTGCTGTGTTATGCCGCGGCATGCAACCTCAGCAGCAGCAGCAGGGAGATCAAGTGGTGGTTTCAAACTTACGATTGCCGTGGGTGGTGGAAGAGACACTGAGTATATCCCAAGGCACGGAGGAACCACAGGGGGGGGAGGTTGAGGAGATGAAAGGCGAGCTACAACGAGAGTTGAAGACAGCTGCAGTGATGGGCGAGAAAGGAGGGAGCATGCGACAGTGGGTGTCGGCGTTGGGGAAGGTCGCGAAGGAGGAAGCGAGGTCAGCGGCGTTGCTCAGTAAGAGACATGGCGGCAGCGGCAGCGGGATGAGGTGGGGAGGGAGGGATGAACCAATTACGGTCAGTGTGGAGGTGCAGAACCCTTTGCAAATTTCTGTCACTCTAACAGATTTGCAGGTGTCTGCGTCATTCGACGATACGCAAGCTTCCTCTTCCTCCTCCCCCTCTTTCTCGGCAACAGGAGCAGGAGCTGGAGCAGCAATACCCTTGGAAACCGAAACAATCGAAGTTCATCTCGCACCGCTCGAACGAAAACGTCTCTCCCTTCAAATTCGCCCATGTCGGTGCGGCACTTTGCGTGTGACCGGCCTTCGTTGGCGTCTCTTTGGTCAGCTTTGGGGAAGTATCTCCTTTTCTGCTCCTGGCCCTCTTCTACAAGACACCCTGGAACATAGGGCAAGTCGGGCCAGAGGGATGGATGTGAAATTCGTCACGAGGGTGGTGCCGGAGCTGCCTTTGCTGGAGGTGGAGTGGGAGGGGCTGCCTGAGGCCTTATTCCAAGGAGAGGTGGTGAAGACCTTTTTGAGGATAACCAATAGGGGGTTGGCAGCAGCGGCATCGGTATATGCCAAGAGTAATTTGCCCTCGTGGCTGTTTATGAGGGATCCTGCGGAGGTAGAGAAGGAGCAAGGGGTGTGGGGAGGGGTGTGTATGAGTATGGTGGGGATGAGTGGGACTGTCTTTCGGGTGGCTACGGGGGGCCTCCCTGGTGCTGCTGCCGGGGGAGGGTGTACGGTTAGAGTGCCTGTGTGGGTGCGAGGGCTGGGAGGAGGAAAGCAAACCTTGAGGGTGCTTGTGCGGTATGAGCGGCAACAAGCAACAGGTGGAGGCGGAACAGCCGTGGGGACAGAGAGTCAGGAGTATCGTTACACCGAGGTCGCGCAGGACGTATGTGTCCTGCCGTCCGTGTCTGTGGTGCCTTCTGTCTCTCCCTCTTATTCCCAACCAGGGGAGTGTATCTTGTCGCTTAATGTGTCGAATTATCGGACTGATGGCTCAGCATCGGATAGGGAGGTAGAGCTTCACTCAGTTGTTGCCCTTAGTCGGCTGTGGAGGCTCGAGCCGATTGGTGGGATTCTGATGGGAGGCGGAGGGGCGGCGACCATGGGCTGGCAGGAGCGGACGACGTTGCACTATCGGCTGATTCCGTTGGAGAGAGAGGAGGATCTGGTAGTGTACGAGCATGAGCTGCAGAGCGGGGCGTTGCGTGTGTCCTCTTCTACTTCCTCTCTCTCCTCCTCTTTAACGTCCTCCAACTCATCCTCTACCTCAACCACCGCCAACTCTATGGTAATAGATGATGGCTTTCTCCCCACACCTTTCATGACCTCCCTCCCTTCTTCGTCGTCCTCCTCCTGGGCCTCTCTCGATTTTCTTTACGTAGAAAACGCCAGTCAGTCCTACCGTACGGCCCGCGATGAAGCCAAGCGCCGCGAAACCACCTCCGCCGCCGCCTCCACTGCTTCCAACGGCAAAGGCGGACGACAAGAATGCGGCCCTCTTAGCCTCGGAGAAATCAAACGAAAAAAGGCCGAGGAAAAAGCGCGCGAAGTCGCCGCTATCGAATCCGCTGCTGCCGCTGCCGCTGCCGCTGCCGCTGCTACTGTAGGCGCTGGTAGTGACCATCACATAAGCCCCAACTCGTCCTCGTCCTCGCCCGAGCACCGACCGATGTCTCCCAAACTAGGGATGGGTATGGAGGGTAGTGGTCGGAAAGGTCACCTCGCCGCAGTTGTCCCCCGGGGACGTGCTACTTTAACGCTCATCGTAATTTGGCGTCTGACAACGACTTCTCACCTCAAACAAGCCCAAGCCCACCAACAACAACAAGGAGAGCAACAGCAACGGCCACAAACACGCATTTGCTTAGGTCAACATCAAGTTCTCAATCACGCCGTCCGCCCTTTGACTCTCGATCCCACTTCAGCCGCTCCTCTCACCATCACCGTCGATGCCCCTTCCCTCGTTATGGGTCGTCTCGCGCATTCTCTCGCCGAAGGAGCAGCAGGGAGGAGGGAAGGGAGGAAAGGGGGGTTGTTGCAAAATTGCTACGCTGATGTTTTAGTGACGGTGCACAACCGGATGACGGACATGTCGGTCGATTTTGTGTTTGAGGCGCTTTCGGCCCCATCGGGGAAGAGACAGAGCGCCAACAAAGCAGCGGCGTCCCCCTCCTTTCTATGGGTAGGGAGCACCAGTAGGGAGATCAAGGCCCTTTTACCTGGCACGAGCGTTCGTCTACCCATCCGCGCGATGTTTCTCCGTCCGGGTGTGTATGATTTAAACAGGTTTCGATTTGTGGTCCTTATGGCCGCGAACGCTTCCCAGCTGGTCCCAGGAGCCCTCAACTCGAGTAAGCTAAAAATCTTGCATGGTAACACCGTACGAGTTCCATATATTTTCTCGGCGCAGTATTTGATTAAAGTGGAAGCTTCATCTGTTGCGGCAGCTGGTGCTGTCGGTGCTGGTGCTGCTGGTACTGCTTCTGACGTAAAGGGGGGGGGCAGGGCGGGGCGGATTTCGTCTGTGTTGGGGCTGTCTGGAGAGAAAAATGAGGAGGTAAAGGAGAAGGAAGGAGGGAAAGCGGGAGGACGGGTTGATGACGATCTGTCTGAAAGGCTTGTGGTGCTCGTGGAGCAAGCACGAGCAAAAGGGGGCTCGGGAGGAGAAAGGGAGGGCAGAGCAGAGGAGGCTGAGAGCATGTTGCTTTCCCCGGCGCCCTTGGTAGGGGGAGAGGAGGAGAGAGAGGAAACAATGGAGGACGTGGACACGCGTCTTACGCCTTTGGATCGATCTCTGGTAGGGACGCGGGAGGAGGAAGAGGCGGAGGAAGGGGGGGGGAGAGGGGAGAGCGGGGCTTCGTTTTCTCCTCCTCTTTCAATGGTGACGTCCTCTGCACCTCCCCGCTCCTACGCTTTTCCTATGCCTGTAGCAGCAGCAGCAGCAGCAACAGAAAGAGCAATAGACGGCGAAAGGGAGGGAAAGGGAGAGGGGGGTGATGGGGAGGTGGAGGTGGAGGTGGCGGAGGATCAGACTTTCAGCACGGAGGGACAGGAGCAAGCACGGCAGCAGTTGGAGCTTGGGGAGGCAGAGGGAGAGGGAGAGGACGGGATGGGACGGGAAGGAGGAGCAGAGGAGGATGGTGGTGGGGAAGATGGAAGCAGGATGCTTTAAGATAGTAAGTGCAACAAAAGAGAAGGAGATGAGGAGGAGGAGGATAGGGCGAAGCTCTGTGTAGACAGCTCGGACTCGGACCAAGGCCCGACAAAGCATAAATAAGTAAAGAAGAATACTAAAAAAATGGCCGATTAGAATCGAATTGTGAGACGCCATAATGTGACGCTTGTCTCCTAGCCCATACAATTTTTATCGATTGAAATACACAGGTGTCAAAATTTGTTTCATTGTCATCTTGATATAAAATTGGATAACGTTCTACCGACAAAGCCAGACACGTCCGATGTACACCAGAAACAGAGTCGACATGGCATTTCTCAAGCGCATGGGCTCTCCCTCAAACAATCATTTCGACCCAACAATTGCCATCGGTCCTCCCTCTTTCCCTCCCTACCTCTCTCTACTCCTTCCCATGCGGCATCTGGTAAGCCCTGAAAGCCTTCACCGACACCCTCTCTCCCCCCGGGAGCACCGCCAGGGTCAGCTCCCGACCATAACAACAGCCAGTGTCCAATCCTGTCGCTTTCCTTTCCACCTGGATCCCCCTCCTCGCATCATGCCCAAAATACAAATGCGGCCTCTCCTGCTCCACTTCTCCCCCCCCCTCCTCCTTCCCTTCTTCCGACCAGACCTTCGCCCACGGCGCCGCTTCCTCCTCATTCTCCCGAATGTAATCTACGCCTTCCAACCATTTCTCCCCCTCACCACCCCTTTTTACCACACTACGCATCCTACTCATATCTGAAGCTGTTTGTCGTCCTATGCTCCTTCCAGGTAGCATGCCAGCATGCACCACCGCTACCCCCATGTGAGGAATCGACCACGTGTACGGTAAGGCATTTAACCATTTCACATCCTCCTCCTTCAGTTTTGTCACATATTCGTATGCCGGAGGCAAAGTCGCCATCCCCTTGAACTTTCCGGTCCGGAAAAATGCCGACAGCGCAGAATCATCATGGTTGCCCCGCACAGACAAGAAGTTATTCTCTCGACAATATTGCACAGTTTCTGCTGAGAGCGGCCCTTTGTTGACCAGGTCCCCGACGAGTATCACCGTGTCTTGTTGAGGGGAGTAATTGGCCTTGATAAGGAGGGATTGGAGTTCTTCGAGGCAGCCGTGGACGTCTCCTATGATGAGAATCCTTTCCTTGACATTGCTTCGAGGAAGGATGCGATGGACGGGGTTCGGCATTAAGGTACCACATGGTGTAAATGTCTCGTTTATTACACAAGGGATGTAGCTGGAAGGGGGGCATGTTGTGGTAGAGGAGGAGGAGGACAGGGAGGACGGGGAGAGTGGAAGAGGAAGGCTGAGGCCGCCGGGGCGCTTGAAGAGGAGGGGACCTGTTTGGAACGCCATGGCGTTGCGGGCGCTGGCGTACTGTGAATAAAGGTGCACGAGTGCGAAACACGTTGTGAGGGTCAACATGGCGATGTACGAGCCTTTCGAGTAGCGAGAACGGAGCATGGTCCTTAGACGTTGCGGGTGAGGGGCTAGGGACACGGGTGGCAGGAAGGGACTAAGGGCACGGATGACAGGGAGGGACGCATACAGCATAGCAGCAAGTAAGAACGTGAACTTTGTGTACACCGAAGAGACCATCTCTACAAACATGCCCCGATCTGTACTGGAACTGAGCGATTTACCGCGAGACGACGTGGCGGCGCACTTGGACGGGACATACGAGAACGAGGAAAATAAAAGACTCGAGGCTTCTGCAACAAGTCTCACCAATCACTTACCCGCAACAGACTCAGGAGCATCAAGCTCATGAACAGGGTGTACGTCAGGACTAGGGGGTTGTTGAGTAGAGGAGCTAAACTTCCTTCAAGCGGCAGCGTCGTTTCCATACTTTGGTGCTGCTGCGCGCTGGTAGACTTGGCACGTCCAGCCCGGCCACCCTGATAGAGGTCGTCCTTGGAGTTTCCTGTAAAACGTGAGTGGGCGGTTGCGCTTGAGACTGGATTGGAGGAGTCAGGCGACGGCAAGAAAGTGAGAAGGGAGCCCCCGCCGCATACGCCCCTGTACACGAGGAAGAGAAAAAGACGGCCATTTTCCGTTGGACACAAGCGAGAAAATTTGCAACATGAGTGTTGGAAAGACAGAGATGGAGACATAGGTACGGAGGTTATGTGTCAGAGGTGTGGGTATATGCTATAAGGTCGATGGATGGTACATGTCCGAGCAGCGCGCAAGATGGCGCTCGCCTTTCATCACTTGTCGTGTGTCTTAATTTTGTGTTTTTGGGGCGCAAATTAATTTTATTTATTGATTTTTTAAGTTCGCGATAGCTCGTTTCGGACGTCAAAAATGTGACTCTTTTTCCCTACAAAAACACCTGTACACTCTTTCCCTACCCACCCTAATCTAGTCTCAAAAGCGCCGTCATTTTCTGTTTCATCTTCAGGCACCACCACCTTCCAAAACACCCAAATCTCCACCTACCGAGATCGGGGGCCCCTCCCCTTCACCACAACCTCCTCCCGACGAAAATATCATCCCTCCCCCTTCCCCCATGTCCCCTCCCCCCCCGTACCCCGCCCCAAAATCCATCTGCTGCGAACCCAGCCCACCGGCCTTGGTCGTCTCGTACAAATCACTCGGCGGTGGCACACCAATCCCGAATTTGGAAGAACCCAGGTTGCCTAGCGTAAACTCCCCGACGTCATCCTCCTTCTCTCCTCGATTTTGCCAGTTTATTTTCCTCGACGAAGCGGCGGCGGCTGCTGCTGCTGCTGCTTCTGCTGCTGCTGCTGCTGCTGCTGCTTTGGTCCTCACCAAGAAGGGCGAGTCTGACTGCGAGGGAGACTGCAGGGTGCCAACTCCTCCTGCGCCACCGGCCACGAGCAATGTCTGTTGTGTGCTTGGGGGTGGCTGACGAGGAGTAAAGGATGAAGAACCCGAAGAAGGTGTGAAGGAGGACGGGGAAGAGGTGGAAGAGGAAGTCACCTTGATATTTAAGGCCTTCTTGGTCTTCTCCGTCAGGCTCGCAAAATCCCGGCGACGCAGTCGCAACAACCGAGTCAGCCTCCCGACCCGCAACACACACACTGCTAAGGCCGCCCCCATGAAAGTCAATAAATTCAGCCCGGCGCCACTGGACACTCCTAACGCCGCTGACACCCAGATGGCCGTCGCGGTGGTCAGGCCATTTACTTGCTGAATTCTTCGTCCCCCCGACTTACTCGTTTCTTCGAACCCATTTTGAGATATCACTCCCGCACCAATGAACCCCACCCCTGACGCTACCGAGGCAGCCATGCGGCTTTTATCTCCCGGAATACCCAAGGAAATTATCGTGAAGATCGCCGCACCAAGACTGACCAACGCCATGGTCCGCAACCCTGCGGGTCTCTCTGAATATCGCCGCTCAAACCCAATCGCTGCACCTGCGAAGGTAGCCATGAGCAAGCGTGACACGATCTCCAATTCTGAGATGCCGACTCCCATTGTATTGTGTAACCTGAGGCTACGATGACGTTGCCACTGCTGCTGCTGCTGCCGCTGCGGCCATGTTTGCGACAGTAAGACGGCACTGCCTCCCAGCTGCCACAACAGGGCCTCGGAAGAGGAAGGGTTCAGTCCTCGGTTGGCAGCGGCGCGGGCCCTGCTTGGAAGACGGGCTAAGGACGACCCTCCAGGTGCGAATGTGAAAGCTTGAGCGAGGGACTCCAAATGTGACACTAGCGCCAGCACTCCGCACACCATCGTGAGCAAAGACCACCTCCTGGGGCTTCTACAGGCACGGGGTGATGATGGTCCCTCCATGGCAGTGCTGGGTGGTAGTGGGACTGCGGACCGTGACTCAGCCTTGGTTATTGCTTGCTTCTCGTTCTTGGGCCCTTTGTCTGGGTGGCTGGGTCTGTCCAAGCCACAAGCGATTGGCAAGTGTGCTGTATATTGTAGAGGTGGACATTGCCGTCAATTTTAAAGGGATATAGGCTTGAAATTACCGTGGGCTTAGGGACAGGGACGGGATGCCCTGACTGTGAGAGAAGTGTTTTCTCGTCCCCATCGCTACAGTAAGTTAGTTCACTGCGGATTGGCACTTGGTGGCTCTACCAAGACGTGCAACCTATGTGCCATGCTACTCATGCTGCATACTTGGTGCAAATTTCACAGCACGGTATCATGTATCATTGCCAGCATAGGTTTATAATTCTTTCAAGAAGTTTGTATGTGTTTTGTAAAAGCATCTTTGAAGGTTCTGGGCCTCTGCCCCGATAATGCCCTGCGAAGGTGGGCCGCCGAGCGGAAGCAGTACACGGCGCCCCTTCCCTGTGTACGGCTTTCGCTTCCACCCAAATGTCAGTGCTCATTGCATGCCGTCAGCCGGATCGTATCAAAACCACGTTGGCGATTCCCATTCAAGGATTCCCGACCAAGTGACCGTGTCTGCATCGTCGACGAGCCCACTCAACACCAAAATGGGCCTTGATTGAAATCAAAAACTGCGGGCTTTCAAGGCCCAAAGGATGCTACGACCCTCTAAATCCATAGTACATACCATCACACATATCCACATATAAAAGCTTGAGAATGGGGTCTCATTTCCCGGATAGTGGCGCATCAGCCGTTCAATGTCATATACCACCCGGGCACCCATTTTCTCTTCACTCATTTCCACACGATCCCCAACCACAAACGAAAAGACAGGTTACACGCGCAACCATTCGACACTCTAAAAAAATGGATTTCCTGCCACCGCATCTGCGGGTGCCTGCTGCCGTAGCCTCCTACTCGGTGTGCAGCGGGACCATGCTTCTGTTCAACAAACTGGCCATGTACTACGGTATGTCTCGTGTTCGAGGAAAATACGGGGAGAAAAAGGCGGAGACGGAGGACAGAGTGACAGATAGTTGGGTGATAAAAGGGTATCAAGACGCACGAGGACGCTTATGAGACTGGGGCCTGCCACACTCGAGCTTCAGTACTTCGCCCACCCCGCGTCGGCGCACGATTTACCAACCTCGTACCTCATTTTCACTCTCTCTCCTTTCTCCACCTACACAAACAGTGCCCGTCCCGTCTTTCGTGACAGTTGTCCAACTACTCTTCGCCGTTGGCATCATCCTCCTCCTTCAACGCCTGCACATCGTCCCCCCCGATCCTCTGGAAAGCAGCAGAGTCAAACCCTACCTTGTCTACACTGTCGCCTTCGTACTGGGCGTGTACTGCAACATGCGCGCCCTTTCTCACTCGAACGTTGAGACGGTCATTATCTTTCGGTCCTGTACCCCTTTAGCTGTCTCGTTGTGTGACTTCATTTTCCTGGGGCGGGAGTTGCCTTCCCGTCGGTCGTGCTTGGCTCTGTTGACGATTGCGGCGGGTGCCTACGGTTATGTCCAAACCGATAGCCAGTTTAAGATGGATGGGCTGGCGGCATATTCGTGGGCGATTCTATATTTTGTGACCATCTGTTTCGAGATGACGTACGGGAAGAAGATCACGAGTGGAGTGAGGTTTAACAGCATGTGGGGCCCTACTTTTTACACGAATTTTTTGAGTGTCGCGCCGATGTTTTGCCTGGGTTATCTAATGGGAGATTTCCAGGACTTTAGTTTGATGGAGGGAGGGAGTGGGTTAGGGGGTGGGGAAGCGTGGATGTGGACGAAGATGGGCTTGGTCATGTTGGCGGTTAGTTCTGTCGTGGGGACGTTGATAGGGTACACGGGGTGGAGTTGTAGGAGCTTGGTGTCGGCGACCACGTTTACGCTGGTGGGGGTTATTAATAAGTTTATCACAATTCTCTTGAATGTGTTCATTTGGGATAAGCATGCGTCGCCGCTGGGGATTTCGGCGTTGGTGCTTTGTTTGGTGGGGGGGTCGTTCTACCAGCAGGCGCCGATGCGGGCGGTTGACAAGCCGTTGGGCGCGGACGAGTTTTTTAAGCTAGGGTATCAGATGGAGATGGACGAGTATGATAGCAAGGAGGTATTGAAGGGGGCAGGGTCCATTGAGGCGGTGCCGTTGATTATGTCCACGGAGGGGGGAAGGAATGGGGGGGAGAAGCAGGTCCCGGTGGGTGCGGTCTAATTTTTTTGGTGGGGAGGAGGTGGCGAGAATGTTTCTCAGAAGGCCGGCTGTGGCATCCTGGGCATTCCGATGGTTTCAAAAATGTACGGTAGGTGATTGCCCTGCCGGTGGTGGTACTAGCATGCGATGCAAAAAATGTAAATGAGAAGCAGGCTTTTCCTGCGAGCCTAGAAAGCAATTGCGCGAATTTTTAATATATCCGTAGGGCTGTCAGAAAAAGTTACCTTCATGCTTCACGAACAATCTCATCACATGGATATTTAAAAAAATAGACCAGATATCTCCAAATAATGTGTCGACAGCAGTCATTTAAAGACAACAAAAGAAATTGTTTCAGGCTAATGTCTTTGATTCTGTGGTTTTTGATTCTGTGTCCGTCTGTGCATGTCCGTTCTATCCCCCTTTTCCATAATCTGCTCTTAATTATCACCTGCACGTCCGTGCATATCTTTCCTTGAAAGGTATCGCATTTCATCCTTCTCTCATTCCTCTCCCTTCCTCCCTTCCTACCCCTCTACCACCATCCATCCTCAAATCGGTACCAAACCTCCTCGTCGCTGACCAGCCAACGGCGGGCGAGGCATGGCACTCTGTCGAGTGTAATTTCAGAAGTTATTTGGACGGACCGGGTTGCGGAACTGTCAAGAATAAGATGAGGTTTTCGAAAGGTTGAATACCCGACAGAAAAAAAGAGGCAGTGGCGGGATGGATGGGGAAGAATAGATTTGACGCTTTTTTAATCACGAGTAAAATATGAAATACAATCACTAAACATACAGTTACATATGAAAGAGAATGGATGTGGCCGATGGTCCGTCCCACTTCATACTTACGCCCATCTTGTGTGTGTATACCAGCGTGCTCCCGAGCCACGAGCTGATAGCAATGAGGACGACGCTTACCAAGCTCAAGATCCAACCGTGCCGCCAGTAATGATTGTCCTTGGCATATCCACGAAAGGAAAGGTTGACTACTTGCAAGACAAGGACCATCACGTTTAAGGTCATATGTGCATTGGCCGTCTGCGTGGTCTCCTCGTCGCTTGGAATGTGTTCGGAAAAGCGACATAAGGATGATTTGAGTGACTCTTGGGACCGCAAATCAAGAGTCTTCGAAGCCATACGCTTTCATACGTACAAAATAATGGAATATTCGACCAGACCCGCAATAGCCGCTGCAATGGCCGTCGCGATGCCGACAATGAGCAAAATGTACGCAAACTGGGACCAGTCAGAGCCTGCCAACCCAGCTTCGTACACGACATCAGCAGAAAAAGCCAAAATGAAGCAGACAATCGGGAAATCTATGAGCATTGGGTGAATGGGGTGGCCGTAGATGTTTGCTTTGGACGGCATGTTTTCCTTAGGCGTTCTGTGTTTTGGAATGGAAGAGACGGGTGACATGTGGGGGGGTATCAAAATCGTATTGCACTACAAGGCCACGAATGAGCTGCACTCGACGTCTCCCAGGCACTGGCCCCTTTGAAATTAAGTCAGTTAATTTACTGGCTGGTATGAGAGGCCGTAAGTTTAACTGTGTCTCATGCTCCTTTAAACAAACAGCATACCCTGTGGCACGTTCCGGAGAGCGTGCGATATGGCCCAAGAACAGTGCTGAGCATGCGCTTGGCTCTCCCGAAGCAGCATCCCTTCAGCCTTTATCACAGGTCTTTTATTCCCCATATACATATACGGTTTCATTTTGCACTTAGATTCCCACTCAAAAAAAGACGGAACAAAAGAGACATAATTAAACGAGTTTTGGGGCAAGGCTGCGCATATGTGAAGCGCGGACTGAAATTCAAAGCAACATAGCTCCAATCACCCTCATCTCTACAGAGACATTAGTTTACGGTTTAACGAGGGCTTTGAGAAGTAAATAGACATTCACATAGCTACTGGCAGCCCTTCAGCAACGCTGTATCCTTCCACGAAGGGAATGGGACGACTGCCAGGACTGGGCACCGCTTGTATCCTGCTTCGTCACCAAGAGCACTCCGAAGCCCTTGTATCAAATATGTCTAACATTTCACGCACCACTTCTCCCACCACAACACAACTATACAGCAGGTATCAATAGTCAAGAACTTATCAATCGTGTGTGAGGGTGTGACGGTCGTCTCGTAGGCAGGGAGTTGTCGCGTGCCTCTTATCGCTTTTCCCTCTGCTTCTCGTCAAGCGCACTATATATATATAAAACAAGAAAGCCGCCGTGCCTCGTGCGGTTAATTGCCAACGACCAAACAGCATGGGACAAGGACCGTCCACATCCGCTGTGGTGAATGTGGGCCTCCCCGGTCGAAGCGAGGAAGGTTGGTCCCAAGATTCCGATGATAACAAGACCCGCGTCGTGTCAGACGTGGGCGGCCCCATCTCCGGTGTCTCCCGCTTGCTTCGACCCGGCAGCACGCGCCTCATTTTGGGGAACAGCGGCGGGATTGGAACAGGCACGGATGGGCGTCAGCAGGAGGGGCCAAGTGGGTGGGTGGATGCGACTGTCTCGACCCCTCTTTTTCCCCATGGCCGAAGCCCGGCCAGTAATGCAGAACGACACGGACGGCATCAGAAGCGCGTGAGTAAATTTCGGGTCTTTGCGGATGGGGTGGTGTTTGAGGGGCCGGAAGCAATGTCTGTTGGGGATACTCATGATCTGAGCAAAGGGTATGAATGCTTGTTGGGGCGGCCCGTGACGAGAGTGACGGTGGGAGATAAACGGGCGCAGCAAGTGCTGGTGACCTGGACGGATGGGCGGTTCTGGGCCGTGCCTTCGCGACAGAGTTTTTCCAGACACTTGGGCGTGTGTTTAATTCTCGGGGATAAGACATCAAGGGGTCGCAAGCACACCCTGAAAGTCGGCGACATTTTGAGGCTGGGCTCGGTGGGGTTACTAGTGTCGGAGATGAAGACGGATGCAAGCGATGGGGGAAAGAGTCAAGTGGTAAGCCAGGAGGTGCTGGATCAAATAAGGGAGGACGTACACACGGCTCCTAGGCAGGTGCTTGCCCCGTTGAGGAAGGAGTTCTTTGTGGACGGAAGTGACGTGTCGGAGGATGAGGGAGAGGAGGACGGCGAGGACGACGAGGACGAAGAGGGGAGGAGAGGTGAAGATGAAGGAGAGGAAGGAGGGGAAGGGCTTGAAGGGGTGGGAGACGAGTCGGGGACGGAGCATAGTGTGAGCTCATCGGGGAGTGGAGGAGAGGGGGAGGGCGGGTTGCTTGGGGGGGGAGGGAGGGAGGGGGGGGGGGGCGGGGACGGAAGGGATAGCCGGTACCAGTGTTATATTTGCATGGATTCGGAGGAGGAGGATGGAGATATGCTGATCGCGCCTTGTCAATGCAAAGGTTCGACGGCATTGGTGCACGTAAAGTGCCTGCAGCGCCTGTTGAGCACCGGGGATGCTGCGAGGCGGGCCTGTGTCACCTCGACGAAGCACCAAAGCCACACGTGCAAGATCTGCAAGGCCCGCTACAAGACCCACGTCCGCCTGCCCGACGGCACCCTCATTCCCTTGCTCAACCCCTCCCTGGCCCCCCCCCACTTGACCCTTGTGGTGATCACCCGTCATGAGTCGCACCCGGACTTGTTCAACACCATTTTCCAACTGTCGTTTGCGCGGATGGCCGAGCTCAGCCTTGGGAGGTCTCAAGGCTGTGATGTCGTGATTGGTTACCGGACCGTTTCGACTCGGCACGCGACGATTTCTTATTCCAAGGGGGAGTTCCATTACCAGGATGCCCGGAGCTCGAACGGCTCGTTGTTGTATCTGAGAGGGCCTTTGGAGATACCGAGCTCGAGACCACTGAGGCTGCGGATGGGCAGGTCTGTCCTGTCACTTCGAGCGAGAAATTCGTTGCAACTAACAACGATGCCGCGTCGAGCCGTGGCGGATGCCTGGAGATGGCTCGCGGGGAGAAAGGAAGGGAGGGAGGGAGGGAGGGAGGAAGGCGTGGAAGGAGGGGAGGAAGAGGAAGACGAGGACGGGAGTTCGGGGGGAAGAGCGGGGATGGAATTGCTTAGGGATTTGCATCTAGGACGGTTTCAGCCGCTGGGGGTTGAAGGAGGAACGATCCGTGCGTATGAGGGGGAGGGAAGGAGGGAGGGAGGACCGGAGAAGAGGGCAGAACGGGGGCTCATGTGGCACGTGGACTCCTCCCCGTCCGAAGTGGAAGGAGGGAGGGAGGGAAGGAGTCGGGGGTTTGGCAGTAGCGTCAGCTGCAGCAGTAGTACCAGTGCGAGTGGGAGTGGGAGCAGAGCAGGGATAAGTATGGGAAGGAGAGGTGGTGGTGTTGCTGCGGCTGCTGCCGCTGCTGCTGCTGTTGCTGATAGTGGTGGTGGAGGGGGAGGCAACGGCTTCGCACAAGTGCTCCGACCAGGACCCCCACCATCACAACAAGAACAACAAGAACAACAAGAAGGACAAAGACAGCAGCAACAACTACAACCATCACCATCATCACAACAACAAAAATCCCTACCTCCACCTCCACAAGACCAGGGGCCGGCGGGAGGCATCGCAGGTGGGGGCGGAACGACACCGACAACGACGCGGTGTGTTGACGGGGCCTTAGAACGAGCATCAAGAGGGGAAGGAATTATTCGAGGAGGACGAGCCGAAGGAAGAGGAGGAATGGAAGGAGGAGAAGATGGAATGTCGCTTAGGAGCCAGTCAGCAGAGGGGGAGGATGGACTAAGACGAGATGAGAACCCTGAGGGATCTTTTGCTGATGCTCTTGAAGCTGTTGTTGGTGAGGAAGAGGGAGTCACATACGATCTGGATATGTCCTCGTCCTTGCCGCTATTTCGACCCTCGTTAGCTCACTCTGACTTGGCCTCAGCACCGTCAAGACGGGTGGTGCTGGAGCGGACGCGGAGCAGTCGTGTATAGGGATCAGGTAAATTGAGAAACGAAAGATAGCGGGAAGGCCCTTTGTTCTGCCGCTCCTCCCTGGTCTTCTACCGGCCTCAGCTCAGGGCTGTTGTGTTTTCAGCGGACGTGCTCTCTTATTCCTCCCTCTCTGGCTTCTTTCCTTCTCATGTTCATTTGTACGTAATCAGGAAATCTGAGTACATAAGCCACAAAGTAGTGATGGTGGTGCGCGCATGCGTATGTGAATATTTGTGTATGTGTGTGCCTTTGTGCTCCCGTTTTCAAAATCGACCTTTGTGTTGAACAAAGATTTTAGTTGAAAAGCGAAAGCTTAAGAAAAAGGAATGAAGTAGCGGAGAGAAACAAGTAGAGGTAAAGAAACACAAAGAAAGCAAATATGTGATGTCTTTACTTTATCGATGAGGCACTGAGGACGGACGGACGCCGAAAATATTAAAGAGGAATGTTCTTCCGTTCCATCGCGTTAGTCTGTGTGCTGCGAATCTTTGGGAGGAATTGTCGTTTATTTTACGTCTTGCTTGTCCTCCACCATGACGCTGGCGCTGAGGGCTTCGATTAAGTAGCTCATGCTCGCCATGGCAGCCCGCATTGCATGATGCTCTCTAGCCATCTGTTTCGCGTTTTGATGAGTCTCTCATGCAAAGCGCCGAATTCACGCAGCCAATTTTCTTTAGCATCATCGCTTACCTTGTTAAGCGCACGCTCCAAATGTAGCATTTTAGGGCAGGAGGGTGGCGGCAGCGACTTGTCCACCTGTCTCTCCAATTCTCGCACTCTACTCTCCAAGTCGGCCATGCGCATGTCTAATGACTCTTCTTTACTCAATCCTATGGACTGAAAGAGCAATCTGCTGTCAATCAGGGCACGAAATTTGTCCAAGCTATATTGCTGGTAAATGGGCTTGCAATGTTGCCGCGAATACTGCATTAAACAGAGGAGAGCACGCGTACCATCCTGCGCTGCAGGGTAGTCTAGCTGAGTGATGCAATGCCCTGACTCTCGAGCAAATCGGTGCAGAGAAGGAAGACAGCGCCTGTCGTCGTCGCCTGCTATTGCTGCCGCTGCAGCTCCAGGTGCCACTAAGCACGGCTCTCCCGCTGCCACATCATTTGCGACTTGATTGCCTGACTTTTCAAGGCGGCCAACCTTTTCCGTTAAAGCTTCCAACGACCGGCCTAGAGCACTTATGTATCCTCTGTCGATCTCGCGATGTAGGTGCAATGGGGGCGTCAATTGTTCTTTCTCAATTTGAGGAGCCCAGTCCAAATGAGAAGCAGTATCAGGGGCAGAAAAGCCGCCTTCGTGGTCGAGAGATGCTAGCATTGTTGTATTGGTGAAAGGCACCCGTGCAGCTGTAAGTTCTGAGGGTCGAAGTCAAGACAGTGAAAAGCGCAGCGAAGCATCATTTTGAGTATGGCCCGCCCGGGGGTCCAACGGGTCGAACGGGTCAACGAACAGGTCAACATAATCAGTTTTTTGTTCTCTTTGACAGAGATTTCGCCATCATCTTAGTCCATTACCCTTTCTCTCGATGTTTTTTTTTTCTTAATATTCCTTTTTCTATACCTTGGGAAAAAGAGAACGAAGAACGAATCATCTCCTCTCCCTACCAAAACATGTGGTGTATGGTGTAACGCTCTTCTAGGCCTAATGATGTAATTTCTTTTCTTTAATTCTGTATACGAAAGTTCTTAAGGTTAACTGCGGAACAAACGATTTTGATGACTGAACCGTGTTGGTTTATTATTCTCTCTCTCCCCCTCCTGCTCTCTCTCTTTGTCTTCTTGCTCTCTGAGCCTTATTGACTAGTCAGAGTCCGCGGTCCAGTGCTCTCTATACACCCGACGCCACGAACACACATACATATCTATATGTATATTTACATCTTCATATGTATATACATATACATGTGTATATATATTTGTGCATGAAGATATTCGTGAGTCAAACTTATAGAGCCGTTATTGTCTCCTCCCTCCCTGAGCACCACCTCTCTATATCTCGTGCTGCTTTTTCTCTCTTAATCTCTTCCTCTCATTCTCTATTCCACTACCTTTTCCTTACTCTTTCTAGCACCTTTTCTCCTCAGCTCACTCGGAGCAACAGCCATACGAGCAGTAGCAGGAGGATTCTTTGTCCACCTGGGCTACATTTGTTTTCTTATCAGCTCTTCCTCCGCATTAAACCCCAACCCACCCGCCTTTCCAACATCCTTCCTGTCCACCTATCCGCCTTCGCACGAACATTTCTCGCTCCTTTACTTGTCCTTAATGCCACCACAAAGACCATCCACTGTCAGAGTGTCATCCTAACTCCCACTCCCTCCCCTTCCCGACCACTCTTTCATTCTCCCCTCTCTAACTTGACGGCGCATACATGAAGTTCGCGCTCGACGAGAAGGCGCCCTCAGGGGTTTTAAGTGGCGGTATGGACAGGTTACGAATGATACAAGGCGTGGTAGGCGAGCTTGTTTTATCTCCCAAAGTACAGATCCTCGGGGACACTATTTCGAACTCTGGCTCTTCGAATTCGTCATCCTCCAGAGACTTCATCGGGTCCCGAGGCCGGATGAAGAAGAAGATCAATGCACCCAGGACGGGCAAGCACAAGATCACTAATGCCCAGAAGATCCGAGGAATAATTCTTTTGATGACTCGCTGCAATGTGTAGAGTGCGCATCCGTTCACTGCCAACACGAAGGCCCCAATCATCGTGAAGTCCATTGTCAGTGCCTTTAGGTCAGGAGTCCCCATGGTTCTGGTTTATTTTATTTAGTAGCTAGCGACCACCAGTTTTTGTCGTCGTTGCTGTTGTCGTCGTGTCGAAGCTGTGCCCGGGTACCCAACTCAAACGAGTGGAAGGTGTTCGCCCCGTGACACGCTTTCTCCCTCTCCCAGACCCCAAACCCTATGTCGTGTGTATATAGAGAGGGGATGAGACCATGAGGAAACTGTCCATGCACTGCGTGATTGAGGAACTTGTGGAGTTTGTGGTGCACAACGCATTAGTGCAAGAGTGCTCGCGCTGGCATAGCAGGGCGGTCGACAGCCCAGATCACAGATCGGAACTCGGCAGGGACGCCAGAAGGGTGAATGGGGACATTCTTAGTTACGGATAGGGATGGAGTCACATGACAAAAGGGGATAGAGTGTGTGAGAGAGCGGGAGAGAGAGCAGAAGACAAGAGGCCATTTATCTTCGGGTATTGACACAAGGGCGTGGGATGGGAAGCGGCGCCAATTATCAGGGGATAAGACGTGGGGGTGAATGGCACTAGAAGCGTCCAAGGCTCCTATACCGACCAGGCCATTGCCCCAAAGCACCACAACATTGAGCGTCGTGCACCGGGTATATCTACATCTCTCGCCCCGTGATACCTTCTTCTGCTTCCTTTGGTGCCATTATTAAACGGTACAGTCTTCTCAACGGCGAGTGTAAATTAAATTTAAATTCTGATTCAATGACTTCATTTGCGCGAAGTGATTAAGGTAAATGAAGCGGAGATTTACAGACTCGAATAAAAATACTTAAGGCTACTCTTGGATTTGCCCCTGAGCCATTCGCCTCGCAGTGTCATCTAATTTTGATGATAGAAGTTTTTTGTTGGCATGCGCGATGCTTGCACGGGGTAAAGAAAAAGCTTGGTCTTGCGAATTAGACTAGGCTTCGCCACACGCCGAGGTAGAGTTCCATCTCGCGCCCAATATTTATGAACTCGAACATTTGGAGATGAAAATGGATAAAAGTTGTGGCAGAGGGGCACACATGCGGAAGAAACAATGGCGCGAAACAATGGCTTGGGAGGCCGTGCTGTAGCATGACAGCACTGTGTTGCATCGGCGAAAAAAATATTGCCGCAGAGGAGCATCTAACAATTCATTTAATTATTAAAATCTACTCAAATATATATCTGTGTGGTATTTTGAGTCGAAGTGAGGCCAAAAGCAAGGTAACTCAAATTGAGGTTGGTTGCGTGGGAAAGTGGGAGACGAACGGTCTGCATGAGGTCAAAATCAGCACGACGAGCGCGCCGTGGTGATGGGAAATAAAATTAAATCCTTACACGTCCCCATGTTTAGGTAGGTTTCTGAAAAAAAAATCAGAGCATATCAAGAGCCACATCTGGTCCACATCTACGGCTCGGCACGTTTTTCACAATCGGCGGGAAAAGCACCGCACGAAACGCCTCGCCGAAAAGAATCGCGGCTCTCGAAGTGCGTTGTCCACCACCACCACGGACACAGCACCACATCTCATCAGACAGGAGGACCGCGGATGTGGTGGTGCCAGGCTGGCAGGACAAGGGATGAACACGTTTTCTTTTTTCCCTTTCCTACCTTCTCCAGCTCCCCGCCTTCAGGCCTTGAACTTCACCGCCCACACGTCGTTGCTCACCATTTCACGCCACGCGCACAACCGTGCACACCACCTACACAGGTGTAGGAGAGGATGAAAACTTACAGGAGCCGTAAGGAATACGGCCGGCTCCAGGCCGCGCAGTCCCAGCAGCCAGACACGAACGAGACGGCGGCAGCGAGGTGAGGACGAAGTAGAGAAAGGACTTGTGTTGGAGGCCTTCGTGTCTGTTTGTGTGACCAGAGTTCCGACGTCAAGGATATCTGCCCACCTATCATCATTTCCACTTTACTATTTAGGAGAAAGAAGATCAATAACAGTACTTATTTCGTTTGTCCTTCCCCTGCATTGTCTGCTCATGTCTCGCCAACCCCTTCCCTTTCTCACACATATCACTGCACCCCCTATCAATATAATAGTGGCTCCGTCTTGGCATTCCATTTACCTCACGATTCAGATGATGATCTGGACGACAGCGTCTTCACCGGGGTCAAAAGGCGGGCCAACCATGATTTCTTCTCGTTACAGAAGGCTCTTGCCTCCACTTCTTCCTCCCCGGCTTCAGCGGAAGCAGCAGCAGCAGCAGCGGCGGCAGCAGCGGTGGGTGCATTCCACGGGCGAAGTAGTAGCAGCACGGCTGGTGTATGGGACGGCTCGCCGGACCATGGCGCTGGGAAGAAGACAGTAGAGGAAGATGAAGAGGGAAAGCAAGAGATGGACAAGGAAGGGGATGAGGATGAGAATGGGTTGGCCTCAACGTTCCCGACGACCGCGGCTCCCGACTCAGATGCGGAGTGGATGCCAGAATTATTGCGTGATAATCACAACGTCATGGAGGACGATGACGGAAGGGAAGTAAAGGAGGGCCTCCGTATGACGGCCGCAACGGCCATGGATTTGGAATGGCCGCCGCATGCGACTGGTGTCGAAGGGCTTGAAGGAGACGAGGAGAAGGACGAGGAAGTGGAGGATGAGGAGGTTAAGGCAATGAAGCAAGTGGCTTACGGTGCTACTACCCTAGTCGATGACGTTTCTGCTGCTGCTGAGGCAACAGCAGCGGAAGAGGAGGAAGAGCGGCGGCTGCGGAAGGAGAAGGCTTTGCAGGCCCAGCGGCTGATGGAAGGTTTGGGGTCGGACGATGAGGAGGAACGGGAGGAGGACGAGCGCGTGGCGAATGCTATCAGCGGAATGGGGATGCCGGTGAAGGATACGATCGCCGGTGCTGCTGGTGGTGAGGATGGAGAAGAGAGAGGGGAGGAGGAGGGTTACCACCTGGCCATGAGCGAAGGGGAAGACACGATGGATGTGGAGAAACTTCATATGGCACAGCAACAGCAGCAGGAGGAGGAAGAGCAAGAGGAGGAGCAAGAGAAGGGAAAGGAAGAGGAGAAACAGAAGGGATTTCTTGGTGTGGTTGGGGCAGATAAGGAGGAGGAAGGGAGGGAAGAAAGCAACAAGATAGCCATGTCTGAGTCAGACACTAGAGCCTCTATTTCTACCTTTAAGCCTTCAAGGAGCGACAACCGCAATAACAGAGGCAGCAAGAGTAAGGATTCGCCGCCCTTCTCTCCATCGCCTTCACCATCTTCTTTCTTTTCTCCCGCGAGGGCCAAGAGCTCGACCGTTTGTGAGAAGATAATTGACAGAGACAGTGGCAGCAGCAGCAGCAGCAGCAGCAGCAGCGGCGGCGGCAGTAGTAGCAGCAGCAGTGTCTCCGAGGAGATAGGGCGAGCCAAGACTGAGTGCCGGCGGCAGTTATTGAAAAAGAAAGCAAAAAAGACAAGCAGCGACAAGAAGAAGAAGAAGCAGGAAGATGGAAGAGAGGAGGAGGAAGAGAGGAATGCAGGCAAGAAGGATGAAAAGAGCAAGAAGCCAGCTACTGCTTCTACTGGAACGGAGAAGCAGGAGAAAGCCATGGGAAATGTCCATTCATTGCCTCCCTCCAATCCCTCAGGAGCAGAAGAAGCAGACAGCAACAGCGACAGCGACTCTGCGTCAGCACCTGCAGCAGCAGAAGGGATGGGCACCGTCAAGCTTGTCTCTTCGTCCTCGTCCTCGTCCTCGTCCTCGTCCTCGTCCTCTGAGTCCGAAACGGGCAATAAGAGGAAGTGGAATGATTCACTGACAGCAGTAGCCGCGGCAGCAGCAGCCGCTTCTTCTGACTTGGAACTCGCGGTACTGGAATCGTCGGAGTCTGAAGGAGGGGAGGGAAAGGAGAACAAGGAGAAGGGGCGGCGGCAGTGGTCAGGCGACGATTCGTCCGAATACGAAGCATCGAGTGCAGGAGAGGACGGAGAGGAGGGGGAGGAACATGACGGTAAAGGAAGGAAGAAGAGTAGGCCTGCGAAGGGGGAGGAGGGAGGGAATGAGGGAGGGGTATGGGCGGAGATGGACCCGATCGAAAAAGCCAAGCTGGCCGTTCGTGCTGAGGAGCTGAAAGAGCTCAAAAAGATGGAAGAGCACGCAGCGGTCCAGAAGGAGCAACGCGAGCTCATGGGTGCGAGGCAGAAGGCGATGGCACAGAAGGCCGCGAAGCTGCAAGTGGCCTTGGTAGGGAGAATCAGGGCAAGGAATCGGCCGGCTGTTGAGGGCATGTTGACAACAGCGACCGAACAGCTCAAACGTCTGGTGCAAGAGAAGAGGCTGGAGCGAGAGGCAGCCAAGGCGGTGAAGCGCGCCGCTGCTGCTGCTGCTGCTGCGAGTGGGAATGCGGGTGGCGGGGAGGAAGGGGAGGAGGAGGGAGAGGAGGGATTTGTGGAGCCTCCGCCGGAGCCGATCTTGGCGGAGAAACTGCGAGAGCGAGAGCAGCAGCAAGCCGCCGCTGATGTTTCCTCCTCGCAAGGGCCCAATCCGGCTTCGGAGGAAGATGAAGTGGAGAATGACGACGAGGACGGTGATGACGGAGAGGTAGAGCTCGAGCTGGTGCCTGCTCTCTTGACGGCCGACGTCAAGCCTGCAAGCAAGAGCAGCATCTCGAAGGCCCCCGGTGGTTGGGTGCGTGCCGTGCGTGGGCCGGGCATCTCGGTGTACGCCTCCTCCTTCTCTTCCTCCTTCCCTGCCTTCACTTCCTCCCTGAGCAAAAGACGCCTTCCCTCCGCTCACGACAAGGAGGCCCTGCTTCGTCAGCAGCTACAGGAAGCGGCGCGGCAACAGTCTGCGCAGTGGTTGGCTAGAGAACTGGGGTATAAAAACTACAAAGATCACCAGCGTGATTTAAAAATTATGGAATTAAAAAGAAAAGCCATGGCGCAGCGTTTGAAGGAACGCGAGGCAGCAGCAGCAGCAGCAGCAGCGGCGGCGGCGGCGAATGGAAGGGAGGAGGGTGGAAATGAGGGGCAGGCTTATGGAGAGGAAGACCCTGACGACGGCAAGTATATCTCTGGGGACGAAGAGGGGGATGACGGAAGTAATTCAGACAGCTCATCCTCGTCCTCGTCGGGATCGGCGGGCGATGTCGAGGATAATGAGAGCGAGGAGGAGGAGGAGGAGGAGGAGGAGGAAGGGTTGCTTGGGATGGAAGGTGATGAGGAGGAACGCGCGGCGGCCAAAATACTCTTCATGAAGAGGAGGCAAGAGGAGGAGGAGGTGGAGGAGGAGGAGGCGGAGCAACATGGGCAGCAGCAGCAGGAGGAGGAGGAGCAACAAGAGGAGCAAGAAGGAGGAAAAGGGGATGGGGACTCGCCAATTGCTCCTGTCGTTTCAGGATCGTCGCCCAGCAAGAGCCAGAGAACAGCTGCTCCTGCTCCTCATGCCTCTCCTTCAGCTGCTACTGCTGCCGTTGTTGTTTCTGGAGGGATGGACGTGGCGAACGACGATAGCGGGCTGCCTTCCCCTCTTGCGGGGAAAAGCAAGGAAGGAAACGAAAACTACCTAACTTCGTTGTGTACGGTCGAGAAGAAGCATGGAGATGATATCAGTGCTGTGTCTACGGCTGCTGCTCCTCCTCCACCTCCTACTCAATCTCTTCCTCCTGCGTCTCGGTCCAAGCTGCATGTTGATGGCGACGGATCCATCAAAACAGGTGCCACGCAAAAAGGCCTCGGGGCGTTCTTTCGCAAGACCGCCGACGCTGCTGCTGCTGCTGCTTCTGCCGCTGCCGCTACAGCTGATATGGCTGCTACAGCATCGTCTTCTCTTTCTTCAGCGAAGAAAAGTGGCATTGCGGCATTTTTCAGTAAGACACCTACCAAGGCTGCAGCGGCTCCTGATCCTGCTGCTGTAATGGGTACAGCAGATGAAGGATCAGGGAAGGAGGATGGGGAGGAGGAAGAGGTAGAGGCTGTGTTCGAGGAAGAGGGGGAAGGAGAAGAGGAGGAGGAAGAGGCAGAGCCCAAGGACCGAGCGGCGGCTTATAGGGCGATGATTGAAGCGGATCGGAAGAACGCGAAGCGTCAAAAGAGGCTGAGGAAGAAGGGCTTGGTCGAGATGGAGGCCGAGGAGGAGGAGGAGGAGGAGATCTTGAAGGGGCTCGAAGACTTCGGTTTCGGAGTAGGAGGAGGGGAAGAAGGAGGGGCAGCGGCTGCTGCGGCGAGGAAGAAGGAGGATAACGAGGACGTGGAAGCTAGGGAGGATGATTTTGAGAACATCGTGGATGAGGTCTCCGATGGGGAGGGGGACGAGGAGGCGTTCCGAGATTTTGCGGCCCAAAAGGAGGTAGACGCTGACAAGGAGCAGCTGGCGGAAGTGATGCGGCGGGTGAAAGAGGGGTTTGACGGCCGGAGGGGTGGGTTAAACTATGGGGCACGGGGGAGGCTGAGGCTGGATCAGCTGGTGGGGGCGGATAGGAAGAGTAGGAGGGAGGCAAAGAGGCTGGGGTTGCTCAATTCGGATGAGGAGTTGAGCAGTGATGAGGACGAGGACGGAGGGGAGGGAGGGGAGGGAGGAGGGAAGAGAAAGCGGAAGGAGGGGGAGGAGGAGAGGGAGGAGGACGAAGAGGACTTGGAGGAGCAGTTGATTAGGGCGCAGAGGGAGAGAGTGATGGGTATGCGTGCGGCAGAGTCGTCGGCCCAATTTTTCATGTCATCGGATGATGAGGACGAGGAGGAAGACGAGGAGGGTGGGAGGGAGGGAGGAAAAGAGGGAGCAGCGGCGGTGGATGCAGCGGAGTTGGAGGAGGAACGGCAGGAGAGGCTGCGGGCAAAGGCATGGGTGAGGAAGGCCAAGATGAGAAGGGTCTTGGAAGAGATGGAGGAGCAGCAGCTGCTGCAGGAATCGCAGGACGGTGAGAGTACGGGGACGGAGGGCGGGAGGGAGGGAGGAGCGGGGGGAAGGAAGGCTGGCAGTGACACGACGGCAGAATCAGCGGCTGCGACGATGAAGATGAGGAGATTGCTTCAGGAGGCGGATGCAGACGGTCGGCACATAATGGGCTTGCTGCAACGGACGCATTCCATACGAATCGCAGCGAGCAATAGCTTAAAGAGGAAGAAGGAGATGAGGGAGAAGGAGTTTACCGCTGATATTATGGGTGGAGAGCTGCTTCGATTGGGAGATCCGGACCGTGGCATGAGCAACGCGGTCTTTGCCTTCCCCCCTCCCACTTTTGGCGGAGTCGGTAGTGGTGGTGTCACTGCGGCGTCAGCAGGGGCGGCCGTGGCGGCGACGAAGAAGATGAATAGGGCGATGAGGGGAGGGAGTGATGGAGGGAGGACTGCTTCATCGTTTTCACTTGATGCGCCAATTAACGGCAGTGCCGACTCCAGGAAGGCCAAGACTGGCAGTGCTTCGGCTTCCACAGCCAGATCCTCTACAACCACCACCACCACTACCATCACAACCACCAGTACCAGCTGTAGCAGCAGCAGCCACAGCAATAGCAGAACGATTGCGACGACGACTGGCCCCAGCCTCTTTTCCCAGATTCGTGAAATGCAGACTGCAGGTATGGCAGCACCGGGCATGCGGAAAGGCTCCTTTATATCGGCGCTACGTCGGCAAGGGTCGCTTTGTTTAGGAGGCAGTGGTGGCGGCGGCGGCGGAGGAGGAGGAGGAGGAGCCGGGGGAGGAGGGGGGGGCAATAGTAGCAGTTGCAGTATCGGCGGGCGTCTGCATGTAAGCCAGGTAACCTCGCAGAAGTTTGTGTTTACATCACAATCACATTCGCAGTCGTTGGCAGGCGGCGAGGAGAGTCAAAGTAGTGTAGGGTTTGGGGAGCCGAGTGGGAACAGCCAGACGGGATTCCTTTCTTCGAGTGCGGGAGGGTGGGAGGGAGGGAATAGCAGAAATGGGCTGTCCCGGAGTGGGAGTAGTTTGAGTAGTGGTGGTGGTGGTGGTGGAGGGGGGGGAGGTAAGCCGGTCTCGGGAAGGGATAAGAAGACGAAGGCTTTGTGGAAGGGGTTGATGCAACGGCAGTTTAAAAAGTAAGGGAACGAGGAAGTCAAAAAAAAGCGGAATAAGCTGAAGAAGAACATATAACGACAAATGCACCAGTGCATCTAAAAGTGGAAAGAAGAATACTTCGTGTATCTGTAGGAGAGATGCGTGCTTACGTTTCAAGAAGCGAGGACAGATAGAAGTATAATGATATAGTAAAATGGAGACAGAAGGTAAAGGAATCGAGATCGAAATCAAGTACAGCACAGACTGACCGCATGCAAGAGGTAGGGAGATAAAGAGGATGCCGACAAGGGGTGATGGTGATTATGTGCGTTGGTGAGTGTAACAGCCCGGTCCATCGATGGCAACAACCAAATGAAAAAAAGAAAGGAAGCCAGAAACAGATCCCAACGTGTTGCATCTAGGCAAGGAGGGAACCAGCTTTTCAAGTTGAACGAATTAATGAATGAAAGCATGTCATACATATTTTTCATCTTCAATCAGGATTGAACCGAGAGCTTAGCCCTCCCCTCCTCCCTCCCTCTCTCACTATCTACTTCCCTCCTTCCATCCTTCCGTTCTTCCCTCTTCCACCTCATCTTCCTCTCCTCGCTAATTTCTCTCCGACGTTAAGCCAAAAATGGGGCAAAAAATCCGCCCAAAACTACACCCAAATCCTTTCTCGGTGCTGTAGTCTCCCCCCCCACTCGCCCGCCCCCGCCGCTTTCCTTGTCATTCCTCCTTGTCTTGCCCTCCTTTCCTCTTCCGGAAAGAGAACGGTGAGACACTTTAATGCTTGGCAATGTGCTTGATCAGGTCGAGCACACGGTTGGAGTAGCCAGCCTCGTTGTCGTACTGTTGCGTAGGTAGGTGAACATGGGATGGGGAGGAGGAAGGAAGGGAGGGAGGGAAGTTAGTCATGGAGAGATGGAGAGGCAGGTAGTGAAAGATCGCAAGTTGGGTAAAAAAGGCTCGAAGTACAGAAAGTAATCGTCCCATCCAAACTGAGAAACATCAAGCTGGAGACCCAGACCGAGAAACATCAAGTAGGAAAACACGGCCACGTACCCAAGACACAAGCTTGACGAAGTTCGGGCTCAGGGCAATCCCGGCCTTGGCGTCAAAGATGGAAGAGTGGGTGTCGCCGTAGAAATCAGTCGAGACCACTTCATCTTCCGTGTACCCCAAGATACCGGCCAGGGGCCCCTCTGGGTGTGCGATGGGGATGGAGAGATGGTGAGGAGGAGGGAAGGGTTTTGAGGAGGAGGGAGGGTTGCAGAAATGAAGATATACCGCGAAATGACATAAAACCCAAATATTCCCCCTACCACTTCCACCCCCCCTTTTTTTTAAATAAAAAATAAAAATAAAATGCTTTCACCCAGTACATGCCATTCCACAACCAAGCTCGTTCCTTCCCTCCCCCCCTGCCTTCTTCCCTTCTCACCGCTGGCTGCCTTGAGCACCGCCTTGATTTCATCGTAGCTCGCACCCTTCTTCAAGCGGCACGTCAGGTCCACCACGGACACGTCAGCTGTCGGGACACGGAAGGCCATGCCCGTCAACTTCCCGTTTAGCGCCGGGATCACTTTTCCCACCGCCTTGGCCGCCCCCGTGCCCGAGGGAATGATGTTAAAGCCCGCGCCTCGGCCTCCACGCCAGTCCTTCTTGGACGGGCCATCCACAGTCTTTTGGGTGGCAGTCACGGCGTGCACGGTCGTCATGAGGCCTTCGTCGAGGCCGAAGGTATCGTTGATAACCTTGGCCAGAGGGGCCAGGCAGTTAGTGGTGCTGGGAGGGGGGAGGGAATGAGGGGGAAATATGAGAGGCATGAATTGATATTTTTCGGCAGTCCTTCACTCCACACAATTGTCATAGCAACTCATCAACAGTCTTCTTTTCCCTCGGTCATTCCATCCCTCCCTCCCTTCCTCCCTCCCTCCCTCCGTAGCCCTTCCTCCGTACCAGGAGGCATTGGAGACGATCTTCTCGCCCTTGTATGCGTCCAGGTTCACACCGCAGACAAACATGGGGGTGTCGTCCTTGGAAGGGGCGGACATGACCACCTTCTTGGCACCGTGCTTAAAGTGCGCCTCGGCCGTGCCCTTGGTCAGGTTGATGCCTGGAGGGGAAAGTGAGATCGGGCAGGGTGTGAAAGAAGATTCGTGAGTAGACGCCACGTGCCCATTTGAAGGCCCTTTTTCTTTATTTCCCCATTGTTTAAGGTACGCACTCTACGCCTCAATCCCTCCCTCTCTCCCCCTCCCCTCTGTACTTACCAGTGGCATCCACGATATAGTCGGCGCCGACGGAGTCCCACTTGATATCCCCAGCCTTCATGTCCTGGAAACATCGCACCTTCTTCCCGTCTATGATTAAATCAAGCGGGTATGGGGGCGAATAACAGCTGAATTAGAAAGTCTGCACCGGGTCACAGTAACATGCCTGTGGGCATCTCTTACTTTTTTCTTTTCTTTTTCGGGGTGCTTCACGTTACATCGTCTTCTCTCTTCCTCCTCGGGCCTTACCAATGATGAGATTATGTTCGTCGTGGGAGACGACGCCCTTGTAGCGACCATGGACAGTGTCATACTTGAACATGTACTCGATGTAATTGGTGTCAATGAACGGGTCGTTGACGGCCACGACCTGTGGTCGCAGGGGAGGGAACGTAGGAAAAACGGAGAAGAAAGGGAAAGGATCGAATAAGAATTGATAGAAATAACAGGGTTAAATTAAATGAGCGACCAGACATACAGAAAGGAAAAAGAGGAAGAAGAGGTGCAGTCCTTCAGGGTTACCTACCTCGATCTCCGGGTGGTTCTGGGCAGCGCGAAGCACAAGGCGCCCGATGCGGCCGAAGCCATTGATCCCCACGCGAAGCGGGGCATTACGGATGGTGGAGGTGGTAAAGGTGGCCTATGGAAAATGCGACGATAGAGGATCATAAGTGTGTAGGTGGGGTCTGCTTTTGCGTGAGATACACGCACAGGATAGAGTGGGTGGAAGATGAGGAAAAAGGTCGTCGATGGACACCTGACCGCACGCATATACACTCTGTGCACCCGAATTTTGACTTAATTTTTCACCCGTATATGCGCAAGTTGGTTATTGGCACATGTTTATGCCCAGAAACCGCGACAGTAGAAGCGTCTTTGACCGCGCCCACTCGCCCGATCCATCCATCAGATCCTCGCAAGGGAATCTCAACAGCATTTCGCCTTACTTACCTTTTTTGAGTTAGTCGCGAGGGTGCGGGCAGTGGCAGAAGTCGCGCGGAACATGGCTCAGGGCAGTAGTGATTGACTGTGTCGTCCAGTGGGTATGTCTAAGTATCGTCCAGTGGGTATGTTTTTGCGTAGAGCAACGGTGGGGTGCGCCAACGACGCAAGCAAATGTGCCCGAAGACATACAGCCTGGACAAGCACGAATGAGATAAAGGCAAGTCTCCTCAGGTAGAGACAACAAACACGTATGCATTTACACAATAGCCAAATGCCACTTTCACTTCCAGGAGCCTAGACTGCTCGTGCATGCACGATCGCTCTTTTCTTTGATTTTCCGAAAGAGTCTGCGTTTCTCAACGAGAACACACCACTTGACAAATGTTTCGATGTCCTTTGCACCCTCTTTTTTTCCCATATCCCCTTCCAGACTGCACTCGTGGCAAGGTAGGAATAGCATGCAATACATAAACCACCGCATGCAGGAGTCAAAGGCAGAAAAAAAAACTCATGACCTCTGCGTCATCCCGTCATGCTCATCATCACCCTCCCCACCCCTTCGCAGGCATACCGCAGAACAAGCAACAGCAACAGTCACGCTCTATACCAGCCCAGTCTTACTTTCACACAAGAAGCTTCTCGACATCTTGAAATGGCGTCGAGCAAAGCTACCTCCAGCAAAGGCAAAGCCATTCAAGCCCTGAGTGAAGAGCAGCGACAAGAAATTAAGGAGGCTTTTGACTTATTTGACACAGAGGGCACGGGGCATATTGACAGCAAGGAATTGCGCATAGCCATGCGCGCCTTAGGTTTTGAGCCCAGAAAGGAGGAGGTCGCCCGGTTGGTGGCATCGGCAGTGGACGGAGACGAAAGTGGCAGCATCTCATACAAACATTTTGTGGAAATTATGGCAGTCAAACTGGGAGAGAAGGACGGTCGAGAGGAGATGGCCAAGGCCTTTCGATTATTTGATGCGGGCGAGAAGGGCGTGATAAGTTTTCAGGATTTGAAGCGAGTGGCCCGGGAATTGGGCGAGTCAATGACGGACGAGGAGTTGCAGGAGATGATTGGTACGTTTGAAGGGAAGGATGGGAGAAAGTTGGGGTATGAACGGATTTTTTGTAAAAGCGCTAGGTAGGGTTCGAGGAACATATATGAATTTTCCTTTTCGACGAATGAAATTAAGCATGGCTTTGTGATGAATGAGAGAGGAGAGGAATGACATTTCTATCTTCATTTTACTTCATACATTTTCTTACCTTTTTCTTCCCCTCCTGTTTTTCCTTTCCCTTTTCTCTTACCAGATGAGGCGGACCGGGACGGCGACGGGCTCATCAACGAGGAGGAATTTATGCGGATCATGAAGAAGTCAAGCTTGTTTTAAAAGTAGGAAGGAAGGAGGGAGATGAGACGGTCGGCCCCCAAGGGGACGTTTGGACAGACAGCGGGAAATCCATTTACAAACAGCATGTGTATATGTCTTTTCAATCAATAAAGAAGAATGCTGATTCAGGGACCAGCTGATGACTAGTGTTATTGCTTTTGACGGAAGTCGCACCAAACCATCTGTTATGCCTCCTCAATGGCAACTTTGTGATTTGTTTTTGGGTGGTCGTGCATGTCATGTGGATGCACTCAGTGGCTTTCGCCAGTGACCATTTGTTGGTTTATCTGTATCGACCAAACCATGTTGAGATCGAATCAACGAAAGCCTGTTTTATAAATAATTCGTGATTGCCATTGAGGAGGCATAGCTGACGGTTTGATGCGACTCCCGTCTGTGGGGGGAACGACTTCGCAGCCACCAACATTCAGGAACCGCTGCACTCTATAGGCCGCTTGCTAGAATGTGTTTCTTTTCCAGCCGTCCCTTCTAAGGGGCGTGTGTGGTTAAATGTGCAAGAATAATCGGGGAGGTCAACCCGCTTTTTTGAATTCAAAACATCGGCCGTTGAGATGGCGGGCCCTCCCAATTTAAGTGCATAAGTACTTGATTTAAACCCGGACACAGACATACGCTTGAACAGGAGGACCGGACATTGTGGTCAGTTACGGCCACGGGAGCAACAGACTTGGTTCAGCGGCTGCTTGTCCGTGTGGGGTTACAATAGCGTCATCGTCGCTCGCGCGCTAGAAGGCTAAAAAAGACGGAGGAATGGGGAATGCGCCACCTACCGCTTGCATTGAGTCGGAGGAAGACACCGACGACAATCCCTTCCCAGGGCTGGAGGGCCATGGCACCAGCAAAGTGGGACATGATCATGTCGCGGGAATGCAGGAAGTGGCAGGGTAAGTGACGAACATGATTGTTTTTCACTCATTCAATTTGTTCCTAGAGGATCAAGAACGGTGCGTTCTGCATAGCAGCCAACAAGCCATTGAGTGAGGCTGCTAAATTTCTACGTATCCCTTCTCGTCGGAACTACAGCCGCGCATACACGCTTATGCTCATGCTCACCCCACATCTCCCTGCCTCCACCTTTCCACTCTATAGATGCACGTCTCGAATCCTTCTTTCCGTCTCGCTCCCTTTTTTCGAGGATTTCATTTCTACGGGCAGCAGCAGTCTGGTTATCGTCATCTTTTTACAACACGGCAAGTCCAACCTGCAATGGCAAGAGCTCGGGCAGACCCGCGTGACCGCTGGCCAGGAAAGCGGCAAGAACCTCAACCCGCGAAGATATGCTCTCGGGAAGGTCCCCGTTATTTTTCATTTTGAAAGTGTACAGACGTTAAAATTTGATGTGTATACGGTTGCAGAGGAGGAGGGAGCTAGGTTTGACGCCTTTAAAGGGTCCATGATCTGCCTCCTGTCCGACATCTGTCGTGCTCCCGGACGCTCGCTCACTCGCCCCATCTTGCAGCAGCAAATTCTGCAACCCACCATGCCCCCCTTCGCTATGCTTTTGACTGTGAGTGGGGAGGAGCAAATGCACCAAAATTCATCTCTGCGCATCAAGCTCAAGGTAAGAGAGGAAGGGAGAAAGGAATGGAGGGGGGAAGAGAGGGTGAGTATGGCTAGGTGGCGACCCCTCTCCTACTGGAAAGAAAAGAAAAGAGAAAAAAGAGAAAAAGGAGAAAAGGAGAAAGAGCAAAGCCAAAATTAGTTTTTTAAAAATCATGCATTTATACAGCTCTTCTTTTAATGAATTTAATCAATAAATAATAGGGAGAAGATTTCAAGCATTCAAGCTTGGCTCAAGGGGGTGGCAAGGCCTTCTTCCTTCGCATCTTCCGCACACACGGCAGCCACACCGTGACAGAATCAGTCCTTCGTCGCGCCACCGTGCACACCACTGAGGTCGTACCTCTGCATAAAGGTCACCACCCCAAAGATTCTTCCCACGTCTGCTGGGAATCCTTCGAAATGAACATGGGAGTCTTGTGTAAGGGCAACGTCCACCGTCCAATCATACTCCAAGTCCTTGAACGCCAGGAACGTGTCAGACCACCACGTGTGATGGGCGAGATTCACACCACAGTTAACCAACTCCTTAAGACCAGGCCACCAGCGGCATTGCCTATTTCTGGTCCAGGTCCCGAGAAGCTTCTCCTGCAATCGGCGCAGTTGATGTCACGTCCGTCCTTCCTGGATTTTGTCGACGGAGGATGTGAGCTGTCGCTGCTGACGGCGATTGATTTCACGTCGTCCAAGTATGTTAAATTTAGGGAAAGAAAGAAAAGGAGGGAGAGAGGGAGGAACGGCATGGCGTGGTCAATGCAGAATTATCCAAAATATGCAAGTACATTCTTTTCACACAACATTTCATTCCCCTCGTTCAAACAAAAAAGCGGCGACGCCACGGAATCTGACTCTCTGCACTACCTCGGACCCGATCGCTCCTCCCCTTCCCTTTACGCCGCCGCTATGACGGCTATTACCGACGTTCTTACCCCGTACACTAACAACCGCTTCCCCGTCTATGGATTTGGTGCCAAGCCCGTCGGGAGTGGAGACTACGTGCGGACTTCCCACGGGTTTGCGTGCAGGTAGATGGGAGAGAGGGAAAGAAGATGTGTCTTTCCTGTTTCTTTTCTCCTCATTCTCTTTTACATGTCTCAATGATTTACTGTTTCTCATTTACAGCGGCCTGGTGCGGGAACTTGAAGTCAATGGCATTGATGGGATTCTAAGCTCCTACGAGGCAACCCTCAAGAGAATGACTCCCGCTGAGCCTCGACGTTTCGCTCAAGTTATAGCTCAAGCGAGTCGCCTCGCCTCGGAATACCACAAATCTCTCGAACACAAATATTTCGTCTTGGTGGTGTTGACGAACGGCGTGAGTGATGACATAAATCAGGTGGTGAGCGAGATTATCCGTGCTTCCTCCTTGCCCTTGTCTGTGCTCTTTGTTGGGGTCGGAGATGCAGACTTCGGGCCTCTCAAAGCAGCCTTAAATATTCAAGGCAGCACGTGTAGTGGTTTGGGTGGAAGCAATAGCAGCAGCACCCCTGCGCGCTCAGTGTTGCGCACGGCACGGACAATTGCGGCCCGTGACATGGTCCAATTTGTGGCTACCCGAGACTTACCGCTGAGCCCTAAGGGTGGCTTATCTTCATGTGACAAAGAAGCCTTGGCTAAGATCTTGTTACAGGACCTTCCGCGGCAGGTGTGCTCCTATTTTGCCTGCCACAAGATCCAACCCCACCCACCTCGCAGGATGGCGGTCAAGGAACATCGGTCAAGCTCCTTGGCGAGCTCCTTGTCGCTTTCGTCCGGCATGTGAGAGAAGAGAGCGGAAGGCACTGCTAAGTAGATGAAGGTCAGCAGGTTTAGGTGGAAGGCTCCTGCTGCCGAATGATAGGCAAATGGTAGAGGATGAAGTGTTGTGCTTTCAAGCATGCACGCATGCCACACAAGTGTTCACAACAGACGTAATAGTTAGAGAGAAAAAGAAAAAGAAAAGAGAGAGAGAGAGAGAGAGAGAGAGTAGTAGTAGTAGGGGTTAAGGAGAAAGGGTACTTACATACCATGTTTCTTTGAACGTACTATTACATCTCATGAGTCTTGCTTTGTACTTTGTTGTTTCTCGGGGGGTGTACCCTCGGCTCCACGGGTGGGACCAGCGTATGCATATCCCGGATAACCAGCAAAATCATTGTTTAAATTCACTCGCATACTAGTTTCCATCTGAATACTTATGTGAAATGGGTACTCGGAGTAGAAAGTGTGAAAATCGAGAGGAACATTCCCGTCAGCCGGGTCTATACGGGTAGACTGTGTCCTACGGTGTGGGTACCCATCCCTTCCCTGCTCTTACGTCAAGGCTTAAGGATTGCTTTTGTTTGGTGCGTTTAAAAGAAAGCCGACACTTTACCGTGCAGATCATTCTTCAGAGAGAGAATACACTCGGGCGGCCCACGCTGTACTGCGGAGAAACGTCGGCGGCGTTACCGACCGTTTCATCACATAGACATATTGCTCCATTGTGGCAGTCCATCCCGACGTGGGGGATCTATACAACCCCACCCGCACCTCTCCGCTGGTACGCCGAATAGATATCCGAACTTTTCGTGCTCACCCGGCCAGGGTAAGGGTATCCGGCAGCCATCCCTATGCTCGAACAAGATAGCTCGGCAAATGCTTAGGATAAGCAAGACAACAATGCATGGTGCCGTCCATCAACCATGATCTTACGCCGTATGTACCACCATTTTACTGATGTCCACCCACACAAAAAATCCGAGACAGACAGATAGGCTGGTATTGAGTCCCAGTTAGGACCGAACACTTTCGGCCCCCTCAAAGACAACACATACAACACATGGTCTCTTACAGTGCCGTCCGACATGTCCGTGGGTTAAAGATGGCATTCTCACGGTCGCAAGCCCTGCCATTTATGATTGCTGGCGTCGCTGTGGGTGTATGCATGCACTCCATGTTCAAGCACGACTCCGCCGGTGGTAAGAAGACTGGTGGCCTTCTGACGTCGTTTATGGACCTTGGCGAGGCTGCGCAATATGATGACACTTGTCACAATTCCTGGGTGCTGACGCATGTCAATGCCGAAATGCAACGAATTGTGGAGGAAAAGAACGCGGCCTGGTATGATGCCCTGCCCAAAATACTGGAGGGCGCGTATGACAAAAACACGCTAGCTAGGGCAGGAAACGGGGGCGACCCTATTGAACCCTTGAACTGGAACCGCTTCGACGTCATGATGCCCCCGGTAGAGGGTGCGTGCGAAATGCAGAGGATCGGGCTTAAGGACGGGGATGGTGGGAAGTTTGTTTGTGGTATTCAAGACATCCCCGACAATAAGGATCGGCCTTGCATTATCTACTCCATTGGTATGTAACCTGCAAGATGATTTCGGAAGAGTCAGCAACAGTAAGAAGCTTATCGTTATTTGACTTTCTCAGTTTTGAACGGTTGTGTTATTGGACGAGCTTAAAAGACAAGCAACTCGTTCTATCAGTAACACGCCATCGACCCCCCGGTATCTATTTCTCCGATTTCCTCTATTTAGGCTCCAATCACGTATGGGACTTCGAGGAAGACGCTTACAACTCCACCCGCTGTACTATTCACACCTTTGACTGTACCGTGCAGTCAAACTCCATGCCGGAATACATCCGCGATCGAGCCACATTTCACAAAATCTGTATGGGCAGTTCCGAAAATAGCAGTGAAGGAAAAATATTTATGAATTTAAAGGAGGTAATGGATATGCTGGGTCACTCGTACGTGACGTTACTCAAGGTAAGGAGAAAGTGACGGATGGAAGGAGAGAAAAGAGACAGAACTTTTGCATTTGCATGTGTTTTCTAATGAATGTGCCCACTCATTCATTATTCCATTTTCTCACCTTCCCTCTCCCTCCCGCCCCCCGCACACACACATCCATTATCAGGCCGACATCGAGGGCTTCGAGTTCGACCTTTTCAACGAGATCTTGACCGTGGATGAAGTAGAGCTTCCCGAGCAGATCTCGTTCGAACTCCACTACAGAACTATAATTAGTGAATTGCCCTGGATGCCCCGGCAAAAGACCGCAGGGGAAATCGCCTTGTTGGGCACGCGTTTGTACGAGCAGGGCTATAGAGTGCTGTCTCGCGAGGATAATGTGTACGTACCTGTGTAATCGAGAATGAAGGTGGCTACGTTATGATTGTTTTTCCCCTTAAAGAGTTTTGGTAATGAAAGGATTGTATGGAGTTTGCTTTCTCCATCAACGGAAATGTCTCCGGCATGCTTTCTCCCACCCCCCTTTCTTTCCCTCCCCGGAAATATCAAGGACATGTCTAAGTTTGCCATAATGTAATTGCACCTTCCCCACTGCCTTGTGCGCAGGTTGTGTCCGCATTGTACGGAAATCACCATCGCGCGTTTCCGCTGCCCGAAAGGGCCCCGCAGCCAGACCAAGAAGCTAGCCTTGAGGATGCAGGAACGTCAGAGAGGCGCGGTGTCCTATTTACAAGAGCAGCAACAGTAAGGATGATGAGGTGAATGAGACAGGGGCTACAGGATGACGGAAAATTACGAAAAGGAAGGGACCGGGCTGTCTGATAAAGTGTTTGCGGTGTAAGGGCGAGATGCATGTGGCCGGGGGCTGAAGCGTTGGTGGAATATTACGAAAGGGAAGGGGCCGAAATATCTAATAGAATTTTCTGGTTGGAAGATCACCATCAATAAATGAGGGAGGTGCACGGAGTAGCGATGATATCGGGGGTGGGGAGGACGGGAGAAGGGATGTTGGCGAGTGAGAATTGTTCTTAACAAAGAGCTGGTCTAGGAAACCATATGGAATAAAACGTTGATTAAGACGTATGTACCTATACTTGAATTTTTACCTACCTTCTGTCTTCCTTATCACGGCTAAGCCGTGGAAAGAGGGAGCAAAGGGAACAGAGGATTAATCTGGCGTTGAGAAATGCACGTCTCTTGTCTTGTCTTGTTTCTTCTGAGTGCACTCTCCGGTGGGGAGGTTGTCTGCAGCGCTTGAAATCCCAAGCTCTTGGGCGACCACTGCGTAATAAAAATGTTCCTTGGGCGACCACTGCGTAATAAAAACTTCCCCTCCCATACTGCAACACAAGCGGGACGGATAAAATGGGCCGCAACGGAAAGATACTTTCAGCGCAGAAGCATCGCCTCCGCGTCCACCCAGCCACCGTATGCCCACAGTGTACGCTTCCCACGCTAACTCTTGTCCACTCATTTATCCCACGCGCACAAAAATAGCACCATGTCACGAAGAAAAATCTTCGGTGGCACCGGAGTGCGCGGCCGGGGCCGTGGAGGAAGCCTCGGCAGTGGTGAACGCAGCACTACACGCGTTGGTGGTGGGCCAGGCGGTGCTTGGCGCGCCAGCTTTAACTTGGACCAGAGAAGCAGCCACAAAAATGACGACGAGTACATTGACGATGTTGTCTCAGGGTCCGAGGACGAGTTGCCGCGTAAAAAGGGCCGTGCGGCTGAGACAGACACAGCCGAGATGGAGGACCGGGAGACGGCGGCGGAGAAACGCGTGCGTCTAGCCAAGCAATACCTGGCACAAATGGAGGCAGCCATGGGCAGCGAAGACGATGGAGAGGGCTCAGGTGAAGGTGAAGATGACGTTGACGGAAAGGATGCGTTGGGCCTTCTGTTGGAAAAGGAACGGCTCAAGGCCTCTGGCTCGCTCCGACGCGCCCTAGCCGGCAGCCTGAGTAATCTTGCCGCTGACAGCATTCCTACCCAGGTTATAAAAGGGCATAAGCTTTCACCGACTTGTGTCACGATAAGTAGAGACGAGCGCATTGCGTTTACGGGGAGCAAGGACAATGCCATTCTGCAGTATGATTTGGAGACCGGTGTACGGACCGCCACGCTCTCCCCACACTGGCGGGGTGGCCAGGGATACCAAGCCCACGAGAAGGAAGTGCTGGCAATAGCGGTGTCATCGGACGGAAGGTTTCTAGCAGCAGGAGGGAGGGATAAGGAGATTAGAATTTGGGATCTAAGGGAGCGGGGTGAGGGGAAAGGGCTGTCGCTGAAGCCGGTGAAGGCATTTGCGGGCCATCGGGATGCGGTTTCTGCGCTTTGTTTTCGTGCGGACTCCCATGCGTTGTACTCGGGGTCGTTTGACCGGTGTTTAAAGCATTGGAACTTGGATGGGATGGTGTATGTCGAGACATTGTTTGGGCATCAGGCGGAGATAAATGGCATGGATGCGTGGAGGAGGGAGCGACCGGTGACCTGTGGGAGGGATCGGAGCGTGCGGGTGTGGAAATTGGTGGACGAATCACACATGTTGCTGAAATGCCCACAGGGTGTGGGAGAGGGAGGGGCGGGGGGGGGGTTGGTGATGGGGGGGGCTTTGGATTGTGTGGCGATGCTATCGGAGGAATCTTATGTAACGGGGGGGGAGGACGGAATGCTTGCTTTGTGGAATGTGAATAAGAAGAAGCCGGTGGCGATCGTGTCAAATGCACATGGAGGGGCCGGGCATTGGATAAGTAGTGTTGCGACGATCAAGGGGACGGATTTAGTGGCTTCAGGGTCGGATGATGGGGTGGTGCGGCTATGGCAGGCGACGACAACAGCTCAAGGGCAGGGGTCATCTTTGACATTCACAGGCACGATGTTGCCGGCTCCGGGGTTTGTGAATGGCTTGGCGCTTGGTCATTCGGGAACATTGTTGGTAGCGGCGTGTGGGAAAGAGCATCGCTTGGGAAGGTGGGCGCCGCAGAAAGGAGCGGTAAATGGACTGCATATCCTGAGGTTGCCATTTGAGGAGGGGAGTAAGGGAGAGGGGCGTAGTGGTGGTAGTAGTGGTGGTGAGAGTGGAAGCGAAGAGGAGGATGAAGAGGATGAGGAGGAAGGGGAGGTGGAGGAGTATCCTAATATGGGGGAGAACGAGGATGGAGAGGGAGTGGAGGAGGAGGAGGAGGAGGAGGAGGAAGATGACGAAGATGACGACGAGTGAACAAATCCATTCCAAATCCAATATTTCTCCCCGTCTCAATCTTGTAAAGAGGTCCCGAAAACTTACAAAACGTAAATGCTCGCGTCAAGTCTAGAGCATAATCTGAAAAAGAAGTAGATCAGAGAATGCGTCAGCAAAGCATATTTTTTACAAGTAAGCGAAGCATGCTCAACGGTAGTCTGTTGCATTTTTTTGTTCGTCTATTTCTCTTGTAAAGAAGGAGACATTCGATCGAAAGCTTACACAAACACAAAAATCTACACTTTTCCGCAGACATATTGGTACACATTCAACATTTGGTCCCGATCGCGATCATCTATCCCGCGGCACCTCTGACCCGACGGGTACATCGCTTCATACAATTCATCCTGTCGCTTCAACATCTCCATGTAAACCGTGTGCGCTTTTTCCGCCGGCACATGACGATGCAACGCCTCTTCCTCCCACTCATCCCCTTCCTCCATTCCCCCCTCCTCCTGTCTTCCAAAGAAGCCTTCGCTCATCAAGATCGCTGCCCCCAACGAAGTTGCCTCGCTTTGTTTTCCTAGTCTCACTTCCATTCCTAGCACATCCGCTAAAATCTGCCGCCATAAAGGCGAGCACTCAAGCGCCGTCCCACTCGCACCCACCACAACACCATCCCTCAAATGCGGGGCCATCAAGCTTACAATCGCAGCCAAGCGCAAAGCCACACTTTCCAAACCCGCCCGATATACATCAGCGCCCGTTGTATGTTTAGTCAAGCCCGTGATCGTCGCCTTCGCATCCGGATTCCACCCCGGCGACCGCTCTCCGCTTAAAAAAGGCAGCACCATCAGGCCATGCCCTCCTGCCTGGCACTGCCTTGCTTCTGCTTCAGCAGCGGCTGTGGTGGTACCAACGCGGAAAGTTTCCATCATCCATTTGATCAACGAACCGCCATCCGTCAGAGCCCCGCCTAACAACAACCGGCTCTTGTCAATCCGATAACACCACAACCCCGGAGGAACGACAGGGAGGACGCTTAGCCTTTCCGCAGAGCCAGCACCATTTTCCGAGATTACAACACGAGCAGCAGCGCTCGTGCCAATGGTGACAGCCAGATGCGCTGCATCTCGGCAGCCCGAACCTATGTTCGCGCAAGCCCCATCACCCACTCCCAGGAAAAAGCGAGCTTGGGTCAATTCGGGCCAGCGGCGAGCATAAACAGAAGTCAGCTTTCGACCGTGCGGACCGTCCTGGTAATCAGCCAGGCTTGGAAGAGTGAGCGGCTGGATGGGCAGCATCGACGTGAGCTCCGCACACCACTCCAGCCTACGAAAATCAAGCAGACCCGTCCAGGAGGCTTCCGAGTAACTGACGGGTAGGTGGGTAGCACCCGTCCACCGAGCTAAGCAGAAACTCACCAAGGATTGCCATTTGAACACCCGGATCATGACATCAGGCTCTTCCTCCGCCAAACGACAGAGCTGCGGGGCCGCATATGCCGTATGGATGGGTGCGCCGGTCATGTTGTAGATTCCACTGTCGTTCTCTGTCCCACTGCTGTTACTGCTACCACTGCTCGGCTCATCGCCGCTGCCGGGTGCAATTGGGCGGGATGTCTTTGTCACGCCTTTCGTCGCCTTGCTGCTAGATTCCCTGACGTACTGATAATATCGACTTGTCATACCCGCTGTTGCAATGTTCAGCGATTGCCCCTGCTGCTGTTGTGGCCCTTGCTCTTGTTGCTGCTGTTGCTGCTGCGCTTTGGTGGCAATCAACTTCCTTAACCGCTCCACGTACATCCCTGTAGTCGGATGCCGGTCCGCATAAGTCAAGACCGGAGTGATGGGCGAGCCCTCTCGGTCCACCCCCACCAAGTTCATGACAAAAGCTGCAAACCCCACCACCGCCACGTACGGCCCCAGCCCCTTGCCCCGTACGAGGCATAAACATGCGTCCAGCACGCTTTCGACGTCTTGAAGGATGCATATTGCGTCCACTGTGCCGTCGGGGCGCATGGCGTCCCGCTTCACTTGAGCCAAGGTGCCAGGAATGAAAGCCACCCCGCCATCCCGTCGTAACACGTAGGCGCTGCACCGCACCGAAGAGCTGCCAATGTCTACAGCCACCCCGATGCGCGCTCTTTGACTGCTGGCTTCCTCTTCGTGCAGATCCAGTTCATGCAGGTAACGGTGACGGTTCCAGTCGTGGAGCAAGCGGTACGAGGCCAAAGCCGAGGCCAGCAAGCCTGCCGTCGACAAGGCAGCTCCTACCAGCACCACCCGGTCGTGCTTATTATTCAGCCACATATCTATAACCCGCTGCGGCAAGGTGAAGAGGGGCATGGTCTTGGAGTTCTATGAGTGGGCTGTGTGAAGGGTTTGAGTATGGCTCGTGAGAGCTGTGGGATGTGTGCTCGAGATAATGAGTAGCTGTTTCAAGGTTCATGTTGATGCATGTCATATACGTTCCCGACCGCTCCCTGGGTCTGTGGGCCATTTCCATGCTTTGCCCATAGAAGAGAAGTGGTCATGAGCCCTTCCGATATAATTTGAATTAACGACATTATCTGACCTTGTTTAATTTGACTTTTTTCTTTTTCTTCCTTTGTGATCGCGCGGCTGTGTACATACATTATAAACATTGCCTTTCCCTCCCTCCTTCCTTCCACTCCCCTTTCTCGTCATCCTTCTCCACCGCGGTTACCAAACGCTTGATTAAAACCGCCGCATGCTGTTGCCGTCGCAATTCATCCTCCTGATCCATCAACAACCCATCCTTTTGTTGCAACTCTTCCCGCGCCTGCTGGTGCGCATACTCCAATTCTCGCATTGCCTCCGTCTTGACCTCCACCAACGTTCGAAGCGCCTTCATGTCCTCCAACATCCTCTCCATCGCTTCTTCCCTCGCTTGCTCTTCTTGCTCCCGATGCGCTACTTCCGCCTCGCGCAAGGCTGTCAAACGCCGGTTTTCGCCCTCTGTCTCTGCAAGACGTCCACGAAGAATCGCCAGCTCCTTCTCCACCGCCCCTACATGCACATCCAGCTTGCGTAATCGAGCCTTATCAACTCTTGCCGCTTCGTCTTTGACTTTAAATGCGTCGCAAAGCATTGTCATCTTCTTTAGAGCCTTGTCTACCTGGGCATTGCTCTTTCGCACCACGTCCTCAGCCTCCTTTTTATGTCGGCATGCGTCGTAAGCTCGTTGTCGGTATTCTACCACCTCGCTCGCTAACTCTGCAGCTCTCCCCTCATGGGTCATACTCTCCTTTTGGCACTGCATCAGTTGCACAGTGAGCGCCTCGACTTGCCTTTGCAATGCTGCTGCCTCGACTGCCGTGGCCTGCCGTGCCTCCTGCACTTGAGCGAGCTCCGTTTCTGCTGCTTGGGCTCGTGCTTGCCATCCCTCTCGATCAGAGATAATCTCCGCTCGTTCGGCCTTATCCTTGCTCCTTTCTGCTTTCGCCGCTTCGCGCATCTTTAGGACCTCCTCCCTCCAATCCTGTCCAACCCGCTCCATTTCTTGGTCATGAGCCGCTTGTAGCGCCACTCGTTCTCCTTCCGCCTCTTCCACTAGAATAATATTATCTCTCAGCTCCATTATCAGCTTTCCGTTTGCGTTTGCCGCGTCGGTCATTTCTTTTTCAAACATCTGCAGGCACCCGTGCACTGCTTGGTTCCGACGAAAGATACCGTCCATCAGACCACTCCACTCTGGCCCTTCCTCCACATCGCCCTCACTCTGCCGACTGGCGTTGTTGTTCATGTTCTTTAAATCGGTGAGAAAGGAAAGGGTTTGGGAGACAAGCTCGCGATCGGTCCCTTGGTGGAGGGCAGCGGCAAGAACACTGATGACTGGCGAGCTGTTGAGGGCGATTGATAGCCAATGCCGGTGTCGCGGGCGTTCATTAGACACCGAACGGCCAGGACACCCTTTCGTCCACTCAGCCTCCTCTTCTTCCTCCTCTGCTCCACCTGATGTTGTGCCACCCACACTGCCCACCAGCAACATCAATCGACAGCCCCTCAAAACCAACTCAAACCTCTCAAGCGGATACATACTCGACAAACACCACCGGACCTTCTCCATCAGGGTCACCTGAGACAGGCAATTGCTTTCCAAACCAAAACTCTCCGTTGATGACATGGGGTTATGCACCACTGTCATCTTTTTGAGTTCATCTTGCCGGACCTGAACGTGTGCTACCCCCAGCACAATAACGCTCACGGCTCGGGCATCCAAACGCAAGGCAATCTCTTTTCTCAAGTCCACTTCGTACGGTAAAGAAGGAGCATGACAAAAAGCAGTTGTTGTCATCCAACACAACATAGACATAACAGGCCGCAGAGACCATTCCAGCTCCAGAAAGACAGCCTCGTTCAAACCACGAGACCCAATTTCTAGTCCTTCCAACCCACTACCCCCATAACAAACCTCTACCTCATCTGCCAACGCATGCAAACGATCGACCAAAAGGTTCAGCAACGAAGGGGCACATACACGTGCTCCTGCGTTTGCTCCACCTGTTGCGGCTGCTACCGCCTGCAGCCGATGCCGACGTAATGGGCTTCGAGAAAGTTGAATGGAAGCCGAGGTCGGAGCCGCACGACTCCTGCTGGGACAGCTGGCCCCGTGGCTGCTGCTGCTGCTGCTGCTGCTGCTGAAGGTGGTGGCGCTCGTCAACACACCAGTCAATGCCGCCCACAGCTGAGGAGACTTCTCGCCACAGGCCCCCACAAAGAGCTGCTGAAGCAATGCAAGAGATTCCATGGCTGTTGGAACATGATGGGAGAGTGCCAACTCTGCCAGCTTGGTCAAATGAAAGCTGTGCTCCCCTCCTTCGCATCCTTCCTCTTCGTTTCCGTCCACCAAGGGTAGCACAGACCGAGTTAACAACGACTGGCCAATTGGCGATTCCTCACACACGACCCGCAAAGCCCGTAGCAGCGCTTCGATATTCTCTCCTCCTTCTTCCCGTCCATCTTTTATGTCCCCCAGGGCCACCACCGCGTTCGCCAGAAAGAAAGGCAGACCCTCCCCCTCCTGCCTCTCGTCTTCCTCCTCCAAGAGCCCCAACACCAGAGGACTAGAGAGGAAATCTCCCCACAAATCTGCCGCCGCCCTTGCCCGCTCTCCCTCTTCCCATCCCACGTCCTTTGCAAATGAAAGGAGACAAGGAAAAATCAATTTGGTCGTTTCGCGGACATTCCCCCGGTCGAACACCCTGCTTTCGAAGTGGGCATCTCCTGCGATGAGGCGAGAAAGGGTTCCTAGGGTAGCTAACGCCATCAGAGGGGTAGTACTTGGCTGGGACTGAGCGGAGACGACGAGGGATAGGAGGGCGTCAAAGATGAGATGCTCTTCTTGGTAGTCTAGGGCCTTGAGGAAAAGGCGGAAGGAGGGGGAGCAACGGGCGGCGTGTGCCAGAAGGTGAAGGCTGGGGAGGAGGAGGAGATTAGGATCTTCTTCCTCCTCATTGTCCTGGTACCCGTTGGTGTTCATGGTGAGGCGGTCAGGAATGCCGTCTCTTTCTTCTCTTCCTTCCACCTCTCCCTCCTCATCCTCCTCTTCTTTCACTTCTCTCCCCGCCTCCTCCTCCTCCTCCTCCTCGTCCCGCAACGCACCCGGAGCAACATGTGGACTTGCCCCCTTACCTCTCGCACAGCCATTCCTCCTCTTCACCCCTCCTCTTCTTTTCAACTTTTCTTTTTTTCTCTCCATCGTCATTATTGCCGGTGTTTTCGTCCTCTCCCGGCGAGTAGGAGAGAGAGGAACCGGAGTAGAGTCTGCAGTGAAAATAGGATGAAGCAAGCAATCGGTCAGCATAGGGTAGTTCTCCACTTGCACTTCCAATGGCTGCCGCGCTGCCAACCCGTCCCAAAGCCGCAACAAAGAGGCAAGCTGAGAAGACGTGACGGGGACTTTGCTGTAGTTTTTACCAGAACATGCTTCGTTTTCGACTCTCCCTGCAGGGCTTCGACGCCAATCAACGAATGTCTCCAGACAAAAAGTTTGCAGGGAGACGCCAGGAATAGACGACCTTGTCCCATCGCTCCTCTGGTTCCACAACCGTATAATCAAATATTGGAAGATTCGGTCGTGGCGGACGAGGCTTGCCAGGCAGTCCATCGTAAGGCAGAGCAATGCCTGCTCGTCGGGAGAGGGGTGACGTTTGACGAGCCTGACCCATAGCAAAAGCAAGGTTAAGGCTGTCTCAACCTGTACGCCTCGGCTTTCCTTATAGCAAAAGGACCATGGAGGCGGCGATGCAGCTCTTCCGGGGGACGCTGAGGGCGCTGGGGATTGGCAAGTGGATGTTGACGCCACTGTCAAATCACGAAGCTGTTGGGATAGGAGAAGAAAAAGCGAGTAGCTGCGTTCTTGGTGGGACAGGTGGTTGACCTCGGCTTGCTTGTCCTTCTCGAGCGTGTGTAGGTAGTCACGGATAGTGCGCGCAGCCTGCACAAAGGCCATGGACGAAGTTGGCGTCATGACTTTTGAAGTGTTTTGGCGAGTGACGATGATAGACTGTGACTTGGACGCGTTGAGGTTGTAGGGAACAGGAACGGATGCCGCATACCTGTCAGAAGAAGAAGGGGAGGTGGCAATGAGCGTCATGCTCGTATGTCGGTAGCGGAGGGTTGCAAGATGCATTTGATTGTGGAGGTTGGCGTGTGGAGAAAAGATGGTTCGCCCTTCAACGAAGTTCGCGCTCGAAATTGTCTTGACTCTCTTCTTCGTTGACCATCACATCCCCCTGCCCCATGCACACACATGTAATACATAAGGCACATGCACAGAGACATGAACGATTACTCCTACCAATCTAAAGCTGTATTTTCCCTTTTCCTCTTTACTTCCAGAACAACAAGACCCAACGACCCCCCATCTCCTCTTCGCCAAATAGGCCTGCTTCCTGCTTCTACGCACGGGGCACGACTGAAGCGATCATGAGCCACAATTCGTCGACGTCATCCCCCTCCGTGCAGCCGGTAGCACCTTCATCAGACTCGATGCCTGCTGCTTCAATGCCGCCCTTGTCCCCTGGCGCCTTCTCCACATCTTCGTTTTCAACCATCCCCTCCGCCTTCTCCTCCCCTGCACGCCACCGCGACGGGGTAAGCAGTAGCCATAGCAGTGTGGCCAGCGGCATAACTTCTGCCGCTTACGCAGCAGCTTCCGTCGGCGGCACCACTGCCAGGACGTCGTCCAATTTGTCCACTGTCCACGCCTACAGTCAGCAACAACCGCGGCAGCAGCAAGCAACCTCCGCCTCCTCGGCGCCGACGAATAACAGTTCCTACAGCACCAACTATATGACACCCGTGCCTTCCCGGGCGTCCCATCAGCCCCGTGCCTTGACCACGCCTGTTCATAGCAACGGTACAATCCCCAGCAACGCCCGTTTTCGTGCTGGCACTCTTGATACGTCCTTGTCTTCTAACGCTTACACCTCCCGCACGCACGCGGCATCACCCATGCGTTCCGGAGCAGCGAGCGGTGCCAGCAACAACGGAGTAAAAGGAGCTGGAGGATTATATATTTCTCCGTCTTTAACACCAGCACCAACGCCGGAAGATGAGAGTGTGTTGTTGCATGTCCAATATGGCACACGAGTCGTCTTTCGAGGAACCAAAGGTGTGACTCTCTCCGCCAGACCCGTGACTGACAGCACCAACACCAGCAGCAACGGTACGCCTTCCATACCTGGCGGAGGGCCGACAACGCCTGGCGGGGGCATCACGAGCGCCAGTAGCAGCAGCAGCAGCAGAAGCAGCAGCAACGCGGCGGTGTCATTTCGTGCCTGCACAGACGGACGAGGACTGGGCGAGGCAAGGGAGACTTTACTGTTGGTCAATTGCCTCAGGAGGGATGATCGGGGGCCGATAGCGTATGGGGCTACTGTGGCGGTGCGGTGTGGTTGGGCAAAGGAAAGGTTTTTGGGAATACACAGCACGACTGGGGAGGTGGGGTTTTGGAGGACTCTGATTGGAGCAGCGGAGAAATGGGTGTTGCTGCGCCCGAATGAAATCAAGTCTTTGGGGAGTGATGTTGTTGGTAGGGCTGGGAGCAGTAGTAGCACTCCCTCTACCCGGGGGCATGCGCATGCTTTGCCGCTGTCTGGTATGGGGCCGGGAGGGAGAACGGGAGATGCGGGGGGGTGGGTGCTGGCTGGGGACGCCATTGTCCTCCAAGCGGCGTCCACCAGGGAAGTGGTGATGGCCAGGGAGGCTCCCGAGGATGGAATGGAGGTCATGTTGTGCCCGCCTGAGTCGGCGTTACTTTCGAATGCGTCTTGGTCGGTGGGGTGGACGGGGACTCCCTTATACCCTGCTTGGAATATGACCAGGCCTTACCTAACTGGTGATTTCGTCACGCATCCTCATCGGCATCATCTTTCGACGGCACAAGAAAACCTTTTTTCGATCCTGCCACATGCCGCAAATAGAGATGAGGGACGGCTGGCTCCCAGGCCGTTGAGTGAATTTTCCTCGGGGGAGCAAGAGGATTTGCTGGTCGAGGACTTGTTGTGGGTGGTTTCTGGGTACGAAGGGAAGTACATCAAGGCGTTCTTGCCCTCGTCCTTATCCTCCCCTCCCTCATCGTCCTCATCTTTGGATGCGACAGAAGGTGTACGATTTAAATTGACGGAGGGAGGGAGGGAGGGAGTGGAGGGGAGCCTGGTGGGGATGGTGGAGAAGTTTCTGCCGTTGGGGGGGCATTGCTTGAGGCTACGCAGGTTCGTGGATAAGAAGAGGAGGTATGACTATGGGATGGTAGCCCAAGCGCTTGCTGCAGGGCTGCAGGATCTGCTGTTGAAGAGTTACGCCTTGTTGTTAGCGCAGTTGGAGCATAAGCACCGAGGGGCAGGGAGGGAGGGAGGAAGGGGTCTGACGTTGCAGCAATTATGGTTTCATTTGCAGCCGGCGTTGCGGGGTTTGGAAGGGTTGGGTGCCCTGTGTGCGAGGGTCAGGAATAAAAAAGGCGGGCAGTTGTTGAATGAGCTGAGGGCGGCGGTGGCGGGGAGTGGAGATGAGAAGAGCGCGCAGACTCATTCTTTTTTACTCGAAAAGGCAGCGGGGCCGTACATGGTCATGTTGGAAGGGTGGATCTATCGCGGGGTGCTCGAGGATCCTTATTGCGAGTTTATGATTCGGGAGGAACAAGGCTTAGAGAAAGAGAATGTTCAGGAGGACTTTAATGCAGCGTATTGGGATGCGAGGAGCACGATCAGGCCAGAGCATGTGTTTGGGGAGTTGGAGGAGTTCAGGCCCAAGATTTTGACCACGGGGAAGTATCTGAATGTGATACGGGAGTGTGGGCTTGATCCGGGCGTGGCTGAGCTTGGTGAAGGCAGGGATGGGGCGTTGAGCGTAAGGGAGACAGGGAGAGGGGGTGAAAGGATGCCAAAATTGAGGTTTTCAGCAGGAAAGGCGGCTGTGGGGGAAGCGATTGATGTGGCGTATCGCCGCGCCTGCCGCTTGTTGTTGGACGTGGTGTTGCGACAGCATCGTCTATTGCCACGATTGGCTTCGATTAAGCATTATTTTCTGCTGGACAAGGGGGATTTTTTCGTTCACTTTATGAATACTGCGGAGAAGGAGCTGTTGAAAAGCGTGACCGACGTTTCCCCCTCCCGACTGGAGGGCCTCTTGCATCTTTCGATACAGATGTCCGTGGCGAGCAACGACCCGTACAAAGACGATGTGAGCAGCTCCTTCTCGAATAAAACGCTGATTGAGCACTTGAATGCGATTCATAAATCGGACCGCTTCGGCGGTGCTGCTGGTGGGGGAGGGGGAGGGGGGGAGGGGTTGAACGTCCATATCTCTCCGGCCACTGCTGCTGCTGCTGCTGCCTCCAACTCGATACATATACCTTCTCTCCAAGAAGCAGACTTGCCCGAGTTACCAAACCTCTTACTCCAACTTGACCTCTCCCCCTCCTCCTTCGATATCAGCAGCAACACTTCTTCCCTCTATCCCTCCTCCTCCTCCACCACCACCACCTCCGGAATCAAGGCCTATGAAGCCTTCATGCTAGAGACCCAAGTCAAATGGCCCCTCTCCCTCGTAGTCTCTCGTCGGGCCGTCACGAAATACCAGCTCCTCTTTCGACACCTCTTCCTAGCCAAGTTCGTCGAGCGGCGCCTGCACACTTCCTGGGCCGAGCAACAGAGCTACAAGGAGCTCGACGTGAGGCAGGCTTTGGGTCTCGCATTTTGTGTAAGGCATAAGATGCAACATTTTCTTGCGACGTACATTTATTACATGATGTTCGAGGTGGTAGAACCACATTGGCATGTGTTGCAGGCGTGCCTGAGGACGGGGGAGGGGGTCGAACATCTGGATGATGTGATTCGCTTACACCAGGAGTTTCAGGATTCCTGCTTGAAAGAATGTTTACTGACGGATCAGTCTATCTTGAAGGTGCTGAATAAGATTTTGGTGGTTTGTCTGTTGTTTGCTGCTTACATGGAACAAACAACGCGGGACATGGCTGAGGTGGCGGCATCGGTCTCGGAAGAAAGCGGCAGCTACAGCACGAATTTAGAGGGAGAAGTTGACGTAGATGGAAGTGGAGTTATTTCGTTCATTCCGGCGACGAATGGTAGAGTAGGCAATCGGGGAGGGGGAGGGAGGAAGACACCGCAACATATTGATAATGGAGCGGTGCGTCGAGGGCGAGTAGCGAGGCAGACGGCCGAGGTGCGGGCACGGGCTGTTGCGAGTGGGTTTGGGCCGACAATGGATGCGTTTGCCAAGAATTTGGACTTTCACACGGAGGAGTTTATGAGGAGATTGTGGGAGGATTCGCGTGCGCAGTACCAATCCAGCCATTTGTCTAACTTATTGGCTCGATTGGATTACAATGGTTTTTTTGCCGCTCAATTTGCTCGACCGACTTTGTCCTTATCGCCGGGGAGGCAGCAACAGCAACAGCAGCAGCAGCCTGTTTCGTGAGGATAGGAATAAGAGTGAAGGGTAAAGAGGAACAGAGGGAGGGGAGGGGCCTTGACTGCAAACGGGATAATCGTAGATTGACCTGTGAGGAATGTATGTGTGTCTGTACAACAAGCAACAGATGAAAGGGGCGTCAAGAATAGAAATGGCGTAACCTCAAATGAAGGCAAGCACGTCAAAGAAAATTTCTTCGTCATACAGTCTGAAGTACAGGCGTGTATGTGACTAACTTTTTTTTTTTCGGCTGCATTCTCTCTTAGGGTTAGATGTTAGCCCTAACCCTAACCCTAACAGAGATGCTTTTTATAGCGCGTGCTTAAGCAGGTCGATAAAGTGTCATGCACAGCATCACACTCCTATGAGCAGGCGCTCCGGCTCTATGTACTTGAACCACCTGGAGGCTTGTGCGGCCCATGTGCCCTTTGCAGGGAACGGGCACATACCTTATGTTGGAAATACACCAAAAGGAACACCAGGCAATGATTAATTGTCTGATGATCATTTTTGCATGATAGCAACGATATTGGACGCAAAAGAAGGTATCGTGCTTTTCAGGCCGCACATTCTCATGATCCCTTGGGGAGAACGGAAAAGCCAGGCTCGAAGTTGTCGAATCTTTCGGTGATTCCAGCGCGTGCGTGCGTGCATCTGCTTTTCCGTTGGGTGGTATGTGCGCCCTCGGCAAGGCAGGCGCTACCCGAATGTCCTAGAAAGAAAAGTCCCGTCGTCTTTAAAGTCAACAACCCACGTATACGGCCTTGGATGAAAGCCAAGCAGAAACAAAGCATGGTATGAAATGATGATGATGATGATGATGATGGTGATGATGGCGATGGCGACTCGAGTTACTTTCGCGCACAGCCGATGGCCATCTCTGGCAACCGCACAGGACTATAAATTCTGGGTTTCGTAGTGATGGTTCAACAACGCTTAGGAAATGAAGACCTCTGAGGGCAGGGGTTGTTTGTGCCGTGTGTCCGGTCCCATATACACTGCTTTATTGCCGGAGGGATATGATTTCACGAGCGCTTTTTTTCTTGCCTCTCCTCTGACCGTCCCCAACATCTCCCCACACTATTCTCAACATACACGACACAAGCTCGAGGACAGGCCACACAGCCGACACGCTTCCGGTACTATAGTTGAGTCATCCGTCGCTGTGCCTATGACCAGCATCGCCTGCCCTGTAAAGCCCCTCGAGGCATCACTACCCCAACACCACCATGAGTCTCTCCTGAGCAAACTAAACTCCTTCCTAAACCGCGACTACATATCCGACTGGGCCTACTACGGCTTCTGGTTTGCCTTTTGGCTCATTGTGCCCTACGCGGTGCTTTTGGGGATCATGGTAATGGTAATGTACGACGCTGTGACGGTCAAGGGCAACCGCAAGCCAGTTGGACCCGTCCTCATAACTGGCTGTGATTCCGGGTTTGGCAAAGGATTGGCCATTGCCTTGAGCGAGCTGGGGTGGAAGGTGTATGCCACCTGCATGACGGACGCGGGTGTAGCCTTCTTCGCGACCAATGTCAACGTCACAGGCCTGCGCATGGACGTGACCAAAGAAGACGAAGTGAAGGACCTCATGTTGATCATCGACGCCACCCACCCGACGGAGGGCTTGTATGCCCTCGTCAATAATGCAGGAGTGGACAAATTTGGTACCACGGACTGGTGCGACGTCGACCACTTCAAATGGCACATGGAAGTTAATTTCTTTGGACAAGTCCGAATGGTCAAGCAAGCCTTGCCCTTACTCAAACGGGCGGCGCGTGCAAATGTGTACCACAGCTCGCGCATCCTCAACATCACTTCCTTCAGTGGCCTTCTACCGGGCTTGTTTATGAAGTCCGCCTACGGCGCCTCCAAGCACGCCGCGGAGTCCTGGTCTAATTCGTTGCGGTTGGAGCTTCGCCATTTCGGCATCCAAGTCGGACAGATAAATCCTGTCTGGCACAGAACTGATATTGCCCACTCTCAAGAGCAACATCTCGTCAAGACATATGAATCTCTTCCTCCCGAGCTTCAGGCCGACTATGGCAAGGAGTATTTTCTAAAGCTGGCTGATGTGGCTTACAGGGGACGGCAATCACACACCTGGGAGCCGGAAAATGTTGTGAAAGCCCTAGTTAACGCCGTTACAGCCGAGCGACACCGCTGCCAGAGGCTTGTGGGGATGGATGCAATATTTTACATGACTCCGATTATGATGCTGCCGCGAAGGTTTATAAACATGTTGTATGATAGGTGGGGTTTGGCGGCGGCCGTACCAGTCGGGGCTTTGAGCAACACAGTCCGGACGCAGGTTTGAGGGAGTGAGGGTGAAAAGTGTTTGTACAAATACCAGGAGAGGTTTGCGTGTGTGGTAACTTGATTTCGAAGAGAGAGGAAGTTAAAAGAAAGATGGATGGAAGAGGAGGAAAAAGGGCAGAAGAAGTGGAGGTGGGTATGGACTGGATAAGAGAGAGAAGACAAACGAAGGGAAGGTACCAAAATGCGATAGACGAGTGTCGAGGTTAATCGTGTAATTATCAGTGATGAATGAAATGGATCAAGAATGATACGAGCCGGAAGAAATGGGAAGGCAAAAAAGCTGTATTGGCGTGGATGACGGCACTACGGAGACTTGAACGGAGCGCAATGGCGGAAATGGTGAGGAGGCTATAGTAAAGACGGGATGATAGACGGTAAGACAGAGTTTTTGAATGAAACACTGCACACGTTGTCAGGAATAGAATTGAGACTAGTTATTCAGAGTCCACTTTGACTATTTGTCCGTGAGTCGCACGTCGTAATTGTTATTTTTAGCACTTGTCATTGTACCTGCTCCGAGCTGTATAACATCAAATTGTTCTCTGTGTACCGTACAGCGACGCCCAGTTACTCCATACGTGAACGAAGTACCACTAGCATTCTTATTTGTTGGCCAAATGCGTGTGTCTCGTCCTACCAGCCGAGTCATTCAACGCCTCATGCATCTTCCAATAGACCTAAAGCACGATCACAAAGGCACTCCTCAAAAGGACGCTCAAACGCACGCACTGTTAAACATCCCACACGCACAGCGCACGCAACTCACCCACACGCCCCCGCCAACCTCCCCCATTTCTTTATCCGACGGCTTAAAGTGAGCACAGCCAAGACCAACGTTTTTTGACGGCCCCAGCCAAGCAAGCCATGACCGCCAGCTCTTGAGGGGCAGGGCAAGAGCGTGGACATTTCTGGCCCGAGATGCAGCTTACATACCCTGGGCGTTGGAAAGGCTCGGCAACAGCTGTTTCTCCGATCGAAGATATGGTGGATGACTTGGCAAACTTGCTCTTAACATCATCTCTCTGTCTCCACAACCCCATCACATGCATATCATGACCTCCGTGGGCACGAAAAAGGAAAATATTGAGAGTATGGCTGTCACCGTGGACATGTCCCCGGTCTCATTGTCGCCCGAGCTTGAGAAAGCACCAGAACCTCTCCTGAGCAGGCTCAACAACTTTCTGCATAGCAACATTTATGTGTACCTGATAACGTACTACCTCTTCTGGCTGGGTTTCTGGCTGATCATGCCTCTTGCGGGCTTTTTTACCATGCTGGGTTTTGGTTTATACGATCTCTTCACTGCCAAGGGGTTCCGCAAGCCATGCGGGCCCGTGCTTATCACGGGCACAAGTTCGGGCTTCGGCTTGGACTTGACCCTGCAGCTGGCTGCTCAAGGCTGGAAGGTACGTGCAATCCTTGTAAAAGTTGTATTTTTCCTTATTAAGATATTATCTGAAGCACCATCCTTCTGTTTCTGACGCTCTATCTCCGGGCCTCCGTACCTCCTTGCTTAGGTCTACGCCTGCGTACGGAAGGGGGCAGACCTGGCGCCTTTCGCCCGCTACCCGAACGTCAAGGGCTTGATCATGGATGTGACAAACGAGGAGCAGATACGTGCTGCCATTGCCACGGTCGAAGCGGAATGTCCCGAGGGCCTGTACGCGCTCGTTAACAATGCCGGTAAGAAAGGAACGTTACCATTGCTTTCATGCGGGATTTCATTCTTCTTCTAGATAATTTTCTGTTATTCCTTACTTATTTTTATAGGATACGAACAGTACGGCACCACTGATTGGTGTGGCCTAGACTACTTTAAACTGTGCGTACTTTCTCCTCCCCCGTTCCCCTCCTCCTTTCCCCCCCCTCCTGCCTTATCCATCCCCTGTGACACCGATGACATGATTGTAATACAGGCACATGGATGTAAATTACTACGGTCCTATCCGTCTGACCAAAACCGCGCTGCCCTTGCTAAAAAAGCACGGCAAGGCTGGGAAGGAAGGGGCGCGCATCATCAACATCAATTCGACAAGCGGGCTCTTGCCGGGTTTGCCTCTAAAAGGCGGTAAGTGTGCTTGCTATTACACCAAAACTTTATCATGATTTTTTGCCTCTTTTGTTCGTCAAGTCCTTCATGTGACAGGTCTTAATGTTTACCCTCTCCCTGCCTCCCTCCTTGCCTCCCTGCCTCCCTCCCTCTTTCAGGCTACAGCGCCTCTAAGCACGCCGCCGAGGCCTGGTCCAACTCCCTGCGTCAGGAAATGCGTCGTTTTAATGTCGAGATCACTGTGATCAACCCCTCTTGGCACGCGACCCGTTGCGCCCTACCCCCCAAAGACAAGCTCCTGGAGAGCTTTCGGGCGGCGCCTCCGGAGGTGCAAGCAGACTATGGGGAGGAGTACGTGCTGGAGGCGGCCGATGAAGCATACAATGGCAGGCAGTGGTTCACCTGGAATGTAAGAGGTGGAAGGGGTACATGGGGAGAGAGGAGGGAGGCAGTGTCAAGGCCAGCCCTGAAACCGTCCCGTTCGTCTTGCCCCCGCTTCTGTCAGGTTCTCACCTTTTTCTTTCTGATTTCTTCTCCTTGCTTCCTGCATTCACGTAACGAACAGCCCGAAAATGTTGGTCGTGTCATGCTGTGGGCCGTTACTGCCGAGAAATACAGACCCCAGTATCTCGTCGGCATGGACGCTCGCTTTATCAACATGCCTTTCTTGGCCCTCCCCCGCAGGTAAAGCATGAGTGGGAGCAGCAAGGAGGGACATTTTTTTTCTTATAACAAGAGGTACAATTTATTATTATTTCTACGTTAATCTTCTTTTTTCCCTTTCTACATTTCCAGGATCATGAACAAGTTGGAGGATGGCGCGCCGTTTGCGAAGATGATTCCCGCTGGGGCAGTCGATCGGGATTAAGATGACAAGGATGAGGGAAACAATATACTGGATGAATGGTCCTCAAGATCTACACGTTTTTGTGATTGTACACGCAATACTTCTGATTGTTGAGTCGAGGAGAGAGAGGTCAGTTGAATGCATAAGCAAAGTTGTGGTTTATGCTGATCTGTGGGTGAATGTGTTTGTTTGTGTGTGACTTAGTATGTCAAAGGTTCAGATAGGGAAGAGAGGTATGTGCAGTGGTGGCTTGCCCACAAATGTGGTTTTAAAATTTGACCGCTACATTAAAATATTTCAAGCACTAAAAAAAAGGCTTTGCACTGCGTGTCTTGTGCGAAAGAATGATGTACATGTGAATTCTCCGTCCCCCACGAATATGAGAAGATAAATTAAGAATGAAATTAAATGTGAATCTTACGGGGATACAAAGTGAAGACGGGGCGTGTTTAAAGATATATCGCGGATGTGTGGGCTTTTAATGCCATCTGTGCTGGTCGGAAGGCGAGTATCTGCCGTGTATGGGCCCATAAGGGCCCTCAAAATAAGGGAACGAAGACAAAAACAAGTGCACGCAATGATGATACTGATGTAGGCATTATGTGTACTTTGCATTGATTTTTAGAGCTTCTCCCGCAGTTAATTCTCGCTTGTGGATGGCCACGAAGTGTGTTATTTAAGTTTTAAAGCTTAGACTCAAATTTTGCGCGACGACCCCACACCTTACCTCACCACGCACGTTTTTCTGCACGGAAAACGACCACGATAATCCCCAGAGAATGAGCCACGGGGACATTTTTTTATTCAGAGGTGCCTTCTGTTGGTGCGAAAACTCTGGCCAGCCATAATTGGTGAAATCAAGAAGCTTCACTTGAAATCAACGACCACAATGTGTGCGACAGCGAAAGCACAACACCGCCTACGTCTGTCCGCCCCCTATCTCCACACGACGCATGAGTTTCCAAGCCACATAGGGCACATTATCGTGCGGTGACAGTGGGAGGTCTGCTGGGTATTTTCTGGGTGCTCTCAAGGCATTGTCGGCAATCGTGGTCATCTCCCTTTCTTCCATCCGCACAACACCACACACCAGGCACCAGGCAAGGCGACCAAGCCGATCCCTCCACCAGCAGCGCATACTCGCTATGGTGCAGACGGAGCCATCCCCCCTGATCGGTACCAGTGTCTCTCTCACTTTGCCTGCCGTGGATCCTGCTGCCCCGTCTTCGTCCACGCCCCCGATTGCCCCCACAAGCAGCGGCATGGCCATCGGCGAGACCAACTTACTGCCAACGATGTCACATGCCATGGCCAATGGCGTCTGTCATGTAGAGGACAAGCATGAACAGAAGGGGCAGGAGGGGCAAGTCCAACAGCTCAGCGCAGTTGTAGCCGCTGCCGCCTTGGCCGCAGCAGCTAAACAACAGCATAAGAATCAACAACAGCTGCAGCGACAACAACGAGCGCAGAAGCAAGAAGAAGATAAGGAGGAGGAGGTGGTGTACGGGCGGGGCAAGCGCAAGATCAAGCATTTAACTGTTACCATTAATGGAGACCAAGTGAAGGTGGCGAACAACTACACGGTAACCGGCGCTCACTACGTCTACGACAACTCCAGAACTGGCGCATATTATCGCCCTACTGTCCGTAAGCAGGGGCAGAAGAAAAAGCCCGCCACCGACGCACCCCCCCGAATTCTAAATCCTATTTTGCGTGCATTGCAGGAGCGCAATCACAAAGTGGCGGCCCAGAAGGCGATTACGGATGCGCGTCGTGACACCTTTCTTCGTGGGCATCTTTCGGGGCTTCGGCCCTTCATCAGTGACGAGGTCGCTGCACGTTTGGCGTCAGTTGCTGTGAAGCCTACCGAGCCGGGAGCAACAATGGCAGCAACAGCTGGGGGAGGTGGAAGCGATAGAAAGGGAAACCGAAGCGCGAAGAAAGAGGATGGTCCGCCGAAGCTCAGCAAGCAACCTTCTTGTATTGTTGGTACTGAATTAAGGGACTATCAACTGCAAGGGCTTAATTTCTTGCTCGATCGCCACCACCATGGAGTGCCCATGATTTTGGGGGATGAAATGGGGTTGGGAAAGACGTTGCAGTCCCTCTCCTTCCTCGCTTATCTCCGCTTTGAACTTGGGATTGTCGGGCCAGCCCTGGTTGTGTGCCCGCTCTCGGTCTTGTCGAGCTGGATGAACGAGGCGAAGAAATGGTGCCCGCAGCTGAGGGTAGTACAGCTGCACACCTCAGACATCACAGAGAGGAAGAGACAATGCAGGGAGATCCTACCGAGGGGTGATTACGATGTGTGTGTGACCACCTACGATATGGTGAAGAATCCGGTGGCGAGGCATGCCTTGCTCAGACAGATTCGCTGGTCTACGCTGGTGTTGGACGAGGGGCATATTGTAAAGGCAGAGACGACAGAGATCGCACAGACGGTGCGGAAAATTCATTTTGGGAATGTGTTGCTGCTGACGGGAACGCCGTTGCAGGTAAAAGCCTATCTGCCCTTCTTTCCCTGCTTTTCTTCTAAATATTCCTTATACGCTCCCGTCCCTTCCACCTCCATATCTATCTATCTGCCCATCTAGAACAACCTCCATGAGCTTTGGTCGCTCTTAAACTTCCTGATGCCCGACATTTTTGATGAGGATTCCGGGGCAATTTTTGACAGCAGTTTTGACTGGAAGAAAAAGACGGTTGATCCGCAGAGGCTGCAGAAGGCACATGCGTTGCTTCAAGTGTTCATGTTACGGCGTTTGAAGGTGGATGTGGAAAAGGGGTTGCCTCCTCGTGTGGAGACGAAGGTATATTGCCCTCTGTCTGAAATGCAATTGTTTTATTACAAGTTGCTGTTGTTGAAAGATGCAGATGTGGTTGCACGGCTGGAGGACGATAATCGCGCGGGAGGAGGGAAAGAGGGAGGGAAGAAGCAGCACTCGGTGAGTGGGACGGATTGGAAGCGAATGCAGATGTTAATGACGCAACTAAGGAAGGCTTCGTCGCACCCGTTTTTGTTTAAGGGTGCGGAGGGGGAGACTGAGGCGACGGTTGACGAAATGGTGGAGGCGTCGGGGAAACTGCAGACATTAGACCGATTGCTTGTCAAGCTTAAAAAGGCGGGGCACCGGTGTGTGATTTTCTCGCAATGGAAACATACGCTGGACATTTTGGACGACTTCTTGAGGGGAAGGGGGTATAGGTACACGAGGCTGGATGGGGCGACGAATCGAATCCGGCGGATTATTAATATTGACGCTTTCAATGCTCCAGAGAGTCCGTTGTTTGCATTTTTGATGACAACAAGGGCAGGAGGTCTGGGCGTCAATTTGCAAACGGCTGATACGGTGATTCTGTTTGATTCGGATTGGAATCCGCAGGTAAGGTGGGAGAGAGAGAAAGGGGAATGATTAAGAGCATTGACAGACAGACGATGGGACGGATGTTTGCTCACCCACCCCCTCTCTCCTTCTCTCCCCTCCCTCCCCTCGCAGCCCGACCTCCAGGCGATGGCCCGCGTCCACAGGATCGGGCAGAAGAAATGCGTCCACGTCTATCGCCTTATTTCCTTTGGGACTATCGAAGAACGTATTTTGGAGCATGCTGAGAAGAAACTGTTTTTGGCCGAGCACGTGAATCGCGACTCCCTTGCCGGAAAAGAAACTTCGTCCGATCCGACTGCAGCTGAAATGGGAAATGGTGAGAAGAATGGGGGCGGAGAAGTGGAGAAAGGAAGGGGCAAAGGGAGGCCGGGGGTGGATCCTGTCCCGGAGGATTTGGATTCTGAGTCAATTTTGGCGCATTTGACGTTTGGGAGTGATGCGGTGGCTCACCTGGAAGGGAATGAGTTGTTGGACGATGCAAGCTTGGACATGTTGATTGACCGGACTAGGGGAATAGGGGAGGACAAAAAGAGTACGGTGGGTGGAGTGAAGAAGGAGGGTGGAGTAGCAGGGCGAAAAAATCAGATCACGAACGCCAAAAAGGACGCGGCGACGTTTGATGCCACGGTGGAATTGACGAACACGCGGGTCTTGCAGGGGGTGATGTATGAATCCATCTCCCGACCGATTTCTTCTTTGAACGACATTGCCGCAGAATGGGCGACACAAAATGAGAAGCGGAAAAGAGAACAGCGTGTTGTGATGGTGCAGGGGCTGGGTACGGGGTACGGGATGGCAGCCGTGCCGGTTTTGAAGGATAATGACTATGACCTGGGCGGGGGGGAGACGAGTGTCTTTGATCGAGAGCTCAAGGGTCGGGCGGCTATCATGGCCTATCAGGACAAGAAGCGCTTTGTGTTGACGGCTGGCCGAGATTTCCAACATGAAGATAGTTGTGCGAATTGTTGGGATGGGGGGGAAATTGTCTTGTGCTCGCATTGTCCGTCCGGGTATCATTTTTCGTGTCTGGGTCTAGGGAAGGGGAAGAAAAACAATTTGCCGGCTTTGTGGAGCTGTCCACAGCATCGCTGTGCGGAGTGTAATCGGAATGCAACGGCGGCGGGGGGGGTAATTTTTCGGTGTCTGGCGTGTCCGAGCTCGTTTTGCTACGATCACAAGCCGCAGGAGGCGGTGATCGTGGCGCATAACCCTCGGTTTGAAGCGCTTGGCTACCCTGATGCCCAGCATACGGCCTTTGTATTATGTAGCCCTGATTGTGCGCAATTTTATGAGGTATTTATCAAAAAGCTCCCCCCCCCTGAGGCATCTATTTATCCTATGGATTAGAGTGAGAGGGGGGGAGATGAAGGAAGAAGATGAAGACATGACAAGGAAAGCAACGTGTGTGCAATAGAAGCTAGAGAAATGAAATTACTAACGATATTTGGTAGTGTGCGAGAATGTCAAAGAGGGGAGAGATAATCAGAAAGCCAGATGCGAGAACAAGTTGAAGAGTGTTAGAGGTAGAGACATTGATTGCCTCGTTAAGTGGTGCATCTTCCTGGTAGAAAAGGTTTAGAGAGGATATCAATCTCATGTTTTACCCACTTGCGAACATTCTTTAAATGTGTGGAGAGTGCGGGAGTGTGAAAGACAATGTACGAAGGGTTCAGTAGCTTTATCCTTGTCTTGCGCATGCTCATGTGCGTGTGTACGTGTCTAAGGGTGGCTGTGCAGATATGTGGATTTGTGGTGGTAAAGCATATATACCTAGCATTTCAAAAACAGATTGAAAAATCACAAGTTTTAAAAGCAACCAGAAGCACCAATTGGAATAGAAAGAGTAGAAAAACCGTCAATTACGAAGAAAAGTTTAGCGCAGCGGCAGCGGCATAAGAGCAGGGAAAGCGATATTACGTGAGAGGACCTTCTCTTGAGTCGATAGTAAAACGATGACGACACGGAAGACTCATAGACGATATACCAGGGACGACGCTAGGAAATGAGAGACCAGCAAGCTTTTTATCCCCAAAAAAAATGTCACCAACACATGAAAGACAGAAGGCTTGTCGCCAATCATTTGTCCGTCTTCTTCTCTATCTGTGAGATCTTTGTTCTGTCAAAAATGTGAATTTGTGCTTTTTGGTTGTGTGTGTCGTTCTTTCAAGCACGAACGCATACATGCAACGTCCGCTCCGGTTTGTCTCATGCCCTGGTGAAAGCAGACGTTCCTGGTTGTCTTCCATTCATATTCATTGTTGATGGTGTGTTTTAATGCTTGCCTGCTTGCTATCCTTTTCTACCCTGTCGGAAAAACAGACGCACTTCATAACAAGAGCAAGCTAGATAAACGATCACAATCTCATATACGTACAATTTCACACATGCTCTTTCTCATATACGTTCAGTGGAGGATTACCGAGGATTTACCAAAGTACTATTCGTGTCCCTCCTTCCCTTCGTTCCTCTTTTCCTCCCCTTCCCCCCCCAATCAGTCCTTCTAACTCGCTGTCGCATTCCGCAAACGCAGACTCAAGGCAAAATATGTCAGGATCATCAACGCCCCACTCATCACCCATAGATACACAACATTGATCCCGGCAGAATTCTCATTCAAATCAATAAATGCCGCCAAAATATCTGCTTGGTTTCCCGGCAAAATGTGAATCTGCTCCGCCATCAAGGCCGAAAACGAATAGTTCACCAAGCTCACATGGTGCATCCACCCCAACCATGCAGGCACCGTGCTCTTTTGATACAACACCCCCGAAAACATGATCATCGGCGCCACAAACGCCGGCAAAATCGTCATCCCAATCATCGGGTTCCCACTCAAGCTACTCACGAACTGGCCAAGCCCCAAACACGCAATGTCATAACTCAAATAAATCCCCGCAAACCTCAAGTACCTCACAAAATCAGCATCCATCCCTGTCATCCAGTACATAACCGTAACGAGCAAAAACGGCCCGTAGGCCATCGGTAAGATCCCCCAGAACGACGCGAACAAGTACGGTCCCACAGCATTGACACCACTGTAACACTCCCTCACAATAATTGCCCATTCCGACGGAAATCGCATGATCACCCCCAAAGAACCCATGAAGATGTCTGCCACCACCAGCGAGAAAAGCAGCCCCAACAGGTTCCGCCACGAATTGGGCGCCTGTTGCAAGTAGATTATCCCCAAAAGGAATCCCACGATCACACTAATCATACCCCAAAGCACCACAAACGTCCTGTCCCTCCGCAACCTCAGGCTTGCCCTCCAAAAATTCAACTTTAACAAGATCCAGGTACTGGCTTTAACCCCACGCACCCCTCCCAACGCCTTATGCTTGTTGTCCACCGCCAACGGCTTGCTTACACACATCGCGGACTTCTGAAAGGAGGCACTCAACAAATTCATCCTTGCCCCCTCTGCTTCGACTTCTCCCCCGGGGGTGAACGAGATAAGCTTCAGGTAAAAATCTGCCGGATTGTAGTGCTGGGGGCACAAGTACGTCAAGGAGGAGAAGTACTCGATCCCCTGCAAGGTTGGGCCGTGGTAGGCTAGGCGACCGTCGCATGTCAGAAGCATGAGGTGGCTAAAGAGTTGGCAGGCTTCGGAAGAGGGGCAATGAACAGATGCCATGACGACGCGACCGCCGTCGGCGAGATCCTTGAGAGATTGGAATATCTTTGTTTGGGAATGGGGTGGGTGGGATGGGAAAAAGGGAAGAGAAAGGAAGGGGAAAATGAAATCAGATCTGATGCCAGCAACAATTTTCGATTCTCAGCTATCCCTCGCTCCCTCTCCCTTCATTTTTCTCTCCGTTCCTTTCCCGAAAAGACACTCACCGACTCGGACATGACCGAATCCAAGCCTGAAGATGGCTCGTCCAAAAAAATCATACTCGGTGCCAACAGCATCTCATACGCAATCGCCAGCCGCTTCCTCTCTCCGCCCGATAGACCTTTTTTCTGGAAAAAAGGATCCGTGCCACCCACCAAGGTATCAGCACATTTGTCTAACTTCATGTCCAGCAATACCTCCTCAATCCTTGTATCGATCTCGGCCCTGGTATGTGTGCGCTCCATCCGTGCCAAGGCGTGAAAAATGAGATACTCCCTCGGGGTCATGAAGCCAAACAACAGCTCCTTTTGATGCACAAGTACTGACACAGTGAAAGCATCCCCCCCTGGGGCCTTTCCGTCAAAATGGACGCTCCCATGAAACCGCCGGTTCCGCAACGAGATACACTCCAACAGCGTCGTCTTACCACAACCTGACGGCCCCATAATCGCTGTCAATTCTCCGCTCACTGTCTTCCCAGAAATATTGTTCAGAATGCAGCGAAACTTGCCATTTTTACCACTCGGCACCTGATATGCCTCCACGTTCCATTCTAATGAGTGTTGGATGCCCACCGAGACCACACCACTATCTTTCCCATTCGCCTGACGTGCATGCCGGGAAGACGATGGTTGTAATCCCTTCTTGGTGCCCATGTATAAATCTACCGCTGATGTTCACGGTGTAAGCGTTGTGTGGGCAATTAGAAGCATTAATATGGAGGGGGAAATGACGAGGGAGGCGGAAGCTCATAAAATCCAGTGGGGGAAATCATGCCGCACGACGCGTATGAGAGATGGGCAGTTGGTCGAAAGGAATCAAGCGTGCGGACAAGTACGTACCTTGTCGTCGTGTTCTGTACGGTGGTCGTTGCCTGGGCGGCCTTGCCTTACCCACTGGCACCTGGAAGGGCAGTGTGGCACGAGGAGGAGGTAAACCGAATGAGGAGCGTATGCTGTTCTGTCCGTGCCTGGGCCACGCATGGGCAAAGAATCTGCCCGCTACTGCGGGCTTAAACGCTGTGAATCTGCTCGGTCGATGCAGAGACGTGGCAATCGATTATTATTGCAGACCTTCCATGAAAATCGTACTACATGGTGAACCGCCAGCCCTGCCCATGTCGTCATGGGATCTGTGTATTTGGCTAAGAGGCGAGCCGATCTCCTTATTTGTTCTTCATGCTCCTAGGATTCGCGTGTCGAGTCGAATCGAACGACTAAAGGCATGCCAATTACCAGCCCTCACCCTATGGCTTGGGCGCACCGGTCGCAGAAGCCCGACGAATGGAAACAGCACATCCCGCCACGACGTGATTCCCACGTTTTGCTCCCCACCAAACACACTCCCCCATTACAGCACTCATTGCAGCACCGTCACCATGGCAGGCCAGACGCGTCTGCTCGGCCCGAACTTCCCCAGCTAGAGTTCTCTGACCAGCTTCAACACGATCTGGACGCCAACTGAAACGGCAGTCGTAGCCGGGAAGACTAAGGGGAAGCAAGCCGTGGGAATCGCATCGTTGCGGGATGTGTTGCTTCCATTCGCCAGGCTTCTGCGACCGATGCGTCGCAGCAACACGGCGAGGGTTAGTGGTACCCAGCCGTACCGCGAGAGTCAGGATGTATCGCCTCCCAGCCAGACGGCGAGAGTAGTGATTCAGAATTCTGGCTGCCTTGACCTTACGGCGCGGGTGCTCTGCGGATGAAGAGCTTGACGCAGAAGACTACGACCACCATCTTCTTACCGCCCAACCATACGGCGAGGGTCGTGGCATCTGCACGGCCAGTGGCGAGGGTTAGGGAGGGGGCCCAGCCATACGGCGAGGGCTTGTCGACAAGTTCGGGTCTCCAGACCGCCTGTCGCGTCGGCGCCGTAGATGTAGCGCCGAATCCAGTCGATAAATTGTCGACTGTGGGATGGAAGAAGAAAATTAAGAGACGAAGAAGGGGAAGCTGCTGAATTGAGCAGGCGGGAGGTGCGAACGTTGAGTTCGCGCCGAGAGATAGTCCTTCAGCTCTGTCCGTTTGTAGACGGGCTAAAACGACATTGTCATTTACATCTTGAGATCGGATATTTTATCATGATATAAATCACGTAGGCTTTTATTTGGCCTGAGGTGTCTATCTATTAGCGCAGAGGGCAACATCCGAAAAATCCATCCGTAGCATTCAGCATTTTGGTGTGTTCTGTAGACGAAAGTGTGAATGTAGTGATCTCTCAAAAAAATAAATCTGATTATATATAGTGAAACACATGTGACGGATACCGATTGGCATTGCCATGGACGCGGGGTACACGGAAGCTCGGACTGGACTCGGTAGAAGTTGAATCATAAAAATGGCCTCCGTCCTTCACTCACTTGTGCGAAAAGGAATAAATTTAGACCGGCAGCCAAAGGAGCGGCTTGTTCAGAGGGGAATGGCGTCATCGTCACGCGAAAACGCTAGTGGCCTGATGCCGGCAGCTACCCCGTCATGCGGGGTGGGCGTATTTTGGCGCTCACATTAAGTAGATGCGACCATGCCGGTGGCAAAGCACGTGATGGTGATTAAAACCTAAAAAAAATAAAAAGAGTAAAAACGTACACAACTTTCTGTATAGTCCTTGTACGCACATTTCTGACTGGTTATAACCCCGCAGAGAACATACTAGAAATCGCCAAGGGAGATAAGGCAAAATATATATGTTAGGAAGAAACAACATTTCAGTACCACTTTTCGTCCTTTTTTTTACATTTTGCTACGCACAAATTACAACCAATTTACTGTCACTCGACAATTTGGTCGTGAAAGATGTCGTACATCGCGACCACTACCAAATTTCCTCAAACTATAGACAATGCGAGAGATGTGTCGGCTGCAATCCTGTATCCTTATTTTCGTCGAGTCTTACAATCTCATGGCCTAAGCGTTGGGTGGAGGTCTTTTGGACGTCTTCAAATCGAGACTGACGGTAAACGATGTCGAAGTCGTCTTTAAGCATCAGCGATTCGGCGCGTTGGGTAGTGCGGGTACGGGTACACGCTCCAATGTGCGCTCGAAACTATCTCTTGGGGCTGGGATACAGGGGCTATTGGGGGAGGGACCTTCTAGTCCGCATGTCCTCGAAATTGTTGTTGGGTGTGAACAAGGCCAACACGTTGCTCGATACGTGGGGCTTCAAGTTCCACTCGGTGCTGCATGTGGCATCGTACGCGAGTTGACATGACAAATACATTGCTGACTGTAGCAGAGACCCTGATCAAAGCAAGAGTCGGCGGAGTAGAATGGAACGAAGAACCCCTTCGTTCGGACATACTTAAAGGTAACAATAGATGCATGAAGTCGTTGGAAGTAAACGTTGAAGACGGAACCTGGCTCCCATACCTCTAATTTTTGGAAGGTGGGATTCCGCAAACTGGACCCTCTCAAAAACTCGGCATCCCAGAATGGAGAAAGAAACTCGGGACTCCGGTCGGTCTCCCATCGTATCGTGATCTCTCGGATGTTTTGTATGGCTGCCGGTCATCCCGCGCCAACGAGAGGGACTGATGCCGGCAGCTACTCCGTCATGCGGGTGGTAAGCATCAGGCCATTTGCGGGTTAGTGAGGCAGCGGATGTCTTTATGACTGCAGTATTGGAGGGACTGGCAGTCGATGTTGTGGCCTTTGTGAGCAGGGAATATAGTTCGAGCCAGACGATTACTGGCGATATGGTTAAAGAAGGGATCAGGGTCTAGCATCCATCAGCCAATTTGAGTAATAATTAGTATCTGAACATCATCATTCACCCCTCTTAGATCCCTAAACCAACAAAAAGCGCGAAGCACGTAGTTAATACAAAAATTCCACAAATAACATAAACCGTACGGACTATACAGAAAGTTACGTAAGTTTTTTGCTCTTTTTACTTTTTTGGTGTTTTAATCACCATTATGAGCCTTGCCCACCGGCATGGTGACATCTCCTTCTATCATAACTTGAGCACCAAAAGAAGCCCGCCCCGCAAATGAAGGGGTAGCTCCGGGCATCAGTCCCACTCGTTGGGGCGGGATGACCGGCAGCCAAAGGAGCGGCTTGATCACAAGCCGCACCTCCGTTTCAAACGGGGCGTACAACATGAAGTTGTCGGTTATTCAGAGCGAAGCGGGATCCTCCGTGGCCAAGACATACCAAATCCCCGTGCGTGCTCGACCGCAATGTGACGGTCAGTTTACAATTCGATCTAGCACGACGAATAGTACGCTTTACGGCTTGACCTATGGTGTTGTGACAAACACGGGCAAGGGAATGCTTGTGGCGGTGTCCTCGAACGGGAATCCAAATCAAGTCATAACAAGTGCTAATGGCATAAAATCGTGGACGAGTAGACCGTCTCCTAGTGCGAGTTGGGCAAGTGTAACGTACGGCGTAAGAACGAGTTCTGGTGTTGGGGTCTTCGTGGCCGTGTTACATTCTGTATTCAGAGACAGACTGGGTAAAAGTATAATGATAAAAAAAAGCGGCTTGTTCAGAGCGGGATGGCGTAATCGTCCCGTGAAAACGCCAGTGGCCTGATGCCGGGAGCTACACCGTCATGCGGGGCGGACTTTTTTTGGTGCTCGGAAGAATAAAAGGAGAGGTCACCATGCCGGTGGCAAGGCTCGTAATGTTAAAACCCCAAAAAAGTAAAAGAGCAAAAAACTTACGTCACTTTCTGTATAGTCCGTAATACTCGAATGTCACGGTTTGCGGCAGTAACTTCTAAGCTGCTGGACAACGAGAATTCATAGTGATCATATGATCGTTGTGACGACTAAAAGTTGAATGTTGTCGTAGATCGGTGAAAAAATGAACGAATGCGATGACTTTATATATCGTCGCTTGATGACATGCACGACTGCGACCGTCGCTTGATGAAAATCATGCGCGATTATGACGACTATGAGTCGTTCTCGAAGGGAACCATGAACGACTACGACTAATCACATGACTATCGACGACAATCGTAATAATCAGTTGTGAATGCCATTTTTGCAGAATAGTCGTCCAACGTGTGGTGCGCTGATGGTCTCGGGGACACTGAGTGCAGAGCGCATGGGGAGGGGCTCTAAAGCCGCCGTACTTGCCATGATGGGAAGCACCATAAAGTATTGGATTGGTCATCCACGAAAAGGAATCTCAGGGCCCTCGGCAAAAAGGTATGTCCTGGTATCCTGGGGATCAAGATTGGTTGATTTAGTCCCCGGGCCACACGAACAGAAGAGAAAAGTTCTGTTACATGCAAAAATACAATGATATGATCGATGAAGGTGGTGCAAGGTCACAGGGATAGTGTCTGCGAGGCCCGGAACGATGTACTTGAACAGATTAAGGCCACTGCAGGGGCGGTGTCGCTTAAAGGCAGTGGAGCAAGGCACATAATGCCTCATCCCCTTTATCTTGCGTACTTCACCTCGTATATTGTCGTATATTTACTTTGCTTCCTGGAGGCTATATGCACGGCCCGCACAGATGTTTTGCGTTACATTGTAATTTACTCTGGCCCTTTTATTCCCTCTGCTGCTTTGTTTTGCCTCTGGTCCTTCTGTCGGTGGCTCTTCTTCTTTTTTTACATCCTGTCACTGTTGCCGTTTTTGCTGCTACTGCTGCTACTGTTGCTACTGCTGCTGCTACTACAACTACGTCTTCTCCCACTCCTCCTCCTCCTCCTCCTCCTCCTCCTCCTCACCTTGCCATCCTCGATCCTCCTTCAAGATGCCCACCCATTCTTTATCCGTTCTTCCCCCGAGATGTCATGAATGAGGCCTCCTTGAGGAGGAGTTTGTGATGGCGGTCGCCGAAGGTTAGCCGATTGTCGTCGCTGCTGCTGTCTGCTGCCTTCCAAATTTTCCATACAAAGTCTCTCGCACTGCTCTCGCCCATTATCAAACTCAGACTGTGTGGTGTGAGTGCATTTGTGTGTGGGAGTTGAGTCTCCGAGGACGCGAAACAATGAGAAAGTCCGCGTTAATAGAACACAAAGTGAAGCCAAGAAATTATGACTTTGAATGGAGAGTTTGAAGGCCATCCTCTATATAAAGTACAAAAGTACAAACGAGAATAGCAAACAAATGAATCCCATGGCATCGCCATGTACATCATACTATGATACAGAGTAATAGGGAATGTGCGCGCTGATTGGGTTCACGAACATTTGAGTCCCCAAGATTCCTCGGGGCTCCACTTGGCTTTGAGAGAACGCCATCCGGCAACGTAACCGGTTCAGGCCGGTCGCCCGATTGTCCAATATTTGGGGACTCCCGACCGGTGACCCCAGCCCACCCTGACTGGCTGGTGCCGGGTCCATTTTTTTTTATAGGGCATGGATGCAGCGTTCACTGAAAGACGACACTGCCGTCTCTCATACACTTATCGCTATTTTGTTTGGCGTTCCTTCACCGAGGAGCACCAGAGACAGGAGGCTCCTCCAAAGATCCAAGAGACGCAAGAGGTCTCGCTATGTGACCCCTACCCCCTTGTATGATATATGATTTATATGTCTTACATGTAATGTAAGATGATTTCGTAAGAATAACAATCGTTAACACCATGCCCCAAACTCTTTGTCTGCAGAATTCAAAGGAGATGTGATATTGGGATGTGTTTGCAAGAAAAAGAGCCACGGCAGGGGTCTCAGATGACGCCATAACTGAAGAGGGAGGCCCCAACTGCCCAAGGGCCTCTTTTGGGAACCAAGGGGTCGATTTACCTACCCATTCACTCGCCAGGCCTCATGATCAGACAGGCAGAGAGAGGCAGAGGTATATATCTGCAGATATACTGACACTGGCGTCCCCGAGAGAATAAATGGGACCCACCACCAAAAAAGTACCAAAAAAACTGCCATTGCAGCGAATGCAATCGCCGTTAGTGGGACAAGGCCGATCACGACATTCCCCCTTCTTATTGCGCGCAAGGACTCGTTTATTATTTGTTCATTGACAGTGTCCCCTCAAAGCTATATGTATGGCCTACTCATGGACTTTCTGCATCGCACTCTAATTAATATACACTGGCCCCTTTTCTCCATCTGGTGGTCTCGTTTCGTGTGTTACTTCCATACCTCCCCATACTCCCACGTTTTTCTGTGTCTCATTGGAAAGCGGATTGGGTTGCGTGCACCGCGCAGTGACGAGGAAGGTGGACCTCCCACAGCCAGGCCCCACATCCGAACGCAATCCATTCGATAGGAATTTTTCCACCCGAAGGCGACCATGCCTCTTGCTCTCATACTTTTTGCCGCCCACTTCTATCACTTACCCTCTCTCTCCTAATCCAAGGCAGAAAATTACACTGATGAGGAGGACTTACATGGTCTCGGCTTTCCCCCGGGCAATCATTGTCTCCGATTTTTGTTTCGCTTTCCCTGTCTCACACTCGCGTAGTGTGCGCGCTCCTTTGGGGAGGACATGACGAATGCATAGTCTAGGACCTTGAAAATGACTTTTTTGGTGGCCAGCATGAGTCGCAGAAGAGACGCATTGCTCCTTCGGCTTCGCTTTTTTCATGTACGTGCGAAGTTGGATCTTGATGATACCGCCGCCCTGCAGGGACTCCCGCAGCCATTCCGAATGACAGCATGCATGGAAGAATAAAAGTCTGTTGGTGCATCGTGTAGCAGTCGCACAGGTTCTATTACTCCGTCGGTTGAATGGATGCCAACAAGGGCGTAGGTGCCGAGCTGATCGATTGGTGACCATTAAGATTACGATGACGTGGTCATTCGCTCCCCATCCCCAGGCTCCTCTCGGCCGTCAATGGCACCAAGTGAATGTCTGTAGCTTACGGATAGGTAATGTTATAAAGATTGGATGGGTGAACCCTAAGGAAACAAGTCAAATCAAGTCAGGTGCTGAGGCTATTACTGTAATAGCTACGTTACTTTCTGGCCCCGGCGAGGCAATTCCAATCTTCCTCCTCATAGACTGTGAGGTGCTCGCTGAGAACGAGCTTTTGTGAACCATTGAAACAACGCTTTCAGTGTAAAGTAGCCCTCTTACGACGCAATGCTTGGCCTACAACTTGTACTGTAGTGAGTGTCCTCGCATACCCACTGATTCTCATTTTTGCCCCCGTGTCCAACCCCGAAACAGGCCCAACCAAAAATAGGAGGTCTGAGTCGCGTCGAACTGCTGCTGTTCTGCCTCTTGAGCCATGAATGCCCCTCATGCGCTCCCGTTGGCCCTGATCGGTGCCGCAATCACACTGCCTGCCAATATCAAGACTCGCGAGGAGTTCTACGAAGTTATCCGGGACAAGCGCCAGGTAAGTAATAAAAGAGGGCAAAAAACCTGATGCCTCGGGAGAGGATACTTGTTGGCGCCAATAAAGTAAGGCTGTGAAAAGCCTGCCGGTGCGCGCACTTCCAAGGAAAGGGTTGAAATTACGCCCATGTGATCATGCAAGCAGAAGTGTGCGGGGAACTTGTGTGTGATTATCATTTTTTCGGTCCTTTTGTTCTTTTTCAAGGAACACATAGGGAAGAAGGACAATCTCCGATCTTTCGCCTGCAGCCCCTTTTTCCTGCGTGCATACCCCATGTGTTGAGCCTGTCTTATCAACATAAATTCAGTACCATTTCCACATACTTTGCACATACACATAGCGTGATCATCCGCGTTTACCAGTTTCCAAATTGGGACGGAGAAGCTTCACATGCGCAAATGATCTTTCAGCTTGGCGCCGTGCCCTCGTACACGCTCTTACCCATGCAAATCCCTCTTCTCCCACGCACTACACCACACAACACACCAACATAGATATCGGTGGATACAGTGGCTGGCGGCCGGTACCATGCCTCGGACGTGGACGAGGACGATGACCATCCGTGGAAGCTCAAGTCCAAGGAGGCCATGGCGTTCACGATGGACGAAGTGCTTGCGTACGATGCCCATATGTTCAATGTCCAAGGCAAACTCACCAAGACCATGCACGTGCATCAGCTGGCTGCCCTCCAAGTACGTCTTTTGCAGAGGGGCAAAGGTTGTGTGAGAGGAGGGGCATGCTTTGGGCAGGAGGGGGGCTTGGGGGAGAAGTGTGGGGGCTCGCTCTTGATTTCACTCAAATCGCAGCACCTCCCATCTATACCTCTGCCCCCCCTATATACAGATGGACGAAACGCAGAGCTTATGGGCAGTATTGATACCATTGATTCTAATTTTGTTTTTCCTCTTCCCCGCACTACCCCAACCCAATCCAATCACGGCAGGCTGCGTACGAGGGCCTTGAGGATGCCGGCATCCCATTGCACGAGATTTTTAAGACCCGCACAGGCGTTTTCGTCGCGGGATACTGCCCTTTTCTGCCATCTGTCGATGCCCCCGACGAGACATTCTTGCGCAGTTCTGCGATGAGCTCTATTGCTGATCACGGTATGCTTTGGTTGCGGTGGGTTGGGGGGAAGGCGAGCTTTTGTGTGTGAGGAACGCTTTTCTCTTTTGAGCTCTGTACATATGTATAGAAGTTTTTTTTTAAGAAAATATTTTTGTTTGGCTTTGATTTTGGTTTGTTTATGTGTACTATTGTGTTGTTCTTGTGCGTGCGTACATGCATATGCCTTCATTTCCTCCCTCTGCATGCTTGGGCCAGTATGTTTTCCCCCTCCCTCCCTCCCTCCCTCCCTCCCTTCCTCCCTCCCTCTCTCCCTTCCTTGCTTTAATTTTTATCCACTTTTTCAAACGCCACCGCAATTGCGGCATTTCTCTTCATTCATTATCCTTTTTTTCCATGTCTACTTGGCAAAATACTAATACAAAATTCCAATGACCCACGTCCCTCCCCTCCTACCTCCATCTTTACCTGTAGTGTCATATTTCCTCGGTACACATGGCCCCAGTGTCACCTTGGAAACGGCATGCTCTTCCTCTTTGGTTGCCACTGCCCTGGCTGCCAATGCGCTTTCCGTTGGTGACTGCGACACGGCCATCGTCGTCGGCATTAACTATCTGTCGGAAAAAGACTTTCATCTCTCCCTCCAAGCCTGCGGTGTGCTCGTGCAAGGCCCTGCTTGCCATCCCTTCGATGAGGACGGACCCAAAGGCTTCTTCCGCGCGGAAGGCATGGGATGCATTGTGTTGCGTCGCATGGCTGATGCGGAGCAGCTGGGAAACCGGATTTTGGTCAAGCTCTCCCGTGCAGTTGCTGCCAGTGCTGGTGCGGCTGATAGTTCCATGGACGGAGCTGGACGCGTATATGAGCAGCCCTGCCCAAACGGGATGCGTCAGATGTACATGCGTGCATTTTCGTCGGCGGGGATTCCGTTCAAGCGATTGAATTACATGGAGGTATGGATGGGATCAAGGGGGAGAGACAGGCGGGGGTGGGAAGAGGGAAAGAATGGCATTTGATATATAGATCTTGTGTGTATACGGGCGTATTTGTCTTTGTACTTGCCTTTCGGTCCAGTTTTAAATGTTTGCTTGGGTTGGTGCGCGTGAAAATGTATGAATACATTTTTGTTATGCGTAGTCACTCATACCCCTCTCGAACCCCCCTTACTCCCCACCCATGCAGTGCCACGCCACGGGCACGGCCGTCGGTGACGTGATCGAGGTTGACGCGGTTGGCTCTGTCTTTGGGGAGTCGCATGACCTGGAGACGAACCCCATTCGAATTGCCTCCGTCAAGTCCAATATTGGCCACGCCGAGGTGGCGGCCGGAATTTTCTCCGTCATCAAGATCGTGCAGATGATGAAGCACCGGGTGTTCTTGCCCACAGCCGGTGTGACGACGCCCCGCACGGACTATGACTGGGCCGCCAACAACATGCGCGTGCAACAGGAAATGGAGCCCTTCCCTGAGAATGGCGAGCCTGTGGTGGTCGGCCTCTCTTCTTTTGGCATTGGTGGGTCTTACGGCCACGTCGTGCTCGAGGAATACCGTGTCCCTGCCCACCTCCAGCTTGCCAAGGCGGCTACTGCGATGCCCCCCGTAATTGCCGCTAGTGTGAACGATGAACCAACCAGCTACCTTTTGCCCTTGTCTGCCGTGAGCATGGCGCACCTGAAGCTTTTTGCCGAGCGAATGGCGGCCTATCTGGACGAGAAGAAGGATGCCCTAGATCTCAAAGATTTGTGTGGAACTATGTGGGTGAATCGCTCCCGCTTCAAGTTCCGCAAGGCCTTCATTGCCTCCTCCGTGGAGGAAATGCAGCAAGCCCTGGCTGCATTTGCCGCCACGGGTAACGTCCAGCCTTCGGGGGAGGGGCGAAAGATGCAAGTGGCATATGTGTTCACGGGCCAGGGGTCACAGTGGCCGGGCGTGGGCAAGTCATTGATGGCTTTCCCTGTTTATCAAGAGGCAGTCAAGGCAGCGGACAAGATTTTCAAGGACTTGTCGGGCTGGTCTATTTTGGAGAAGAACGAGTCCTTATCGACGGATGAGATGCGGGACACGATTTATGCACAGCCGATCTCATTCTTGGTGCAGGTGGGGTTGTTTGAGCTTCTCAAGTTTTTCCGTGTCTTTCCTGATGTGGTGACGGGCCATTCGGCGGGAGAGGTGGCGGCGGCGTACGCTGCAGGCCTTCTCACATTGGAAGAGGCAGTCAAGGTCGTGTACCATCGTTCGCAAGAGCAGCAGAAGATGGCGGGGTGTGGCCGCTTGTTGGTGGTGGGCTTGTCGCATGAGCGCGTGGTGGAGTGCATTCGGGGACAAGAGGACATTGAGGTGGCCTGTGTCAACTCACCCGAGTCGGTGGTACTGGCGTCAAGCGAGGCGCGGCTGAACGAGATCAAGGGCCTGTTTCCTGAGGGCACGGCGATGACTTTTGTGCAGGGCAACATTGCCTTCCACTCTTCTCGCATGATTCCTGTCCTTGAATCGATCAAGAAGCGACTTTCCTTCTTGGACCAGCGTGGGGAAACGGGGTGGAGCTTGCCTTATATCTCGACGGTGACGGGTAAAGTGGAGACGGAGGTGGATGCCGATTACTGGTGCAAGAACGTGCGGTACCCGGTTCTCTTCCAGAAGGCCTTGGAGACGGCCTTTGCGGGGGACACGGTGCCAGACGTGGTGCTGGAGATTGGCCCACACCAGACCCTCGTATCGCCCATCAAGCAGGTGCTGGGTGCTACTGGTAAGGCCGCAACGGTCCTTCCCACGCTCAAGAAGGGTGCCTCTTGCAATTTCCGCTTCTTGGAAGCGCTTGGCAATTTGTTTGAGCGTGGGGCGGAATTGGATCTGAAGCCGTGGTATACGGCGTTGGGATATGCCTTTGAAGAAGACATGCCCAAGCATCCTTTTATCAAGAAGCCCCTGTACGAAAACTTACCAAGCATGCGATTTGACATGCGCTTTGGGCAATATCACGATGGACCGGTGGCGGGCCGGCAACGCTTCTTTGAGGGTGCCTTCTTGGTGGAGGTTTCTGATAGGACAAACAAGAGCATGCTTGACCATCGCATGGGGGGGAAGACGATTTTGCCTGGCATGTTTTTTGTGGAAATGGCGTTGGAGGCTTCCCACACCACGCCGGTGACGTTGGCTAATGTGGAGTTCAAGAGCATGTGCCGCATCCCTGTGGCGAGCAAGGGCGAGGTACCCTCCATGCTGGGGCTGACTTTCAAAGAGATCAAGGACGATATTCGCTCCTTCGAGGTCCGGTCAGCCCCAATCCGCGACAAGGCTGACGAAGAGCCCGTGTACGTCACGCACTGCACGGGGTTAGCCATCAAGAGCAAGCTGTTGGAAAAGGACGGCTCGCTTTCCAAGGGCTTTAAACCCGAGGCGTATGGGATTATGGGCGGGTTGGCACTGAATGATTTAGGGAAAGCAGGGCTTAAGGACTTGATTGCCAAGCACACAGACTGCAAGCACGCGTCGAAGGAGGCCTTCTACGGGCACTACTGTGTGGAGGGCGTGATGGAGTGGTTGGGCGGTTTCCAGCTCATCCAGTCTGCGTACCTGGAGCCGGGCAGCAAGACCATTATCTCCAAGATCAAGTATGACAACAAGAAATGGACCAAGAAAGGTGGCGTCTTTGGCGTCGAGTTTCTCGACTCGGTCATTCACCCCTTGCTTATGCTCGCGGACGACTCGGCCGTCTACTACGCAGGTGGCTTTGACGCTGGGCACTTCATTCGGCAGCCGACCACTGACGAGCTTTATGTGTACCTCATACCGGACAAGAGCCGCATGGTCATTGGCCGGAAGCAGAAGGTGGGAGATTTTGCTGTATACGATAGCACGGGCCAGCTCATTATCTACATCCAAGGCTTTTTCTCCATTATTGGCTCCATCATCGATAACTACAAGCTTTGCAATCTCCTCTGGCAGCCTTACGATGCCCTCCTTTCCAAGGGTCCCCTGGCCATCGAGGTCGCCCCCGCCGCTGTCGTTGAGGTGTGGTCTGCAGAGAAGAACGAGGACCTGACGTCATACCTCGTACAGGAGCTCAAGGCCTCGGGTGCCTTGGAGGCCGAGCCGGCCGCTGCTCCCGCTATCGCTCCTACAACTGGTCGCAAGCCTCGTGGGCCCGTGCAGCGGTCGCTCGCCGAGCAGATCCGGGAGGTTATTGATCGAGTGGATGTCCGCGAGTGTGCTTCCACTTCGGCCATGCCTGCCTTCCCCAAGGTGGGTGGCTTGGACGAGGTTGGCGCCGGCTTGGTCAAGGCCCTTGTGGATAAGATCAAGCCTAAAGCTGATGCTGCTGCTGGTGGTGCTGCTACGAAGGGGAAGGAGGAGAAGCATGTACTGCTGACGGGTGAGGACGTGGAGGATTTGGTTGCTATATCTACTTTCCAAGTGTACGAGGCCTCCCGCGTCGCTGCCACGCTGCAGCAGACCATTTTGGCCAACCAACAGGCATTCGGAGACAACTACGTCTTCCGCGTGCTAGAGTTGGCGGAGGAGCGGGTCTTCACTGTTTTTGAGGCATTGTCCTTGCTTGAGCTGCCGGCTACTGTGACGGTGGAGTTCTTCGTTGGCTCCTTTAACTCGGGCCTTCTCCTCTCCCTTGCCAACAAGGTAACCAAGCGCGCCACCAACGTCCGTCTTCGCCGGGTCCTGATGAGCAACAAGGCCGAGAAGGAGTTAAAGGACCTGACCTTTGATGCCGTGGTGCTAGATGATTGGGTCCGCACGGGCTCTGCGCCTTTCGTTGAAGGTGAGGGCGCCAATGTCTCCTCTAACGCCGTCGCTTTCCTTGCACCCTTCCTAGCGCCCAGTGCGCTGGTTTTCGTAAGAGGCCTTAATGACTTGCCCCTCTGGGTGACTTTAGCCTCGCAGGTGTCGGCGGCAGCGCTGCCTTTGGCGACTGCCGCGGACATAAAGTGCAAGGCAGCACGGGAGGAGTGGACCAGCACTCTGACACTCACGGGTCGGGCCACGGCACAGGCGCAAGATTCAGTGGTGGCAGGTGCCATGAAGGGCCTTTTGGTAACACAGCCGGGCCGCTACTTGCTGGTAACGGACAGCATGCAGGCGGCAACGGATTTGCGTCGGCAAATCATGGCCTTGAACTCCGCGTGTGAAGCGGAAGTGATTGTTGTGGGGGAGGGAGGCTCGCTGCGGGACGATTCGACAGTGGAGGATTATGAGGGTGCCATCACAGGCTTGATTGGCTCAGACTCCTCGTGCGAGGATTCGGATTTCTCGGAGATCACGACGGACAGTAGCACGGCCGCAGAAGATGGGGTGGTGGTGCCTCTAAAGGGGGTGGTGTTTTTGGCGGGATTGAATGACGAGTCGCAAATTGGGGAAATGGTATTCAGTCGGTTGCTGAAGCTGTCGCAGGCCTTGCTCAAATGCGCCGACAAACCCAAGAGCCTGTGGTTGGTGACGAACGGGGTGTACGTAGGGGAGATCAAGCCTGCCCATGGTGTGGTGCAAGGCTTTTCCACGGTCTTGAAGAGTGAGTTGAATGGTGTTGCCACCAAACACGTGGATCTGGCGGCGATGAGGACGGGCCTGGGGGCTTTGGCACAGCTGGTGGTGGCCAATGCGCACGAGACATCCTACGCCGTGTCGGAGGCAGGACAGATTTTAGTGCCGCGCTTCAATGCCGTGGACAAGGTGGCGGCTCGCTCCGAGTCGGTGCGGACCAACGCCAGGAACGTCTCCTTTTTTGCAGACGTGGAGCGTCAGAACACACCGGGCAAGATTGGGGCCAAGTTCTGCCTGCAGGAGCTGCCGGCGCCCAAGGCGGACGAAGTGACGGTAGATGTCTATGCGGCGGCTCTCAATTTCCGTGACGTTATGATTGCTTTGTCCTTGCTGCCCGAGAAGTCCTATGAGGCGTCCTTCTATGGGAAGAATTTGGGGTTGGAGGCTTCTGGGGTGGTGACAGCTGTAGGGGCGGACGTAAAGAATTTTAAGGTGGGGGACAAAGTGCTGCTGAACGAGCCCCGCTGCTTGACCAACCGCCTCAATGCGCCTGCGTATAGAGTTGTACCGTTTGGAGGACTGAAGATGAGCTTTGAGGACGCGGCGTCGATCCAGTCGGTATTCAATACCTCCCACCATGCTTTGATCAACCTGGCCCGCATCCGCAAGGGAGAGACGGTCCTCATTCACTCGGCAGCCGGCGGGATCGGGCATGCGGCCATCTCCATCGCCAAGCACATTGGTGCTGTGATCTTTGCCACAGCTGGCTCAGAGGAAAAGAGGCAGCTGGTGCGGGACATGGGTGTGACGCATGTTTACAACTCTCGTAGCACCGATTGGTTCGATGACCTGATGCGCGACACGGACGGAAAGGGGGTGGACGTGATCCTCAATTCCTTGGCGGGCAAGCATCAACGGCTAGGAATTCAGGCCTTGCGCTCCTCGGGTCGCTTTCTAGAGATCGGAAAGATGGACATTTACGACAACAACGGGTTGGACTTGCTGGCGTTCCGGAAGAACATCTCCTTCTTTGCCATAGACATGGACCGGATGGTGCTCGACAACCCGACTCTGGCGACGGAAGTTGCCATGGAGGTTGGGAAAAACTTCGAGGCAGGCAATTACGATTTGATTCCCACGCAAGTATTCCCCATGAATTCGATGAAGGAGGCCTTGGACCTGATGAAGACGGGAAAGCATGTCGGCAAGATCGTCCTGACTAATTACGCCAAGGTGGGGAAGGGGCCGGCGGCGCGATATGAGCCTTTGTCGGTGGTGGTGGAGAAGCCACAAACGGTATTCCACGAGAACGCTACCTATCTCATCACGGGCGGGGCTGGTGGCTTTGGATCGGCCATGGTGCGGTATGCTTTCGATCAAGGGGCGAAGCACTTCCTCATCACTACCCGCTCGGCCAATACGGACAAGGTGAAGGCGGCGTTTTCGGATCTTACGGCGCATACGGGCGTGACGTTTGAGGTCTTGACCATAGACACAGGCAATGAAGCGGACGTCAAGAAACTGTGCGCCCACGCAAAGACCATGTCTCCTCCGGTCAAATCCGTGTGGCACGTGGCGGGTGTGAGCGTAGACGTGTTGCTGCCCGAAATGAAGCCGGAGAACTACATGGAGGTGGCAGACTGTAAGGCGCGTGGGGCCTGGTTTTTGCACGAGAACACCTTGGATATGGGGCTTGATTACTTTGTGTGCGTTTCGTCCATTGCGGCCTTGATTGGTGGCCCTGGTATGGCATCCTACTCCTCCGCCAATGCTTATTTGGATGCGCTTATGCGCTATCGTCGCCAGCAGGGGTTGCCGGGCACGACATTCAACATGGCCTCTCTTTCAGATGTCGGCATCCTGAAGAATAATTTGTCTGCGCGTAAGTTCCAACTGAAGGTGGGAATGGAGTTTATGAGCTCGACGCGGGCGATGGAGATGCTGGAGACGGGCTTGGTGGTGGGATTGAACCCGGTGGTGACCATGTTTTTCAAGGAGCAGACCCGGGACATGTTCCCTTCGCAGGCGGCCTGGTCGCACCAGTTAAACGAAGCGATTTCTTTGGGGGCGGTGGCAGCCAACAGTAGCTTCATGAGTGCCAAGGAGATCTCGGCATTTTTGGCAGATGAAATTCGTTCCATCACGGGCGTGACCACTGTTTTGGTGACGGCGCAGTTGACAGCCTTGGGGCTAGACTCACTGGGTTTTGTGGAGTTGGGGGGTAGGATGAAGAAGCACTTCAATGTGGAGATGGAGTCCGTCAAGATGTCGCCGAGCATGACTTTGGAGGACGTGGCCAAAGTGATCTTCAAGCTCCAGGCGCGCAGCAGCGGGGCTGGCAAAGGAGATGGGGCAGGGGCAGATCAAGTGGAAGAAGTCAAGGTGCTTCACAGCAAGGCGGAGATGAACAGCATGATTTCCTCCCGCTTCGAGACCTGCACGGAGAGTGGCCGAATTGTATCGCAACCCAAGCTTAAACGTCTGTCTACCAGCAGCAACCTCAAGGGCAGCAAGGTGTTACTTTTTGGTGCAGAGTTCCTGAACGGTGCGCACATGGTCCGTTATTTGATCAAGGGCGGCGCCACGGTGCTGTTTTGCGTGGGCCCTTGGAAGACGACTGAAGGTGGGCTGATGATGATTGAGAAAAGCATGCGCGATCTATCCCTCTGGAAGGACTCCTTTGCCAAGTCCATCAAGCCCGTGCCCGGCGATGTGGCCCAGAAGGATTTTGGAATGACAGGCCCGGTATATGAGGATCTTGTGGCACAGGTGGACACAATTGTGCACACGGGCGGGAGCCTGAAGTGGGCCATGGACGCTGATTTGGTGCCGGTTAACATTTCGGGGCTGATGAACGTGATTGCCATGGCGCGAAAGAACGGGGCCTCCATCCATTATCTTTCCTCTTCCTCCTTGACGGCGATGGACTACGCCGATCCCGAGGACCGGGAGTTGCTCAAGACCGTGCCGTATTTTGACGTGAAGCGCAAGGCCGAAGACATACTGCAGTTCGCTGCCCGGCACTACAACCTACGCTGTGTCATCTACCGCCTCCCCTACATCACACCCAACAGCAAGGGCCGCTTCGGGACAGGATACGCCAAGGATTTAATCCTCGTCCGCCTCATGCAGTGCATCCACGACTCCGGCCTCCTGCCAGCTAAGGAGCTGGGGGAATACAAGCTTTTCCTCATGTCTGCGGACGCCGTGGCCAAATTTGTGGTAGGGCACATGAAGCACACCCCTTCATCGGCGCGCGGCACAGCCATCCGTCACTACGTAATCACCGAGTCTAACTACGTGCCAATCTCTGCCCTGGCGGACTGGGCAGAGGAATTTAAGGGTCGGCCCGTCGATCGCACGGCCTCCGTGGAGGATATGCGGGCGTACATGAGCAAACGGTTGAAGCCCGAGATCAACTTGGTCTATCAGTCCATCTTTTTCGATATCATTCCAGCCCTGTGTCGCGGCGGTGCCAAGTCCGATGAAAAGTGCAAGCAAGAGGTCACCGCGCTGGAATTCCTAAAGCGCCGGGCCAGCAGGCCTCGCACCAAGGTCGGAAATGTGGAGGCGCTCAAAATTTACCTGCAGCATGAACCGGCAGTGTTTGAAATTGAGGAGGGCCACGTCAGGGGCGAGAGGGAGGAGTCGGAGGAGGAGACGAAGGAGGATGAAGTGCCCGTGTCCGTCGAGATGGCGGCGGCTGGATTGCCTTAGGATGAATTAGGAATGGTTGGGTGGTGGAGTGACATAAATTTTGGTGTATGGGAGAGAGAGAATGCGTGAGCGTGAGATCAAGTAGAGGAAAGAGCGTGAATTTGGAGAGAGGAGGAAAAGAGGGAAACGTGAGTGCTTGTGCGTTTGAGCATGAATCAGACAAGGGATCTGGGGATTTGCGCGCGAATCATTTGTACGGTGCATTTTGAGAGAGAGAGAGGAATCATTCACCTTTTCTTTCTGCCTGCTCAGTGTCAAAGCAGGTATCTTATCGTGATGGTCAAGAAGGGGCTTACCGACTATTCCCACCTGTGTCCTCGAACGAGATGGGAGGATGATGAAAAGTACGACATTCTGTGTGTGTCTATTTGTATTTTCAATAGAGTTGCCACACATGGTGTGGTTTGACATAAAGTTTTGGAGGGCGAGAAAGAGAGGAAGGATAGGAAGGATGGCGTCTTCTTTGTCTGCGGACGAAAGACGCTCTTGCTTTAAACTCTTCTATTTCTTCGTGATACACAATATTTGATTCACTATATTTTGCCTGGCAAAAGATGCAATACGTAGTAATGATTGAATTGGGGACAGCGACAATTGAACAAATGATGATGATCATGACATGCAAGAGACAAAAGAGGTGATAGAGAAAGCGAGATGAAGATCCATTTGCCTTGGACAAGTAGTCCAACGGACAGAAACATACGAGATAATGAGAGGTGTTGCGTAATTATATGGGAAGATTGAAATCTATTAAACGAGTAAATCGGTGATTCATGCGGTCTGCATTTTATGTGGAATGAAAGAGCAAGAAGGAGAGGCTCCAGGATATGACATGCGTTGTCTGCCATGCGCGCTACCAAGACGAAGAGTTTGACCGAGGGAGAAAAACGAGGATGGGGGCATCATTGTATTTTCTGTCTAGGACGATCCTCGAAGGGTTTAGTATGTATGCGCATAGAGCGTGATGGTGATCTCATGGGAGTGGAGGAGGGTCTTCACAAAGACATGAAGAAGTGGGGGCAAACGAGGGGGAAGGAATAGGTCTTAAATAGACACACCATCCTGAGAGAGAAACTTGAGATATGGCTTTCATCAATTAATTTAGCACAGAACCAGCTCCATGGAGTGCAATGCAAGAAGAGAGGAAGAGTGTGGGGGCACGCTGTTTTTATCTACATGCATGTCTGATTGGTTTAGGTGTGTGTGTTAAATGATGAAAGGGGCAACTTTCCTTGTGTGAATCTTTGTTTTGAATTCCGTGAGTTTGGCCATTCTCCACATCCATACTTTTCAGAGAAGACTGGGAGCCAATATTGCCTATTTATGTGAGTGTGTGTGTGTGCTGTGTTGCAGATGTGTGCACTGGAATGTCACTGTAGCAAGAATGTCTTCCCCCCGCTTCACTTATCAATGTGTATGGTTTACTGCTCAAAAACAGAGTGCAACAACGAGTAATGATACACGCGAATAATTTCTGGCCCAATGAATGGCTATTGAAAGAACTAGAAGGATCTACAACAACTGCTGACGTTGTCTCCAGCCGCTGTATTGTTGCGTGGTTGCTGCTTATGGTGTTCCATGCCGATTACAATTCTGCTTCCCATCTTTTTGGTAGCTGTGGATCCACTATGGGGCCTTGAAGGGCCCGACGGCTCATATGTTTCCGGTTGTTAAGTGTTGCTAAAATGACCCCTTTGTGTCGATCCGCCCGTCTTTGAGTTGGATTGTTTTGATTTATTGTGTTAATCGACTTGTGTGACATACTTGGGCATATTTGGATAAGCACTTGTGTTTGTATTTGTCTGCGGATGGGTTGCACGCGATAATTTAAACAGTGGGAAACTACAAAAAATAATTAATAATTGTTTGAAACCTGTAAAGACTTCTTATCTCAAGATGGCGGTGGGGCACGTAACATCCTGCGGGTGTACAGGAGTATGGTCCGTGGAGAAGATCGTCCCCACTATCTCCGGTTTGGTAAACCGCGGCAGGTGATGCGGGCGCCGTATAAGTTGTCTCTCCTTTGACTTGTCCTTTTCCCCCACTCCTCCTAGCCCTTTTCGGTCCATCCGGGGACTTTGCTGGTAAGAAACCTTTTAAAGCCACCAGAAAACTCGGCCAAAAATAAGGGAAGAATATGCAACAGTTTATTATTGTTCGAAGCGATTGGTTGCAAGGATTTCCCTCTTTTGTAATCCTATGACGTGGAGAAATTGTGCTCTGATAAGTGGCATTTGTTTGCGGGTATGGGTTGCACTGGGGTAATTCTAGGGTTGTAGAAATGTACTTACTTCCAACTTCCCCGGCATGTGGACGGAAGACCGACCGTTTCTCGTCTTCGTCATGAGCAGCAAACGAGTTCTGCCTTCGTGTCTACAATCCACGTGCTCTGACACCAAGTGCCATGCATTGACAACATGCACTGGCCCATTTTCGAACACTTCGGCCTCACGTATCTGCGCTTTAACCCTCTTCATAACCACACAGGCAGCCAAGCAAAGCGCAAGCAGGTAACGCCTGCATACCCCAGGCCCATAAGAGGCCACCTCGTGCCACAGACTTTACCATGAACTTCGACCTCTTCAAAGGCGCGTTGAATGAGACGCTCCAACACGCCAAGCAGCATATGGGCTCAGCGTTGGAGCAGGCTGAACAGCTCTTAGACGGGGTTGACGCCCGCCTAGGTGATAACGAGGAGGGGGAATTTGGAGCCATGGTGCCATCTGGATTTGAGGATGGCATGGTTAGTCCATCTTCATATTACCTTGACAATAAGGAAATCAGCAGTAGCTACGAGTACAACAGGAGCACTAGCAGCACCATTAACGACGCTAGCGGCTATCGCGCCACGTCGCAGTCGTTCGAGACCCACAAACCACTGTCATTCTCCTCATTTTCTTCGGCAGCGAACAGCCTGGCAAAAGTTGGGGGCGGACTCGTAGCCGTGGGTGCTTCGATGGCCAGCAATGATGAAAAAGAGGAGAACGACGACGAGGCGGTGGTTTTGGACGCAGGCCACTGTGAAAGCAATGCGATTCCGCGTCTAGATGGTAGAAAAGTCAGCAGCAGCCAGCGCAAGGTGGAACAGGAGCGCGACGAACTCCGTGCTGAAGCTGACACTTTGCGTCTTGCATTGGCCGAGCTAGAAGAATTAATCGAGGTGCAACAAGCGGAGAAAAACGCATTGGGGGCGTTGGTCCGTGAGGCAGAGGAGAGAATGAAGGAGATGCAAGAGCAGATTGATCAGGCGGAGGGGAAGGCCGCAGGCAGGGCAACCGCAATGGCGGCGCTCAAGGCAGAAGTAGAGCGCATGGGGACTGCCATGCGAATGCAGGGAAATGAAGTAAGTGACTGGATGGCTCGGGTGGCTCAATTGGAAGCGGGAGAAAAAGGCGAAGTTCAACAGCTGACCCTTGCGCTTGAGAAATCCCGGGAGGAGCAACAGCGCATGCAACAAGAGGTCACAGTGCAGGTGAGAGAGGCTAAGGAGAAGATGGTGATGGCTGTGAAGGAGCTGGCTTTGTCAAAAGAAATGTCTGAGGACATGAAAGCCTCGCTTGTGGGCACGACGGCCTTACAGGAGAGAGTTGCGTCTCTTGAGAAAGACGGGGATAAGTTGCGTCAAGCTCTCGCGGCTGAACGGAAGGAGGCGGAGAAGAAGATAGGAGAGCACCACCAGAAGCAGCAACAACAGCAGGCACAGATTCAGACCATGGAGGAGGAGATGCAGCTGCTGTTGGCGGAACAAGAGGAAGTGGTCAAAAGCCACCAGCAAGCTTTAGCAGTAGCACAGGCCAACGCCGAGGGGTTGGAGGAGGAGCTGGTCCGGATACGGCAGCAGGAGAAGGAGGTGGAAAAGAATGCCGAAGAACCTTCAGCGTCGTGGGTGGAGCAGGAGGGGATGCTAATTTCGCTCAGGGAGGAGATGGAGAGGCACCAGCGGCAGCATGAGGATCAGCGTCTCGCTGCAGAAGCACGCATTACTTCTTTGGAAGGAGAGGCGGCCCGCACGTTGGTCGAGGCCACTCATAAGTTCAACGAGGCCATGGAAGAGCAAAATGCGCGTGTGGTAACCTTGGAGAAGGAACTTGCGGAGGCGACAGTTCCCGCCACTGTTGGTGTTGCTGCCGGGGGGGAAGGGGGATGTGGGAAGGGCAAGAATAAGAAGAGCTTGATGCGTTTTCGTGTACAAGAACTCGAGGAGAAGTTAAGGCAGGCGGCGAAGGAGACAGCGGTTGCACGGCTGGCAGCCGTCGCGGAAAATGAACGGTTGAAGGGAGAGTTGGTTGAGGCAAAGGCAGCAGCAGCAGCAGCAGCAGCAGCAGCAGCAGCAGGAGGAGGACAACAACTGCCGGAAGGTGCAGTGGAAGTGGAACGCTCAGAGACGGAGTTATTGAAAGCCCGATTGCGAGAAGTCGAGGTGCTGCTGGGTCAAGTAGAGGCAGAGGCGAGCGAGAAGAAGGAAAGGGGAGAGGAGGAGGTCAAGAGTTTGAAGGAGGAGCTTGCAGCCATGAGGACGGAGAAAGAGGCGATACAGAATGAGACGCAGGAGATGCAAGAGCGGCTCGAGGAGCTAGATGGTCTGGTGCTGGCGCCGGAGGGGGTTTATACACTGACTGAATCAGCTGCAACAGCTGCAGCGGCAAAGGCGATTGCGGAGAAGAAGGTAGAGCGGTTGGAAGTTGAGCTGGCAGCGGCGGTGGTAGGAAGGGAGGAGTCAGAGAGGGAAAAGGAGGAATTGCAGGCATTGATTCAGGAGCTGCAGGAGGAGCATCGGGTGATGGTGCGTGAAGGGGCTGAAACGGCGGAAATTGCGGAAGCGGAGATCGGGGGTGTGGAAAAGCAGTTAGAGGAGGCCTTGGCTGCTCTTGCTGCCGCTGCCTCTGCTGCTGCTGAGCGCGAGGAGGCAATCAAGTCAGCAGTCGCAGCAGAAAAGGAAGCATTGCAGATTCGGGTGCTGGAACTTGAAGGGGTAGTGGATGGCGGTACGAAAGAGGGAGTGAGGACAACTCAGGCTCTTGGGGAGCTGAAACGGCTGGAGGAAGGTTTGAAGGAGGCTGAGGAGGGGCATGATGAACATGGGAGCAAAAGAGAGGAAGAATGGCAGGAGAAGTTGAGAGAAGCGACGGTAGCGCTGGAGCAGGTGCAACAGCAGGTGCGGTGTTTGGAAGAGGAGAAAGAGCGGTGGACTGAGGGCAATTGTCGGCAGGAGGAGGAGGTGGAGGGTCTGCGGGCGCAGGTAGAGGAGGCTAGGAAGGATTCGAGTGATGCAGCTGTGGCGCTGGGGCAGGTGCAACAGCAGGTGCGGTGCTTGGAAGAGTTGGAGGGGCGACAGGAGGAGGAGATTGAGAGACTGCGGACACAGTTGAAAGAGGCGAAAAAAAGTGCAGGCGAGGTGGCTGTGGCACATGAGACGGCCTTGTTTAGGATGAAGCGGGAGTTGGACACCGTGATGGCGAAGGGCGAGAGGGTCGACGCTGCTGAGAAGGAGGTGGAGCGATTGGTTGAAAAACGAAAAAGGGACATGGAGGAATTCAGACGGTTAAATAGCCATATCAGGGAGATGCAAGTGGAGCGTGCAAGCGAAGCGGAGGCGCTTGGGGAGGAAAGTGAGGAGTTGAAGGTGGTGGTACTACGGGCACAGGAAGAGCAAGCACGGTTAGAGTTAGCGATGCAGGGACTGCGAGCCCGGCTAGAGGAGAAAGAAGCAGAGCTGGCCGCGCACGAGACAGGGAAGGGGGAGGGAATGCAGGCGGCGATAAATAAGCTAGAGGGGGAGCTGCAGGGCAAGACGGAGGCGATGGCGTTGCTTGCCAAGTCGTTGGCAGAGAAAGATGCGGCATTGGCGGCGGCGGTGGATCTCCAGGACAGGAACGATATTCAGGATAAAGAGCGTTTTGCTGACATCCAGCAGATGCTTCAATGCAAGGAGAAAGAAATGACGGCGATGCGCGCGGTCATCACGGAGCTTGAGGCTCGTTTGTTGGAGGGAGAGCGTATGTCTATCTCTGCTGCGGCGGCCGCAGAGAAGCAGGAGCGGACCGTGCTGGACTTGGGACGACGGTTGGAGATGGCGGAGGCTGCTCGTGAGCAGGCACGACAAGAGCTTGTGGATGCTTCGTCGACTAGCTTGCTACCTGCGATGGTGCAGCGAGCGAGCAGCGGCTTGAAAGGAATTCGGGAGGGCGGTCAATTTGATATCGAGAGCCAACAGGCTTTGCTCTTGGAGAAAGATGAGGAGGCGAGGGAGGAATCATTCACGGCGCCATTGTATCGTCGGTATCCGATGTTGGCGCGGTTGCCGCCGGTCATCGATAACATTTTGAGTCAGGTCCGCAGGCGGTTCCCCGAGCAGACGACATGGGTGGAGGAGAATATGGTGAGGCATGTGAATGAAGAGCGAGCCAGGGTGACTTACCTAGTGTTGGTGCATGTGTGGTTGTTGTGGAGGTTGTTATTCTAAGTGGGCTGAGGAGTGGTGGAAGAGAGGGGCAGGGACCACGAGAAACAAGAAGTAGTAGAAGTAGTATGAAATGGAGAGCTATCACGGACCAAGAAGCAGAGTCCTCTGATTTGATAACTTATGTCAGGAAGAATTGATGACGATGCACTTCTCTCCCTATATATATATATATTGGGAAAGACTCTGAAGAAGAATTATAGATGAAAGATCATGAGCTCTTGGGCGTTTTGATCTTTTAACCTGCTCATACCTCTATCCCTCTGGCCATTCATTCAGTACTTTCCCTTACTTGTATCTTCTTCCTATCCGCTTTGCTTCGAAAAAATTGTCAATCTGCCCATCGCCGCGCCCAGCCCCCCCCTTCTCTATACATTGTCATGCATTATTTATTCGTCCTCCTGACATCTTTATTGATCTGGAAACACTGGCACTCATACATCAGACGACGATGATGCCTTTCCTCCCATTCCGCCTCCTGCGGCTGCTCGTGCTCCTGCCACTGCTGCCGCTGCTGCTATTCCTGCTGTACTTGTCCCTTGCGCTCGCAGAAGCACGGCTTTGGGTTTCAGGCGGCTGATGCCGGTGATAAAGGCGAATATGGCGTTGTAGATCCTACAATAAAATTTTACGTTAAGTAAGGGTAATAATACATCAAGTGAATAATAGGTTGCAGCATTTGTCTCCAGTGCCTAAAGTTGTACCCCTTCCCGTCGGCGTCCATATCAATCTTCTGATTCTTACCTGCGCGGGAGGAAAAGAAGGGGGGTTGTGACAAAGCGACCATCCATTCCCACAACCACGTACGGTCGCTGCTTTTCAGCTGTCACGGCATGGACCAAGGCGCGGGTCACGTTCTCAGACTTCCACATGATGGGTGCTCTGATGTGGGAGGAAGGGAAGGCAGGGACAGGGAAGGGGAAGGAATAACCAAGCGAGAAGGCAGTGAATGTAGTGGGAAACGCACTTCCCCGGTCACAGCACTCCAACGAAACTACTGCCACCTCTACTACTATCGACAGCTGTTCCAAAGTCGACGTACCTAGCTGCCTTAGCGCCCTCGGTGAGCGCAGTGTAGTACTCTCTACCATAGTCCTCCTGCAAATAATAAGTGTGCGTGCCAAGGAAGCAAGTAAGGGAATCAGTTGAGCGAGCGGCCAAAGCCTCAATGTATCAATTTGACATTTACGCGGTCGCTATTATCACATCGATATATACATATCAAAATAGTACACCCGTCTTCTCCCTCTTCTTTTTAGCCCTACCTGGACGCTCAAGGGGAGGGTTGCGAACAGGTCGTAAGGGAAGTATTCAATCTCAATCTCGTGCCAGCAAGGGCAGACGGAGGCCACATCGATGCCCCACACCTTGGCCTCGAACGTCAGCGAGCTCATCCACCCGTCGCAGGCGTGTTTTGCGGCAGCATAGCCTGGATGAAGGAAAGAAGGGAGGGAAAAGGAAGGGAGGATGATATACTGTGATTAGGGGGGCCGATGCGACGCGTTTCGACCGGAATCAATTATTCCCTCTCTCTCTGTCTGGATCTCCATATCTTTACATACACGAAGCGTTGGGCTGACCAGGCACGATGCCCGCGTTAGAATTGAGCGTGATGATACGGGCTTTGTGCTTGGGGTCATGACGGACGTGTTTCTGTAATTACGAGGACGGGAAGGAGGGTTGAAGGGAGTGTGGAAGGGAGGGTGTAATGAAAGAAAGGGAAGGATGAGACAAAAAAAAAAGAGACCCGCGCCCTTCTCTTATTCCTCTCGAGCGCAAACGAGTTCATCACTATCACTATCATTGCACTTACGCCTTACCTTGAGCAGGGGGAGGTAGGCCTTGGTCGCGCGAATGAAGGAGTAGAGGTTAACCTCCATGTGCCTGTTAGACGCGAATGTGTTTGTCGTGTAATTACTTGTTAGGGATGAGATTTGACTTTAGTGCCCTCTTTTTTCTCCTCATGAATGTTTAGTTATGAAAATGGTATGACAGAGGGAAGAAGAGAGTGAGAAACGGAGAAGACTCAGACTACCGCTATCTCTCCTTCCCTGCTCCTGCGACATCAACGAATCCGTCCGACATACATTTCATAATTTTGAATGGACATCCATTCGATTGCCCCATCCTTTCCAACCACCGTGTTATTATTGTTGTTAACCAGGGCGTATAGCCCTTCGGGGTGCTGATACGCGAGCTTTTCGGCCAACGCCTGGATGTCGGTCTCGCTGCTCATGTTCACCTTGACAGGGGTGATGTTGGTGCTGCTGCTACTGCTGCAGCTGTTGTTGGCCGCGGTTCTGTAGACGCTCAATCCTGCGTCAGTACTACAAGCGGCTATAACCTGTTTTGGAGAAGGCGATTTTTGTAAGTGCATGGGAGGGAGAGTATCATATGCTTGTGCTTATAAACCCACACTGATGAGAATTATGACGGATATCAACACTAAAAAAGCCTCTCATTTATCAATGCTTACAGCGTGCTTACCTTCCACCCTTTGCCAGCCAATGCCAGGGCCAAATCTTTACCAAAGCCCATATCGCAGCCGGTAATGAGTACGGGACCGCAGGGTTGCCGATAGCCCTTCACAGTAACAAGATCGTACACAGCCAACGCTAAGGTCCCAAGGAAGATGATGGTGGGCATGAGCAACCAAAAGCCCAACCAAAAACAATAAAATACAACATCTGTGACGTAGTCTCGGTGGAAGAAGTCATTGAGCTTGCTGAACCAACTTTGGATCAGCAGTGTGGAAGGAGGCATGGTTAGGGGCGGCGGCGAGTCTTCGGCGGGCAGCATAAATCTGTTTTGGTGCGGGCAAATGATAAGTACAAGTACAAGAAGGCCGCAAGTGAGATGGGCTTTTTAAGCACGTCAGGATTCTTTGCGTGCTATCGTGTCACAACTCGTTTGTTGCTTGCACGGGATGGGTCTCCAGGTCGCTGTTGTTGGTAGCTGTTGGAGAAAAGCAACGGCGACGAAACTTGACTTGAACATGGCCGCGGGGTTGGCACGGCGTGGGAAGTAAGCCCTTAAATTGGAGAACCTAATTAATTACTTAAGGACTTAAAACCCTTAAATAGCCTATTCAAGGGTTTTGGGGGGAGCTGAACACCCCCCAAGTATTCTACTAGTGCTTTGAAGTTCTCTTCTCGTAAATATTCGTTGCCGCCAGCGCTACAAACGCCATGCTCCAAGAAAAGCAGACATAGTGATGCAGTAGACAACAAAAGAGAGAGAGAGCGCGCTAGTTGTGCTTCTTTTCTCACAAATGATCGGTAAGCAGCGCACAAGAGTTTTCCATCCTACCTTGTAAGTGTCATGTTTTGTCCAGGACGTGCGGACGCTTGGTCTGATCTGCGGAGGTTGTGGTGACACAATTTATGTTCTTCCACGAGATACGGTTAGAAGCAGCATTCAAGATCCAAGTAGTTAGTACGCTAGGCAAGAATAGGTAAAAACATGGATTACATGAGAGGGACAAGTCAACTGAAACAATACGATTCACAACGAGGTACTAGTAGTCTCCAGCCACAAAAGGCGAAGAGCACTACAGACGTCAAAATTCAAAACATTCGTCCCTTTACTTGCGTGCGACTGAAGCGGACTACGAGACGCCCGTCGTTCTCTCTACTCATTCATTTACTTCTGCTGCATTCTCCCTTCAGATGATTCATTTGCGCAACAAGGGCAACATCACACGCAATTCCAAGAAGCATCCCCTCTTTTCCGCTTTCCCGCTTTTCCCCTCCCCCCACTTTTACACCGACACTTCTGTAAAGTAAGCGACAGGATATAAAGTCATCGTCAACCGCAGGGCCAACCACTCCTGAAAGAGGAATGCCCATCCCTCGCCAACGACGATGAGGCCAAGCATGACCGGCACTGCTACCCACAGTGACAAGTAATATCCACACAGAAAAGCCCCGCTCAACAATAAAGTTGAAATGACCACACGGATGGTCAATCGCATGGCTCTGAGAAAAGGGTGGGGAGGGATGCGTCCATAGCTCGCCGTCCCTTCACCAGGCAAGTGGTACTTGACGTCAGAGAAATTAGCCTTGCTTTTCCAAAACGCTACCGGGTTAGAAATGAAAAGATTATACTGCGCCCCGTCCTTGCGCAGCAAATCCATTCGCTTTCGCATTGGAGCAGCGTTCCGGATCATGTCATTCACGACATCACACACCAGTGTGGAGCCGGGCGCAGAGACGTCACGCACACGTGCCAAGAACGCCAGTGCCTGTGGTTCGGGGAGGTAAGTCAAGATGCCTTCGCAAATCCAGACAGTGGGCAAGCTCGCTTCAAACCCCTTGGCCACCAAATCGGCCTCCCAATCGTCCAAAAGTATGTCCGCGGGGATGCAGACCCGCTTGGCACAGGTGAGGGAGGAGGGGGGGGAAATATGGGCAAGGCGGTCGGTCTTGAGGGCAATCACCTCCGCGCGATCCACCTCGAAGAACACGGTGTTATCAGGGAAGTTGAGGCGAAAGGCCCGAGCATCGAATCCGCAGGCAATATCCACGACTTGGAGCTGCCGACGAGACTGCCCGCCCGACCCGCGCTCGGCCAGCAGGGCATGGTTGTAGAGGGATCGGTCCACGTGGTCATCAATGAAACGTGTGCGCACTGGAAAGAAGCCCTGTTCAGTGCGTGTATAGGCAGCTTTGCTCATGAACAAAGTATCTTCCAAAGCGTCTTGCATGCGTTGAAATGCCCACTCCGCGTTCTCCTCCTTCATCAAGGCCTTGGCCAAGGGGTCGAAGAACAGCGGGGAAGGGACGCTCGCTTCCCTTATGCGATAATATCCCACCCACAGCGCAGTCAAGCTGAGCCCAAACTCCAAAGTTGCGTCCCCTTCACCGCAAGAAATCCGGCAACTTTCGAGGCCCATGACCTTTTTGGCGCGACGTCCTTCTTGATCCATAAAAAAACCCGCGGGATGCTCGATGAACGAAGAGATGCCTGCAGCGTGTGGTGAATAGGGTCGTACTGATTTAGGCATGGGATTCGCTGCATGAGATTGATGTTGATTAGTGGTGATCACCAGATTTATCTGGGGGTCAGTGCGGCTATTAAACGAAACCCTTTACCAGGCGGAGAGGTACCCGACCGTTATGTGAGCCGTTAAGCCCCAATCCTACCCACGCAACTCAAAAGAACTACCCACCAACACACTCCGAAGTCGAGCGCAAGGCCTCAATCATGTTCAAGGAAATGCTGGACGGTGGAGGGCGAGGGGAAAAGTCGGTTTCTTAGTACGGACAGCACCATAAATATATGAGAGAAGAAGAGACTCAGGGCACCCCTCTCGGAAGAAACGTGCGGCTAACTCACCAAATGGAACCAACGACCTCTCAGAGGGAACCTTAGAAACTGTTCTGGCCACCTTGGGTGCTCCTTTCACATTGTGGCTTTAAGTCGTCTTGTGGTCACTGTATGAATTGGGATATGCCCGCGCGTTCTACTCCAAACTACTAAAAAATGGATACCTTACCACCCACCGAGCCACACGCAAACTTCCCGCCTTGGCCCCTTTACATTATTGGATCTCCATCCTTTACCAGCCATACGATCAATCATTCATAGTACTTGATAAAATAAGTCATAAAGTGAGCTGGTATCTTATGAAGGACTTGATTTTGAGCGAAGGAGAATTGCCCAAACGTGATGAGGTAGAAATACGCGCCGCTTTTCCTCATCTTTCGCCAAGTCGACCGAAGTCGACAGCACTTCTCAGCAGCTTTCCAAGCAATTACGCCTATCTGAGAGCTTATCCCCCCGCTTTCAGGGTTCAGGACGAATTTTCAAACGATGAACATGCACAGAATTCGATCTCTTTGTGCGCAATAAAGGGGAGGGCGTTTGTGGTGCCCCTGTCGACGCTGACGACTACGTATCGCACGGCCTGCATCTGCCCCATTGAGACCTCTTTCTCGATATTGGCGCTGAAGTGAGCGTTGACAGTAACCAAATGCTAGTACAGCGCTGGGACGGCCCCGGTGCGACGCAGGAAGGCCTGGCGTAAATATGTTAAAGCGGCTTACTGTGCGGAGGCAGCAGGGAGAACAGGGCCCGGTGGACGAACGGGCGATGGTTATGGCGAAGGTGCAACTCCTCCACGAAACCAAAATGCGGGGCGAATGTGCGCGGGCGAAAAACCAGCGAATATAAGAAAAAACCACCCAGTCCGAATTCAAGCCCTCTCTCTGCAAAATTCAAGCCCTCTCTCTGTTCGCTTGTGGCGTCTATGTGGGTGTACCTATATATGTATGTGTGCAAGGCGGTGGGTGTGTGAATACATAAGGCTATTCACACACCACGGCAGAATGTACCTCTACCCATACTTTGTACTCTTCCGCAGTTCCTTCGCATGCAGTTCCTTTAACACAACGAAAGTACTATATCGTAGCCTGCACGCATACTCTTGGACTGCTTTCTAATTTCGTTCCTCAGACTAATCTCTTATGGCTCGGTCTATCATCAATTTTTCTTCCGATGGTGGGTTGTTGAGTCTCGCATTCAATTCTTAAACGCCAGTTATCATGCCTATGGATGGAAAAATAGGTAAGAAAGACGCAAGCACAGCCCTACCCGCACCTCTTCCTACAATACATTTCAATAGGAGTGCTTGACCGATTAAGCGCTAAATTAGCCATTTCTGGATGTTCGGTGGGGCGTGTGTTGAACACTTACCATACCTGTGTGACCAATTAAAGTACTATTAGGGACACATAAGCTAGTGGTAACTTCAGTCGACGAGACATTGCACGGCGTGAGACCACGCCCACGCATTGGGTCTCGATACTCACTCTCAAGGCCTGTTGAAGTGTTTTCTCATTTCCTCCACCTTACATGTATATACCAAGGGCTAAGTGTTGAGGGTGTACGGTCTAGAAAAAGTGTATGCTTAAGCGACGTCCACAACAACAGGGAGGAAAAGGACGACGAAAAAGAGGAAGGTGAAGGGAAGAATAGGCAGTTCTTGTGGACGATAAGATGGATGATGAGGATGTAATGATGTGCTTGAGTAGCGCAGCTAGGGCAACGGCAAAGGGTTGAAGTGCAGCGTAGCAGAAGGAGAGGTATGAGGAGGCAGAGATGGATGAAGTGAGTGCGATGGCCGAGGAGAGAGTCGGCAGGTGGGCTGTGGGGCAACAAGGCGCAGCATCACTGCTGGAACCGCAAGGTGGATTACGAGTAGAGTGGAGACATGCTCGTGTGTAGTGGATGCAGGTCAAGCGCTCCGTCGAGTCTCTCTTTTCTTTCGCTCACATCAGCAATGATTCCAAGCCCCAATCCTTTCCTTACTCTAACACTGTCCTCTTCTTTCCCTCCTGGCCAGGAACATCTTATCTGTGCATCCAGTTGCTTAGCATAAACTCACAATCACGCTCCTTTGCTCGCAAACCACCAAATTATCCACAAATTAATTTGAAATTGGAACACATACAGCTCAGCATCCTCTAACCCTCCTACTTGAGGGTCGAGCTTTCCGGAAACGCAATAGACGAATTCCGGTGCCTTTTTGAATTCTCTACTTATAGACCAATTTAAGAATAACTTTGCCGAATACGTTTATAAATCCAATAGCCGCGTCTCGGCATAATAGGCGGCTGCTTTCTTTTTTTTTTTTTTTTTTTTTTTTTCTTTTTTCTAAGGAGTAGGTAGTTCTTTTGAGTTGCGTTCCCACATCTCTCTAGAACTATCGCATGCAACCTGACGTCTTCGAGGACTTGCATACGAGGGGGAGCCTTCCAACAATAAATTGTTGTCATCCCTTATTTCTCGTCCGAGTTTTTCTAGCGACTTTAATAGGTTTTTTGACCTGGCAAAGTCCCCGGACGGCCCACACAGGGCCAGGAAGAGAAGGGGGAGGAGGATAAAAGAGGAGGTCAGCGGGAAGGCTACACATAGAGTGTCCGCATGTCCTGCCGCGGTTGACCAAACCGAAGATCATGGGGACGAGCCTCCCCACGGACCATACTCCTGTACACCC